>OHKK01000374.1_pt1 | contig 24703 bp, 21 predicted proteins | sample 1568811 | NCBI WGS metagenome assembly OHKK01 (sample SAMEA3879568, study PRJEB24766) | human gut metagenome | biome: human-associated habitat; feature: feces | place: USA | collected 1985/1987
AAGCCGATGCCCCAAATGGTATCCCTGACCGCACATTCAGCCAAAACGGAATCCTTGGTGGCGGCAAGCTGCGCTTTCAGGTCGTCATTTTGGGTGAATTTGGCAAGCAGCCCTGTAAAAACAACGATTTGCCGAATACCGTTCCAATAACGCTCGCTATAATTGGCAACCAGCCTGCCAAGTGCCTTGATTTCGGCAACATCGTCGGTTGCAAGAATTTTGGCCGCCACAGCCTTGTCACCAAAATACACAGCCTTTTTGTACATCATATATTGTTCCATGGAGGAAAAGTCCACCCCCTCCACCGTAAAGCGGCAGGGGTACCAGTTGCTCAAATATCCGTTTTCCTCATGGGGGTTATGAAAGCAAACAACCGTCATTATACTTCACCGACTTTTTGTACAGCCAAATCCAGTTCCAGATCATGCAGCCCGCCGTATGCTTTTTCCAGAAAAGCAACCGGTACTTTTTTTACAACCTCGCTGCTGGGCAGATTATAATACCATTGATAATACGCATAAAATTCGCCGATCCAGTCCGGCATAAACCCCTCGATGGCTTTGCCGTCTTTCAGCGTAAAGCCATCGGTTTTGCAAAAGTAATCCCATAATTCGGGGGCGCTCATCGTGTTTACATAGGCTTTGGCTTCGTCGATGCTTTTTCTGGTTTTGCTTGCCATATAGGAATTGATAAATGCCGCGGTATCCTTGTCGGGGTATTTCTGTGCCACAAGGTCAAAGAGCTTGCCCTGATTTTCTACCACATCGCTTACATATTCCTTTGCATACGCGCGCATTGTCCCTCACCTCTCAAACAGTGTGCTGAACACCTTTGTGACCGTGTTCGCGTCGGAATCCACCAGTTCGCGCATCCGTTTTCTTGCCGTTATGTCGCGCTGATTGTACCTGTCGTTAAATTCAGTGTAGTCCACGGCAAGCAGTTCGTCGGTTATTTCTTTTAGGTTTGCATACGCCGCCTCGGATTTGATGCAATACTGGATGCCCAAACCGCCCAGCGACAGCAGATCTTCCAGAATATCCACATCAATATTATCGCGCACAAACTCTTTTGCGATGTAAAAGTAGGAGGCGTTTGCGCGCCAGCCGCAGATCACATCATAATCGCGGGTGTCCATGCCGTATTTTTCGATAAACTTTTTTGCCAGCATACGGTATCGCTTAGAGTCGGCGGCGTCCCGATGCTTCATCAGCTCTGCCAGCCACGCAAGAACACTGTGCTGCTGAAAATCCAGAATTTTCAGCCCGGCGGTTTCCAGTTCGTACTTGTGAACCCAGCCGTTTGTATCGTTCGGGCGGCAGACCGCCCATTCTTTGGCAAGTTCGATGTTCTCGGTAAGGTAAAAGCCCCTGCCATAGTCGTGTTTATCATCACCGCCGCCAAATTTCGGCACAACGATTTTGTCGGGAGTGCCGTGATATAAAATAATTTTTCCCATTTTTTCACGATTCTCCTTAGACAAACATTTTTTCGAGCATGGATTTTTTGATATTTTGCAGCTTTTCTAACTCACGCTGATGAAGGGTGATGAGGTTGTCAATATTCTTCAAGATACTGCCAATCCGTGTTTGCTCTTCTATAGACGGAACCAGTACAGAACTTTTCAAGAACTCATCAATAACCAGTTCATTCATCATTGTGCCCGCTTTTGTTGAGGCTACAAGGATTTTTCTCATAATCGGCTCATAGTGAATATAATATTTCCAAAAGTTTGTCGGCATCTGTGCGAGAGGCCTTAATGCACTAAATCTGGGAGACATAATACCATCACCCACATCATTTAGTACAAAACGACCATAACGAAAAGATTTGCTTGTATGCCCTTCAAACGCAATATCGCCTGTACGTAATCTTTTATAATTTGCAAGTGAACTATCTGCGGCACCATTACCATCAGTTTTATATGTCATGGTCGCAACGGAAAGTGTTTTATTATATGGTAATAAATCCGAGTTGCGTTCTACCAAAGGAGCATATAAGTCAGAAAACTTCCGCTGTTCCCAAGCGTCAGTAAATCCCTTGAATCGAATTTCGGGAACGCTGCTGCCATTTTTCGGAAACATTTTTTCAAGCATGGCTTTCTTCAAAACTTGCAGCTTGTCATACTTACGCTGATGAAGGGTGATAAGGTGGTCAAGGGTATCAAACAACTTTCCAATTTTGCGCTGTTCCTCAAGCGAAGGGAGGAATACTTGTCCCATACAGAGCTTGTCGTAATAGAAGTAGAGACGAACACCACCCTCTTGCAACTGCATAATCAGCTTTTGGAAATCAGGCGATTTGAACCAATGCCAGAGGAGTCTATCATCTACATCGTCAGAAGTCTTAAAGACCTCATAAAGTGAACTTACTATCACACTTTTTCCCGTGTCTTGGTATCCGATGGAACCCACATTTATTCTTGCAGGGTTGTACGCAAATGAATTTGGAGAAACAATATAGTACATTCTTTTGTCGGCTTCTCGCATTGTACCGCCGTTTTCAAACTTTTCATCTTGCGGGACGAATCCACTTTCATTTGTAATGGAATAACTCTCTAATGGCAGATTTTCTTTGTTCTTTTCACCCGCTGGAAAAGTAATATCCGAGAACTTCCGCTGTTCCCAAGCGTAGGTATTTTATGGCATAAGCCACAAATTTTTGTGGAAACCTTAACGATCTGTGTTATAATAGAAATAACTACTTACGCTTTTCCCAAGAAAGGGTATTTCCTAAAACAAAAGGAGCTTGACCGATGAACAAACAACAGCTTGCGCAGAAGATTTGGGCTTCTGCTAACCAGATGCGCTCCAAAATCGAGGCCAGCGAGTACAAAGACTTTATCCTTGGTTTTATTTTTTATAAATATCTGTCCGATAAAGAAATTGAATTTCTGAAAGACAACGATTATGACGATGAGCTGCTGAAAACCGTAACCGAGGACGACCCCGAAACCGTCAAATGGGTGCAGGAAAACATCGGCTATTTTATCTCCTACAAAGATTTCTTCTCCACCTGGCTCGGCATGGGCAAGGATTTTGATGTTTCCAATGTGCGTGATGCGCTGTCGGCGTTCAGCCGGCTGATCTCCCCCACGCACAAGCGTGTGTTTGAGAAAATCTTCAACACACTGGAAACCGGTCTTTCCAAACTGGGCGACAGCTCCGGTACGCAGACCAAAGCCATCAGCGGCTTGCTGAACCTGATTAAAGACATTCCCATGGACGGCAAGCAGGGCTATGATGTGCTGGGCTTCATCTACGAATATCTTATCAGTATGTTTGCCGCCAATGCCGGCAAAAAGGCGGGCGAGTTCTATACGCCCCACGAGGTTTCGCTGCTGATGTCCGAAATCGTGGCAAGCCACCTGCAGGGCAAAAACGAAATCAAAATCTATGACCCGACCAGCGGTTCCGGCTCGCTGCTGATCAACATCGGCAAAAGCGTTTCCAAGTATATGGCTGACGCAAACAATGTAAAATACTACGCGCAGGAGCTGAAAGAGAACACCTACAACCTGACCCGTATGAATCTGGTAATGCGCGGCATCAAGCCGGACAACATCGTTACCCGCAACGGCGATACGCTGGAGGAGGACTGGCCCTACTTCGACGATGCCGACCCCATCAACTCCTATGACCCGCTGTATGTAGACGCGGTAGTATCGAACCCGCCGTATTCGCAGGCATGGGATCCCACCAACAAGGAGGGCGATGCCCGCTATGCCCGCTTTGGTCTGGCACCCAAGGGTAAGGCAGACTATGCCTTTTTGCTGCACGACCTTTACCATATCAAGCCCGACGGCATCATGACCATTGTTTTGCCCCACGGCGTTCTGTTCCGCGGCGGTGAGGAAGGCACGATCCGCAAAAATCTGATTGAGAACAACCATATTGACGCCATCATCGGTCTGCCCGCCAACATTTTCTTTGGCACGGGCATTCCCACCATCATTATGGTGTTGCGCCAAAAGCGCGAACGCGAGGATGTACTTATCATTGACGCCTCCAAGGGGTACACCAAGGAGGGCAAAAACAACAAGCTCCGCGCCTCCGACATCAAGCGCATTGCCGATACCTTTGTAAAGCGTGAGAGCATTCCCAAATTTTCCCGCACGGTCAGCCGTGAGGAAATCCGCGCCAATGACTACAACTTAAACATTCCCCGCTATGTGGATTCCTCTGAGGCTGCGGAGCATTGGGATGTATATGCCTCTATGTTCGGCGGCATTCCCGCAGCAGAACTGGACGAGCTTTCAGCGTACTGGGCGGCGTTCCCTGCATTGCGCGGTGAATTGTTTGCTGAAAACGGAACGCCCTATGCGGCTGTGGCGGTGGATGACATCAAGGCCGCCATCCAAAATAGCCGCGATGTGGTTGCGTTTAAAATTAAATATGGTTCTGCCTTTGGCGATTTTCCACCGTATTTGAAGTCGGTTTTGTTGGACGGCATGGACAAAATCGAAATTGCCAAAACGGAAACCATCCTCAGTGAAAATGTTTTTGCGCGCCTTGCCGATATTCCGCTTATCGACAAATACGAGGCCTACCAGATGCTGGACGACAGCTGGAATACCATCGCGGTCGACCTTGAAATGATCCAGACCGAGGGCTTTGAAGCGACCAAGAAAGTGGACCCGCACCTTGTCACCAAAAAGAAAGGCAACGAAGAACAGGAAGTGCAGGACGGCTGGGTAGGGCATATCCTGCCTTTTGACCTGTTGCAGCGGACAATTTTAAAGCCCGAAGCGGATGCACTCCATGAACTGGAAAACCAGCTTGCCGAGTTCCCCGCCGAATATGAAGCTCTGTTGGACGAGTTCACCGAGGACGACAAGGAAACCTACAAAGAGTGCTTTAGCGACGAAGGCGACGCCTTTGTACCTAAAGAGATTGCGAAGAAGCTCAAAGAACTGCGCCGCGACCGCAGCCCCGAAGCACAAAAGGCGTACCACATTTTCAGCCGTGTGGATGATATGACGAAGCAGGAAAAGGCGCTGAAAGCCGAAATCAAATCTGACGCAGCAGCGCTGGAAGCCCTGACCAAAAAGACCATTGAGGGGCTGACCGATGCGCAGGTGTTGGAGCTGCTGGAGCAAAAATGGATTGCCCCCTTTACGAACGAGCTTGCCAAACTGCCCGATGCCATGGTGGACAGCCTTGTCAGCAAGATTCAGACCCTGCAAAATAAATATAGCACAACCTTCTTTGATGTGGAAAGTGAAATCCACGCCACCGAAAAACAGCTGGCCGCGATGATGGACGACCTTACCGGCAGTGAGTACGACCTGAAAGGCCTGAGCGAGTTCAAGACGCTCTTGTTGGGTGACTGATATGGCAAAACAGAACAAACCTGCCATCCGATTCAAGGGATTTACTGACGCTTGGGAACAGCGGAAGTTGGGGAAAGTTGTCAAAGAAGTAACCCGCAATGACCCAACAGCGGAAGCTCCTATAATGATGCTTACGGCAAACAACGGCTTTATTGAGCAGTCAGAAAGGTATGCTTTTGATAATGCCGGGGAAAGTTTGAAGAAATATATTCTTCTCCAAAAAGGTGAACTTGCCTATAATCACGGCGCATCAAAGTTGCGTCCATTCGGCTCTTGCTTTGCGCTGACAACAGCAGAAAGTGCCCGTATACCGTTTGTTTATCATTGCTTTTCTGCGGAAAACCAAAATGCAGAGTTTCTGTCAATAGAGTTGAATGGCTCTGAAGTTGAGAGTCAGCTTCGCAAGATTGTGTCGTCTGGTGCGAGAATGGATGGCTTGCTGAACATCTCGTTTGATGAATACTCTACTGTGACTGTGCTACTTCCCGACATAAAAGAGCAAGAACACATTGCCGACTTTTTTCGTAATCTCGACCACCTTATCACCCTTCATCAGCGTAAGTTTTATATTTATGGAATGTCCAATTTTCATATGCGTAGATTGTCGCAGTTCAACCACATAATCTTCTATGCAAGATATTGCTTCTGGTGGAGTTGAAGCAGGACGTCCGTGGCTCTCAAATCAAGATAAACTACCAAAGGATGAAAAACTTCAGGCTTTGTGCTTGGTGTTAAATGAGTGCGGAAATGCCAGATTGTGAATTTACAAGGGACGATATGCGCACACTTCTCGATTCTTTGAATACGATTGCAATTCATACAGTATATATCGCTCAGATTGACAATGCTATGCGAGAAATTCTAAACGGGAGTCAAAAACTTTTTATTCCGAGCTAATTAAAAGCTGAAAGAACGACCAACTTTAATCGTCAGTTGCTTTTTGCTATCAACAAACCTCGGGCTGGACTTCGTCAAGAGGTTTTCGGTAATTTTTCTAAATTCATCAGGTTGTCCGCAAGGAAGCCCTTGTAATTTCGTGTCTGCACATATTCAGCCGCTACACTGTCCTTATCGGTGCAGAGGATGATGCCGATGGGCGGATTGTCTTCCGGGTCGTTGACCTCTGCGGCATAGTAGTTCAGATACATATTGATCTGCCCGGCAGCTTCGGGCGTGAGTTTGGTGGTTTTCAACTCGATCAGCACATAGGCGTGCAAAATCTTGTTGTAGAACACCATGTCCACATAGTAGTGGGTGTTATTCACAGTGATCCGCTGCTGCGTGCCGACAAACATAAAGCCCCGACCAAGTTCCAGCAGGAAATCTTCGATTTACCGCACCAGTGCCGCTTCCAAGTCGCTTTCAAGGAACGGCTTCTCCTCCGGCAGACCTAAAAATTCAAACACATACGGGTCTTTGATGAAGTCCTCCGGCTTGGCGTAGTCTACGACCTTTTCAGCCAGCGCCAAAACCTGCTCCTTGTTGGCATCACTGCGGGACAGGAGTAGACGCTCAAACAGCGAACTATCAATCTGCCGCTTCATCTCACGGACAGACCATCCGGCGTTGACTGCTTCCTTTTCATAGAAGCTGCGCTTTTCCTTATCGGAGATGGACAGCAGCTCGCAGTAGTGCGACCAATTCAATTTTCCAGACACTGTCTGGAAAATTGAATAGCTGAGATAGAACTGCCACATCTTGTGTGTGTAAATATTTTAATTTGTTGACATTTCCCCGAAATCACGATATAGTAATAGTAGAAAACGACTTGGGAGGGATACTGGATGCAGAGCGATTACCAAAAGCAAATAAAAGAAATTTTTGGCACAGCTGATTTGGATGAACTGCGAGAACTTGCAGAGATGCTGAAAATCAATCATCCAAATCCGCGCAATGCGGGTCGCAAGGCGCAGCTTACCCCCGATCAGACCGTAGAGGTTTTGGAACTGCATAGAAAAGGCATCGGCAACACCGAGATTGCGAAACAGTTCGGCGTGTCGCGCCAGACCATATATAAGTATATCTATAACGCCGAGCATTTCAGCACGGACCCGGATTTCACCATGCGGATGAACTTTATGAATGGTCAGCAGCTATGTACAGTCATCGACATTGATTTCAAGCACGAAGTTGTCCGCATGAAGAACTACACCGACCGAATCCCTTTGCGCGCGTTTGGCGTTGTAGAGAATCCGTCCTGGGCAGATTTTGAAGAATTTTTGAAAGAAAGATGCCTGCCCGCCAGCCGAGCCGGTCTGAAAGGCATTCTCCGGGAGATGGATGTTCCTTTTTTTGACCCACTGCTAATTATTGAAAAGACCAATGGGCGTATGGCTGGGGATCACCAATGGGTGCAGGTGATCCATAATACCGCTGTGTAGGGAGGAAACTATAGAAACAATTGATTTAAGCAAATTTGAGCCACAAGAAACGCTGAACCATACACCCAAGGGAAATCAGTTAAAATGAAAATGCGGTGGATATAATGTAGCTATCGAACATCAAAATAGTAAATAACTGTCTTTCGAACTAGAAAATGCGTTTTTGTCGGACGGAATTCAAGAATGTTCTTAAACTGGAATGGGCGGAGGAAGTGGTGGTGAGGGAGATTGTGTATGCAGAATAAACTCTAATAATACTAGAACAGTATAAAAAGTTGATATTTTAAATTTTATTCTTGATTTTTGAAAAACATCTGCAAATATTGGAATTAAGATTTGAATTTCCGCCTAGAATAGAGTACGCTGGATTCGGAAAATCATCTGGGAGGAATTGCGATGCTGCTTCAATTTTCAGTCACCAACCACCGTTCCATCAAGGATACAGCCATCATCAGCTTGAAAGCATCTACAGATAAAAGTCTGGTCGACTGCCTGATTTCACCGGACGAGAAGAAACAGCTTGTTCCAGTGCTGGCACTGTACGGTGCAAATGCAGCAGGAAAAAGCAATGTCCTCCATGCACTCCTGCTCATGCGGGAAATGGTCTGTGGCCGATATGCCAAGTTGCTGAAGGGCGAACCGCTTCCGCAGGAACCGTTTGCTTTCACAGACCAGCCTACACAGCCGACCAGTTTTGAAGCTATCTATTTCTATGGCGGCATCAAGTATGCCTATGGGTTCTCGTTTGACAAGTCCAGAATCTTGACCGAATATCTTTATCACTGGCCTAATGGCCGGGAAGCACTGATTTTTTCCAGAGAAAACAATGGCTATCAGTTCCGCGAGAACATTCAAGAGCAGTTCACGCTTGCTGGACGAACTGCCGAAAATCGTCTGTATCTGTCCAGCTCGAACGAGTGGAACTGTCCGCAAACCGAAAAAGCGTATCTGTGGTTCTTTGAAAAGCTGACAGGTTTCATGGGAACAGAAATGAGGCTGGATGCCGCTCTGTCTACCATCCGGCAGGGCGGCTCCGAAAAGAGCCGTATCCTGCATGAAATGCTGTATGCCGATCTAGGCATCAAAGACATCCGCATCACTGGTTCCAAGGAAGAACCTATCATTTCTGCCCTACACACTCTCGATACTGAAGATGGCACATCCAAAGGCTTCTGGCTTCCGTTGGGGCAGGAATCCGTTGGAACACAGCGATTCTTTTCTCGCATCGGTATGTGGCTCGCTGCTCTGGGATCTGGGGCTGTTCTGGTGGTAGACGAGATTGAATCCAGTATGCACCCACTCCTGACCCGGCACTTGATCGAAATGATGCAGGATGCCGCCATCAATACAAACCATACACAACTCATCTTCACGACCCACGACACCGGGCTTCTCGACTTGACTTTGCTTCGACGTGATCAAATCTGGTTTGCAGAGAAAGATGAAAAGACCATGCAGACCGATATTTACGCTCTGACTGAGTTTTCTCCCCGGAAAGGTGAGAACATCTCCAAAGGGTATCTGCAAGGCCGCTACGGCGCGATTCCGTTCATTGGAGGGAATGCAGCATGGGCAGAATAAAAGAGATCAGCCGCAAGTCTGCCCACACCAGAAAGCGCAATCCGGTGGTGTATCTCATCTGCGAGGGCAGTGAAACCGAGATTCGCTATTTCAAGCGTTTCCGCAGCCGAGGATGCAATATTGACATTATCCCGATTTCTTCACAGTATAAAAGCCGTTGAAGCCAAGCCTTTTTCGAGATGTTTTGACGAACAGTTAGATGCTGCTGAGGAATTATACGGCATACAGCTTCACTTCAACTTTAGCACAAACGATGTAGAGGCGCTCATCGATAGCTATCGAACCGCCTATAGCCAAGAAATTTGCGACCGCTGTGAAGCCCTTATCCGCCGCCAGATGCGCCATTATGGGTATCTTGTTAAATAGACTTGGGCATAAGCTTCGGGGCAAGCCGCAGGACAAGATAAAGGACAAATCATACACAAGGCCCACAGGCTGGATATAAGATCTAGCCTGTGGGCTTTTCATCTTCCTTGCAATGATATCAAACCGTCTGACTTTTGAATTCTTCATATCTTGCCCCATAACAACCAATAAAAATACATCTTGATCTTTTTTATGTGTTTCAATTGCTTTTTAACTATAAACGCTCAACACTGCGGCTTGATTTTCCGCAAATAAGTTTGAATTTCCGTCTTTTTTTATGATTTTTCAGGGAAAGTATGCTATAATATGTTAAATTGGTTGTCCTTTATCTTTGAATGATAGTATATTGCCGAAGGAGAATCGCTATGGCTGTCAGATACAATAAACTTTGGAAAATCTTAATCGACAAGAAGATGAAGAAAAAAGACTTGCAGGAAGCGGCACATATTACGCATTATCAGATGATGAAACTTGCAAGAGATGAAAATATAACTACCGAAATTATCGGTAACATTTGCAAGGCACTTAACTGTACGCCCGATGAAATCATGGAGTTTTATGACGCATAAGCTGAGTAGAGTATGCTTTATGTGACACAAACTTTGCCATAATTAGGATGGGTGTAGAAAAATGGAGCTTATAAACAATACTACAAAGACTCTAAAAGACGATTTGTCCGTAGAAATCAAGCAAGGCAGCAAACTATCAATTGCAGCGGCTTGTTTCTCTATCTATGCCTTTCAAGAGTTGAAGGAGCAGCTATCACAGATTGAGGAACTCCGCTTTATTTTTACATCTCCAACTTTCGTGACAGAAAAGGCTAAAAAAGAACGCCGTGAATTTTACATTCCGCGCTTAACCCGTGAACGAAATCTTTACGGAACAGAGTTTGAAATCAAGCTCAGAAACGAATTGACCCAAAAAGCCATTGCACGAGAATGTGCAGAGTGGATCAGGCAGAAGGTCACTTTCAAATCAAATGTCAGTGACAAATCTATTCAGGGACAAATTGTAGTTGACGGCGTAGGCTATACCCCCATCAACAACTTTACTACGGTTGAACTTGGTTGCGAAAAAGGCAATGTAATCAGCACCACAATCGTAAAGGACGAGTCCCTTGCCCGCACTTTGCTTGCTGACTTCAATGAAATCTGGAACGACAGCAAGGTGCTTCAGGTCGTCACCGATGAGGTAATCGACAGCATCACGGCTGCCTATAATGAGAACTCGCCCGACTTTATCTACTTTGTGACTCTCTACAATATTTTCAGCGAGTTTTTGGAAGATGTGTCTGAGGATGTTTTGCCAAACGAGGCAACCGGCTTCAAGGAAAGCAAGATTTGGGGGATGCTCTACAACTTCCAAAAGGATGCCGCTCTCGCCATCATAAACAAACTCGAAAAATACAACGGCTGTATTCTTGCAGACAGCGTCGGTCTCGGCAAAACCTTTACAGCCCTTGCGGTTATAAAATACTACGAAAACCGTAACAAATCTGTTCTGGTGCTCTGCCCCAAGAAGTTGACGAACAACTGGAACACCTATAAGGACAACTATGTCAACAACCCGATTGCTGCCGACAGACTCCGCTACGATGTGCTTTACCACACTGACTTGAACCGCACCCACGGCAACTCAAACGGTCTGGATCTTAGCAGATTGAATTGGGGCAACTACGATCTTGTCGTGATTGATGAATCCCACAACTTCCGCAACGGCGGCAAGCTGATTGAAAACCCGGATGAAGAAACCAAGGACAATCGCTATGTAACCCTGATGAAAAAGGTCATCCGTGCAGGCGTGAAAACAAAGGTGCTGATGCTCTCCGCCACGCCGGTCAACAACCGCTTCAATGACCTGAAAAATCAGCTTGCCTTGGCTTACGAAGGACACACCGATTATATTGACGAAAAACTCAATACCAGCCGTTCGATTGACGAAATTTTCAGAAATGCGCAGCGGGCATTTAATACATGGAGCAAGTGGGAGCCTTGCGACCGCACAACCGAAAATCTGCTCAAGATGCTAGACTTCGACTTTTTTGAGCTACTGGACAGCGTCACGATTGCCCGTTCCCGCAAGCACATTCAGAAATACTATGACACAAGCGCCATCGGCACATTCCCCACGCGCCTGAAGCCTATCTCTCTGCGCCCGCACCTGACGGATTTGAAGGATGCCATCAACTACAACGAGATTTTCGAGCAGCTGATGCTTTTGAATCTGACGATTTACACGCCTTCCCACTTTATTCTGCCGAGCAGAATGGAAAAATACGCGGAGCTTTATGGCGACAACACTGTCAATGTTGGCTTTACGCAGGCCAGCCGCGAGCAAGGCATCCGGCGATTGATGGCCATCAACCTGATGAAGCGTATGGAAAGCTCTGTTTATTCGTTCAATTTGACACTGGAACGAATCAAGGGACTTATCGACAGCACAATCGACACCATCAATCGTTTTAACCACCACATGGGCTCCACATTGAATTTGACGGACATTTCCAATGTGAACGAGTTTGACGGCGACGATCAGGATACCGATGATTTGTTCGCGTTTGGCAAAAAGGTCAAGATTGACCTTGCGGATATGGACTATGAGTCGTGGCGCAAGGAACTGCAAAAGGATGCCGAAGTTCTGGAGCTGCTTACTTATATGGTGCGCGACATCACGCCGGAGCACGACTTGAAACTGCGTGAGCTTTTCCGTGTGATCAACAATAAAATCACTGCGCCCATCAATCCCGGAAACGAGAAAATTATCATTTTCACGGCGTTTTCTGACACGGCGGAATATCTGTACAACAATGTCGGTCCCTTTGTAAAAGAAAAATTTGGTCTGAATACCGCCATGATCACCGGCAATGTGGAGGGGCGCACCACCTGCCCGAGATTGCGGTCTGACTTAAACACGGTTCTGACCTGCTTCTCTCCTATATCCAAGGACAAAGAGCTGCTGATGCCCGGCGACAATACGAAAATCGACATTCTGATTGCCACCGACTGCATTTCTGAAGGTCAGAACTTGCAGGACTGCGACTATCTCGTCAACTATGACATTCACTGGAACCCGGTTCGCATCATTCAGCGCTTCGGGCGTATTGACCGTATCGGAAGCCGCAACAAGGTCATTCAGCTTGTGAATTTCTGGCCTGATGTGACCCTTGACGATTATATCAACCTGAAAGCCAGAGTTGAAACCCGTATGAAAATCGTGGATATGACCGCCACGGGTGACGATAACCTGCTCAGCAATGACGAAAAGACCGATCTCGAATACCGAAAAGCACAGCTGAAGCGCCTGCAGGACGAGGTTGTCGATATTGAGGATATGACCACCGGCATTTCCATTATGGATTTAGGGCTCAACGAGTTCCGTCTGGACTTGCTGGAATATGTCAAGAACCATCCAGATATTGAAAAAACGCCTTTCGGTCTGCACTCAGTTGTACCTGCCGGTGAGGACGCGCCTGCCGGTGTCATTTTCGTTTTGAAGAATCGCTCCAACAGCGTAAACATCGACAACCAGAACCGGCTGCATCCCTTCTATATGGTTTATATCGGGGATGATGGCGAGGTTGTCTGTAACCATCTTTCCCCGAAGCAGATGCTGGATAGAATGCGTTTTCTCTGCAAAGGGCAGACAGAGCCAATCCCCGCAGCCTATAAGCCGTTTAACAAAGAAACCCGCGACGGCAAAAATATGTCCCGCCTTTCCAAACTGCTTGGCGACGCCATTGCCTCAATCATCGAGGTAAAGGACGAGAGCGATATTGACAGCTTCTTGGGCGGCGGGCAGATCAGCTTCCTGACAAACGAAATCAAAGGACTTGACGACTTTGAACTGATTTGCTTCTTAGTCGTGCGGTGAGGTGATACCATGCTCGGACTTCCAAAGTCAACTGAAATGAATAAGCAGCTGCCTAAAAAGGCGATTTATGCCAAATTTCAGATGAATACAGCGGTCAAAGACAAAATCGATGCCGATATATCGAGAATTACCATAGTCAACGAAATTTCTCCGGGCCGAATCAACATTCCTGCCGGAGAGGAGGTCGGCAGCTTCTTTGTCCTGCTTGTGGCGCTGAAGAAAAAAGACTTTGACGAGAAAACGATTGCCGCTTTATCGAAGCTGATTCCGCAGAATATTCTATTTGTGCTGGAATTTGAAGGGCAAAGTAAGCTGGCTGTCTACCGCACCAAACTGATGCAGACGGACTGGAAGCCCACCGAAAGCTGCACCCTAGAGCTGCGGGGGTTGACCCTTGATAAAGTTTGGGAAAACATCGTAGTGGGCATCGGTGAGGTGAGCATTGCAGACGGCAACACTCTGGATGAGCAGATTGCCGCCGATGATCGCCGACAGAAGATTGAAAAAGAAATCGCCAAGCTGGAAAAACAGGCACGGGCGGAGAAGCAGCCAAAAAAGAAGTTTGAGCTGGTGCAGCGAGTAAGAGCATTACAAAAACAACTTGATGTGTTATAAAGGAGACTTTACAATGAATAACTTTCAAAGACTTTCTCTTGAATATGATGGCATATATGGAACGCTAGACGAATGCACAAGTGATGCTAATTTGATGAATTATTTATCTAAACTGAAAAAAGCCATTGCAGATGCAGACTATGATACAATAATGTATACACTTTCCGGCGTTGACAAATGGTATGATGAAAATATCGCCGACATCTCATCGAGTGAATTTGTCTTTAACCTTGCATCGCATCAGAAAAATATGCAGTTAATTAAGGAGATTCTGTCTAGCTTGAAGGCAGAAGAGTGTGTTCCAACTACAAACACAGGCATTGACATCCCCAAAACAGATACAGTCATTTTTATTAGTCATAAATCCGATGATAAGAAATATGGAGATGCACTTGAGAGGTTTATAACGGGATTAGGCGTAAAAGATAATCAGTTGGTTTATACATCTCACCCACTTCACAAAATCCCACTGGATGCGTCCATCTATGAATATCTACGTTCACATTTTAACAGTACGCTTTTTATGATAATTCTTTGGTCAGACAAGTATTTGGAGAGTCCTGCGTGCCTAAACGAAATGGGAGCAGCTTGGGTTACACAGACCGACTATACTAACATATATGTGCCTTCCTTTTCTTTTGGAAATCCAAAGTATCACGAATGCGCAGTTGATACGAAGAAAATGGGTGCTGTGCTGAACGGCGATGAGCATTGTAAAGCGAGTATGATAGAGCTTAAAAACAAGATTGAGGAACTTTTTAATCTGAAAAACGATGAAGCCAAAGTGACATTTTTGCTGGATAAGTTCATTGATGAAATCAAGGAGGACAAGCCTAATGGATAAACTTAGAATGCAAACAGCGAACAAGGCTGATGAGAATTTCAAGAAGTTGGCGGCGATGTTTCCCAATGCCGTGACGGAAACGGTCAATGAAAATGGCGAAGTCGTTCGTGCGATTGATAAGGATGTGCTGATGCAGGAGATTTCCTGTAAGGTCGTGGACGGTAACGAGGAACGCTATCAGTTCACTTGGCCGGACAAGAAAAAGTCCGTTCTGCTTGCCAATGCACCCATCAACAAGACGCTGCGTCCTGTTCGTGAAGATGAAACAGTTCCCACCGGGGCAGACAGTGAGGGAAAACCTTATTGTAGCACCGGCAGCGTGGACTTTGACACTACCGAAAACCTCTATATTGAGGGTGACAACCTTGAAGTGCTGAAGCTGTTGCAGGAAACCTATCTTGGTAAAATCAAGATGATTTACATTGATCCTCCGTACAATACGGGGAATGACTTCGTCTATAATGATGAATTTGGAATTAGGAGTGAGGAATGGAACGGCATCAGCGGAAATTATGACGCTGATGGAAACCAGATTGTCGGAGCATTAGAAAGAAATACCGAAGCAAACGGGCGTTTCCATACCGATTGGCTAAATATGCTTTATCCGCGCCTAAAACTTGCAAAAGACTTGCTGCGCGATGACGGTGTTATATTTATTAGCATTGATGATAATGAAGTTGAAAATCTTAAGAAGGTTTGTGGAGAGGTTTTTGGAGAAGGAAATTTTGTGGCAATAATTAACTGGAAAGGACGCGGTGGAAGACAGGATAGCAAGTATTATGCAGCTGTTCATGAGTATATCCTTTGCTATGCAAAGCAAAGGGAATACTTTGTGGCTGGAGAAGAAATAAAAAGTGGCGATGTGTATCCTAAATATGATAAAGAGAAAGGACGATATTACAAAACACAGTTACTTAGAAAGTGGGGGTCAAATAGTCGCAGAGAAGATAGGCCTAACCTTTTCTACCCCATAACTGCACCTGACGGAACAGAAGTCTATCCCGTAGTGGCTGTTCGGGATAGCCAGCGCCCGTCAATTTGTGAAAAAATTGACGGGCGCTGGCGCCATGGCGCCAGCACCATGGAAAAGAACATAAAAAATGGTTTGGTTGAATTTGTTAAACAAGACGATGGAACATGGATTCCATATGAAAAGATATTTGCACCGCTGGAGGGGGAAGAAAAGACAAAGAAATATACTACATGGATTGACGAAACAAATGATGGTGCCAAAGGAATAAAAGATCTATTTGGCAGTACAGTTTTTGACTATCCCAAAAGTCCGAATTTGCTTGTACGCTTTTTGAAAATGGCGGGCGTTGAAAGCGGTGACATCATCCTTGATTTCTTCTCTGGCTCTGCTACAACTGCCCACGCAGTTATGCAACTCAATGCTGAAGATGGCGGACATCGCAAGTTTATTATGGTGCAGCTTCCCGAAAAATGCGACGAAAAGTCCGAAGCCTACAAAGCCGGCTACAAAACCATCTGTGAAATCGGTAAAGAGCGTATCCGCCGCGCCGGCAAAAAAATCAGAGAGGAAAACGCTGATAATTCCTCACTCCTAACTCCTAATTCCAAACTTGACACCGGTTTCCGCGTGTTGAAGTGCGATACCTCCAACATGAAGGATGTCTACTATAACCCTGCGGAGTATGAGGTCAATATGTTCTCCCGCCTTGAGGATAACATCAAAGAGGACAGAACGCCGGAGGATCTGCTGTTCCAAGTAATGCTCGATTTGGGTGTGCTGCTCTCCGGCAAAATTGAGGAATCCACCATTGCCGGCAAGAAGGTGTTCAATGTGGAGGACAACTACCTGATTGCCTGTTTCGACAGCGATGTTTCGGAGGAAACCATCAAAGCCATCGCCAAACAGAAGCCGTACTACTTTGTCATGCGCGACAGCTCTATGGCAAGCGACAGCGTAGCCACCAATTTCGACCAGATTTTTGCCACCTACAGCCCCGACACCGTCAGGAAGGTACTGTGATATGACGGACAAGAAAAAGAGCCTTCCCATTCATAGCTCTGCCGCCGAGTACCTGACCTTTGTGGCCTCCACCGGCGAGAGTGATGCCAGCTATGAAATGCGGTATGAGGACGAGAATATCTGGTTGACGCAGAAGATGATGGCGGCATTGTATGATGTGGGACTTCCCACCATCAATGAGCATATCAAAAAGATTTATTCTGACGGAGAGCTGACAGAGGAGGCAACTATTCGGAAATTCCGAATAGTTCAGACAGAGGGCGTACGGCAGGTCAACCGTGAAGTGACGCATTACAACTTACAGCTTATTATTGCCGTGGGCTTCAAGGTGAACAATCAGCGTGCTGTGCAGTTCCGCAAATGGGCGGGACAGATTGTCAAAGACCACACCATTCAGGGCTGGACAATGGATGTGGAGCGCCTGAAAAAAGGGCATATGTTCACAGATGAATATTTCGAGCGCCAGCTGCAGCAAATTCGGGAAATCCGTCTGTCAGAGCGCAAGTTCTACCAAAAGGTTACGGACCTGTATGCCACTGCATTCGACTACGACAAAAATGCCAAAACAACGCGGCAGTTTTTCCAGACTGTGCAAAACAAGATGCACTTTGCCGTGCATCGCCACACGGCAGCCGAATTGATTTACGAGCGCGCCGATGCCGCCAAAGAACACATGGGGCTGACTACTTGGGAGAATGCCCCGGACGGGAAAATTCTGAAAGCCGACGTGACCGTTGCAAAAAACTACCTGAGCCAAGAGGAAATGGACTATTTGGAGCGCATCGTATCGCTGTATCTGGACTATGCCGAATTGCAGGCGCGGCGCAAAATTCCCATGAGCATGGAGGATTGGTCAAGGCGTCTGGACGGTTTTTTGGAATTTAACGGCGAAAAGCTGCTGACCGGCCCCGGTAAGATCAGCGCCGAGCAGGCAAAGCTCCACGCAGAAACCGAGTATGAAAAATACCGGCTGGTACAAGACCGCCTGTACCAGAGCGATTTTGACCGCTTTCTTATGCTGGAGCAGGAGGTGAACCACAAGGATGAAGTTTAATTTTAAGATACAGCAATACCAGACCGATGCAGTGGACGCCGTGGTCAATGTCTTTGCGGGGCAGCCGTACAGCAGCGGCGTATCTTATATCCGCGACACCGGAACCTTGAACCAAAAACCGCAGCAGCTGAGCTTTTTGGCACTCGCCGATAACCCGGAACAAATGGAACTGGAAGATTTGCTGCGCGATTCCGGTTATAAAAACGAGGCTGTGGTGCTGTCCGATAATCAGCTTTTGCAAAACATCCACACGCTGCAAAGCCAGAACAACATCAAGCTCTCCCCGGAGTTGGTAAACGACATGGGGCGTTGCAGCTTGGACATTGAGATGGAAACCGGCACCGGTAAAACCTATGTCTACATCAAAACTATGTTCGAGCTGAACAAGAAGTACGGCTGGAGTAAGTTTATTGTGGTCGTTCCCTCGATTGCGATCCGTGAGGGTGTGAAAAAATCCTTTGAGATCACCACCGACCATTTTATGGAGTATTACGGAAAAAAGGCGCGTTTCTTCGTTTATAACAGCTCCAACCTGAACCAGCTTGACAACTTTTCTTCCAACTCCGGCATCAATGCGATGATCATCAACACACAGGCGTTTGCATCCTCTCTGAAAGAGGATGGACGCAGCAAAGAGGCGCGCATTATTTACTCGAAGCGCGATGAGTTCGGCTCTCGCCGCCCGATTGATGTTATCAAAGCAAACCGCCCTATCATCATCTTGGACGAGCCGCAGAAAATGGGCGGCGATGTAACACAAAAGGCGCTGAAGAACTTCAACCCGTTGTTCGCGCTCAACTATTCTGCCACCCACGCAAAGCATCACAATCTGGTGTATGTGCTGGATGCGCTGGATGCCTTCAACAAACGGCTGGTCAAGAAAATTGAGGTCAAGGGCTTCGAGGTCAAAAACTTCCGCGGAACGGACAGTTATTTGTATTTGGAGCAAATCGTACTTTCCAGCAAAAAGCCGCCGATGGCAAAAATCGAGCTGGAAATTGCCTACAACAAGTCCATCAACCGTGAAACCCGTATTCTTGGTGTCGGCGATGATCTCTACTATGTTTCGCAGGAAATGGAGCAGTACAAGGGCTATACGATTTCTGAAATTGACCCGCTGCGCAGCACCGTGACCTTTACCAACGGTGAGGTTATCAAGGCCGGCGATGTGGTGGGCGATGTTTCCGAAAAGGATATGCGCCGCATTCAGATTCGTGAAACGATTTTGTCGCATTTTGAAAAAGAAGAAAAGCTGTACAACATGGGCATCAAGTGCCTGTCCCTGTTCTTTATTGACGAGGTCGCCAAATACCGCCAGTATGATGCTGACGGCAACGAGGTCTTGGGCGAGTACGGTCAAATGTTTGAGCAGGAGTACATCAATGTTCTGAACGAGTATACAACCCTGCTCGATACGCCGTACCAGAAGTATTTGAAGTCTACCTGCAGCGATGTCAGCCGCGTACACAAGGGATATTTCAGCATTGATAAGAAAACCGGGCGTAGCATTGACAGCCAGCTCAAGCGCGGTAGCGAGTTCTCCGATGATATTTCAGCGTATGACCTGATTCTGAAAAACAAGGAACGGCTGCTGTCTTTTGAGGAGCCGACGCGGTTCATCTTCTCCCACTCTGCCCTGCGCGAGGGCTGGGACAACCCGAATGTGTTCCAAATCTGTACCCTGAAACATTCTGACAGCAATACCGCAAAACGGCAGGAAGTCGGTCGTGGTCTGCGTCTTTGCGTCAACCAAAACGGAAATCGCATGGATGTGCAGAGCTGCGGCGACAGCGTGCATGAAATCAACACCCTGACCGTTATTGCCAGCGAGAGCTACAAGACATTCGTTGCAGATTTACAATCGGATATTAAAACGGTACTTTATGACCGACCCACGGTTGCTACGAGTGAGTACTTCAAGGGCAAGTATGTCAAGGTAAACGATGTGCCTACCCTGATTGACCATGAAAAGGCCGATGCTATCGAGTTCTATCTGATTCAGAACGGCTATGTGGATATGAAGCGCAGAGTCACGGACAAGTATCGCCGAGATGTCGCAATGAATCAGGTCGCGGAGCTGCCCGATGAGCTGAAACCTATGTCCGAAGGGATTCATACGCTTGTTCAGGCGGTTTATGATGACAGCATCCTTAAGGATATGTTCACTGATGGTCATGAATCCAAGGTGAAGGAAAATCCGCTGAACGAGAACTTTGCCAAGAAAGAGTTTCAGGCTTTGTGGCGTGAAATTAACCACAAGTATGCCTACACGGTGGAGTTCGACAGCGCCGAGCTGATTCGCAAGGCCATTGCCCACATTGATGAAAAGCTGTTTGTTTCTGAGCTGCAGTACACGACTACCATTGGACGCCAAAAGGCGAACATGAATGAGTACGAAATTGACCGCGGCGATTCTTTTACGGGCGAAAAGACCCGGACGCAAACCCTCAAGCACGCAGAAACAAGCCAGATCAAGTATGATCTGATTGGCAAAATTGCCGATGGCGCAAAGCTCATACGCAAATCGGCATCTGCAATCCTGCAAGGTATCCGTGCCGACAAGCTCTATATGTTCAAGAACAACCCGGAAGAGTTTATTTCTAAAGTGATCCGGCTGATCAACGAGCAGAAGGCCACTATGATTGTGGAGCATATCTCCTACAATACCATTGAGGGAGAATACGACAGCTCTATCTTTACGGCAGAAAAGGCCACCCAAAGCTTTGATAAGGCGTTTCTTGCCAAGAAGGCAATTCAGGACTATGTGTTTACCGATGGCTCTGCCGAAAAAAGTATTGAGCGTAAGTTTGCCGAAGATTTGGATGCTGCGGAGGAAGTTTGTGTCTACGCCAAGCTGCCCCGAACCTTCCAGATTCCCACGCCGGTAGGCAACTATTCGCCGGACTGGGCAATCGCGTTCTACGCAGGCACCGTCAAGCACATTTTCTTTGTGGCAGAAACCAAAGGCACGATGGAAACACTGGAACTGCGACCCATCGAGCAGGCAAAAATCTCCTGCGCCAAGAAACTGTTCAACGAGATGTCTACAAGCCATGTCGTATACCATGATGTTGACAGCTACCAGAGCCTACTGAACATAATGAATTCAATATGATGCGGTAAGCCTCTTACCACTATGTAAACTAAGAGACCTAGCTGGTCTTTTGTTTGTATAGTTACAATTCTGCAAGTGTTCCCATCAATGCGGGCAACTCCACAGTTACGGCTTCTATTGCTGATAGTCCTCATGTTCTAGATAGTTACAGGCCCTCCAAAAGACGGTCACCCTTGACAAAGAGTTTAATCAGCAGGAAAAGCCATCTGAAAAAAGTAGTGCATATGGGATATATAGGAACAGCGTCCCCCTAAATTCACTGGGGACGCTGTTTTTATCGCTTCATAATCGACTGGTGACAATTTGTCACCAGTCGATGTATGACTGCTAAGCGTAAATAAAATGTTGGATGTTCTGTTGGAACAGCAGACATATTATAAAACGGAAAATGAATAACAGCCGCAAATAGGATCCTCACACAAAATCATCTAAAACCAAGGAAAGCACACGCGATACTAATCCATCTGATTTTTTCAGCGGATTTGGTCGTGTGTGCTTTTCTTGGTATATGATTTTATGGATGGTTATGGAACGCGGTGATACCTTTTATTTGGCTTTTCTCCATTGTCTTTTCGGTTCGCGCTTCCCGGCCATGTCGGAGGATGCCGGCCATTGGAGCAACCATTCGAGATACTCGGATTTTGTGATAGTGCCGGAGGCAAGTTCCTGCTTTCGGGTAAGCCACTCCTTCATGAGGTCATTAAAGAGTGGTACATTCACCCACAGTACGGTTGCGGGTGCGATTGAGTCGCCCCATGTGGTGCAGGCGTTGCCACGCAGTTCGATTGTTTTACTTTCTATCGGCGCAATCGAAGCATCAAGCGTGGTTTCAGCCAGTTTGAAAGATCTTCTATGTTCAAAATCATACCACATAATTGTCCGCAGAATATCCGGAAGAAATTTGTCGCTTACGAAAAATGTTTCTTCTTTGACATCCAAAACTTTTGCGATTTCTTTTAGTAGAGATGGCTTGGGAACACGGTATCCTATTTCATATTGTGCAATTCGATTTGCGCCGCCGTCCCCAAGATTGAGAAGGTCACCCAGTTGTTTTTGTGTCAGACCTCTATGAAGTCGTACTAGTTTGATTTTTTGACCTATTTCCATGAAAAAAGCCCTCCAATAAATTTTCTCTATTGTAGCACACCATAACATGAAAGCGCAAGTGAAAAATCGAAAAATGAATTTTTTGTGACTTCTATTGACATTCGCTCGTGAGCGAAGTATCTTATATGTATACTTCGCTTGCAGGCGAAGGCAAAATAGTGATATAAGGATGGTGATCGAATGGATTGTAAAGAAATCAGAGAAATGTACAAGCTCATGTTTGCGGAGTACCCCGACATTGTAACGGTCAAGGATCTGCAAGCCATGCTGGGCATCAGCCGCCACGCAGCGTATGACCTGCTGGGGGAGGGCGAGGTCAGCTGCATCCGGCTGGGAAACGCCTACAAAATCCCCAAAATCAATGTCATTGACTATGTTCTGAAGCGTCCGTGCGGTTAGACCCGCGTGAGCGCGTAGGAGAAAGCCTTGCTTTTGGCAAGAGGCCCGCCCGGAGAGTGAATCAGATTTGATTCACTTTCCAGAGCGTAAGGCATAAAAGTGAATCAGTTCTGATTCACTCGCAGTAACCGCTCAAATCCGCCCTGTGTGGGGCAGATGCCCCGCGTCGCACACGGGACGCGACATCACCCGCAAACCCACCGTTTGGCGCGTTTGTGGGGCTGTGGGGCGGCGTGAGCCGTACAACTTAACACTAGAGAGTAAAACTTACTACACACAAAAAGACGATAGTATGAGATAATAGATATATACCAAAACAGAAAGGACGATGCGAATGAATTATGAAAAACTTCCGAAAACAATCTCTGCCGAAGAACTCCTCTCCACGCCGCTGCCGCCGGTCAAGTGGATCATTCCCGGTCTGCTCCCTGCCGGATTGGCGCTGTTTGCCGGTCCCAGCAAGGCAGGCAAAAGTTGGCTGACGCTGTGGCTCTGCTTACAGATTGCGCAGGGCAATCCTGTCTGGAATCGAGAAATAGAGCCATGCACCGTGATTTATTTCTCGTTGGAAGATACATTTAACCGTCTGCAAAATCGCATTTTCCAGCTTATCGACGGCGGCGATGCCCCAGAACGGCTGATTCTGCAAACCGAATGTCCGAGTATTGGGCAGGGATTGGAGGAACAAGTTGAGGCACTTGTCCACACATATCACGATGTTGGTCTAATCGTTATCGATACACTTCAAAAAGTGCGTCTAAGCGACGGAAACGGTGGAATGTATGCGAACGACTATAAGGAGGCAGGTGCATTGAAAAAGCTTGCTGACAAGTATGGCATCTGTATTTTGCTGATTCACCACTTGCGCAAGCAAACTGCATCCGACCCATTTGATCAGATTTCCGGCTCCACAGGTCTTATGGGCGTAGCCGATACAAGCTGGGTCATGCAGAGAAAACGCATGAGCCAGACCGCTGACATTCTGCTCACCGGGCGCGATATGGACGACAGAACGCTGCATTTGCGCGAAGAAAGCTGTGTTTGGACTTTAGAAGATGAGGAAACCGCAGAAGAACGGGAAATCAAGGCTGTGCCGGATTACCTGTGGAAAGCGGCAGAGTATATCGAAAGTGTCGGAAACTGGCAGGGAACGGCATCGGAATTGCTTGCAGAAGTGCATATCGAGGGAGTACAGCCGAATCAATTTACCTATAACATGGCCAAGTATTTCGATAAAGTGTTCGAGCCGAAAGGTATTCACTATAAAACCCATCGAAAGAACAAGGTTCGTCTTTTGAGCTTCTATGGTGACGATGGTGACGGTGGTGACGATGATATTGACATAACTCAATTATCGGGGTGGGGTATCCCAGAAAGACCGTCACCATCGTCACCATCGTCACTCGGAGCGCTTGAGGGAAGCAAGCATGGGCGAAGTGTTGCCACAGGGCAACCCGCCGAAAAGCCTACGGGGACAGCCCCGAACCCCTGTGAGGCTGCAAGCGCATGAGGAACAGAACGGTTGGAATCAATGTCCGGGTCACCGTCACCGAAAAGAAAAAGGTGACGATGTTGGCTCGGAAGTGTGGTTTGTCACTTTCAGAATATTTGCGCCAGCGGGCGCTGGGATATGAACCGGGTGGACACCCGCCCAAGGAGGTATTTGATGTGTTGGATAAACTGGATGAAATTGCAGAGAGCTGTTCGATGCGGGATGGCGCTGCCATTAGCGTCCACACTGACCGATTGAGGGATTTGCTCATTGGCAGTCACTAAGATATGGACAATAAAGGACAGCTTACAACGCGTCCTTGATTATGCCGCCAACCCGAACAAGACCGAATACGATGCCCTTGCCCAGACTCTCCACTATGCGGAGAATGATGCCAAGACCAAGCTGAACGAGAGCGCCCAGCTTGTCACCGGCATCCATTGCAGGGCAGACCATGCGTGGGAGGATATGCGGACCGTACAGGAACGTTTTGGTAAAACAGACGGCGTGGTGGCGCTCCACGCCTACCAGAGCTTCCGCGAGGGGGAAGTCACCCC
>OHKK01000383.1_pt1 | contig 24276 bp, 8 predicted proteins | sample 1568811 | NCBI WGS metagenome assembly OHKK01 (sample SAMEA3879568, study PRJEB24766) | human gut metagenome | biome: human-associated habitat; feature: feces | place: USA | collected 1985/1987
TTGTTACAAAGTGAGCCTGCCAAGCAACCTCAACGATGAAACGGATTGCCATACGAGTATCTTTGTTGGCACCGCAGAAAGCATCTACTACGAACAGTCTCTTGTTGGACAGCTCTTTGATAGCCAGATCTTTTACAGCATCCCATGCTTCCTGAGTAGCCGGATGGTTGTCGTTTTTATATTCGTCTGTTGTCCACCATACAGTGTCTTTGGAATTTTCGTCTTTTACGATAAATTTGTCTTTTGGAGAACGACCTGTATAAATACCAGTCATAACATTGACAGCACCCAGTTCACTTTCCTGACCTTTTTCAAAGCCTTCCAGAGCAGGATTTGTCTCTTCCTCGAACAACATCTCATAAGATGGATTGTACACGATCTCAGTAGTTCCAGTGATGCCATACTTGCTTAAATCAATTTTTGCCATCTGATTAACCTCTTTTCTTTTATACTTAAAGTTAAAGAAATGATGCCCACTTCTCTATCATCATTATACATATTTACCCGCCAAAATCAATAAAAACTTTCTGAACTTTTTGCTGAAAATGTATGAAATCTGTAGATTTTGAATGATTTTGAACGAATGACGGAAAAAAAACGGAAGGGTACACCAGATAGTGCGTCCGAGCTGCGTAGTTTTGACTGTTTAACGAAACCAATATATAAATAGAGTATTTTTCCCATGTGAAAATTGTATAATACTTTTTAATGTAATGATGCCAGGGTCAAAAGGTCTAAATCCACATGAGCTTGCTCATAGGTGGATGAAAGACCTTGGGACCCGCCCCGATATGAGCATAAAAGTGGGATGATAATCCCACGATATGCGAATACTGGGGAGGATTGTGGGAGTGCAACGCACGGAACAATCCGTAGGCATCATAGTTGGGGACTTTTGACACCCACATCATGTAATTACGTCTTGCACAGATGTGAAAAGTATTTTACACTTAGCAGATATAAAAATTATAGTCAAGGAGGCAAAATAAATGGCACTGAATAATATAGGAAATATGATGAAGATCATGAATGTATGGAATACGTTTAAAAGGAACCATCCGAAATTTCCGGCATTCTGCAATGCGGTTTCAAAACGTGCTCTGAAAGAAGGGAGCATTATGGAAATTACAGTCACCACACCGGACGGCGAAAAGATTGAGACAAATCTGAAAATAAAGGCAGAGGATCTGGAGCTTTTGAGGGAACTGTCCAACTGACGTTCAGACTTTCTGACAAAAGGAGTGAAAAGAAATAAAATATGAATGATATAAGGCGACTGGCAGGATATATCGGGTCATATAAAAAAGATATGATGCTTGGTGCTTTGATGGTGACGATCGAGACGGCATTTGAGCTTTTCATACCGATCATGATCGCAGACCTGATCGATATCGGGGTGGCAAATCATGATCTTGCCTACATTTATTCGAAAGGATTTCAAATGGGGATCTGTGCACTGCTGGCTCTGGTGACAGGGCTTTTGTATGCACGTTTTTCGGCGAGAGCTTCGTATGGCTGGGGAGCGAAGATCAGGGAGGCGGAATATGCAAAAGTGATGCAGTATTCTTTCTCAAATCTGGATCATTTTGATACCTCATCCCTGATTACACGAATGACCACGGATGTCACGGTTCTGCAGAATCTGCTTAATTCCGGTTTCCGCCCGGTGACAAGGGGACCGTCTCTGCTGATCCTGGGTATCGGCCTTTCTTTCTGGATGAATCCGAAGCTTGCCGTTGTTTTTCTGGTCTGCACGCCGCTTCTTGGAATTGTATTATTTCTGATCGTCCGGAAAGTAGCACCTATGTATACAAAGCTGCAGGGGATCGTAGACCGTCTGAACCATGTGGTTCAGGAAGGCGTGACGGCAATCCGGGCGGTCAAGGCATTTGTCCGTGGAGAATACGAAGAAGAAAAGTTTGATGCGGTAAATACGGACCTGAGCAGGTCAAGTGAGCAGACATTTCGCTATGCGGTGCTGAACCTTCCGGCATTTCAGGTTGTGATGTACAGTGCGATCGTACTGATCATGTGGTTTGGCGGAAACATGATCTTAAATGGCAATCTTAAAGTCGGTGACCTGACCGGATTTTTAAGTTATGTCATGCAGGTTGTCAATGCCCTTATGATGCTCGCAAACGTTTTTCTGCTGCTGACAAGATCGCTTGCCAGTGCACACCGTATCGCAGAAGTACTGGATGAGAGGATTGTTCTGGATTCTTTGGAAAATGGCATACAGAAGGTCAGAGACGGCAGTATAGATTTTGAACAGGTTTCTTTTAAATATCATAAAGATGCAAAAGCATATGCACTGTCTGATGTGGATCTGCACATCAAGGCCGGACAGACGATCGGTGTGATCGGTGGAACCGGAGCCTCTAAAACGACGCTCGTACAGATGATTCCACGGCTTTATGATGCAACCTGCGGTGTTGTGAAAGTTGGCGGTGTGGATGTAAAAGCATATGATCTCCATGCACTGAGGGCAGCGGTGGGGATTATTCTTCAGAAGAATGAGCTTTTCTCCGGAACGATACGTGACAACCTGAAATGGGGCGATCCGGATGCAGATGATGAAAAAATCTGGCAGGCATGCCGTGCGGCGTGTGCGGATGAGTTCCTGGAGCGTTTGCCGGAGGGATTGGACACTATGCTTGTGCAGGGCGGAAATAACCTGTCCGGAGGGCAGAAACAGAGACTCTGTATCGCAAGAGCACTGCTTGCCAATGCGAAAATTCTGATTTTTGATGATTCGACCAGTGCCGTTGATACGGCAACGGAAAAGAAGATCCGCAAAGAGCTGGCACGACTTGGCGATGTGACGAAGATCATCATTGCACAGAGGATTTCTTCTGTGATCCATACAGATCAGATCGTGATCCTGGAGGATGGCAAAATCCATAATATCGGAACACATGAACAGCTTCTTGGGGAGGATGCGATTTATCAGGAAATTTATGCTTCCCAGATGAAAGGGGGAAACAGCGATGGCATTGAAAACGAAGAATGTTAAACGGCCGGAAAATATGCAGCATACACTGCGGATTTTTGTTTCTTATCTTGGACGGCATAAATTTATGCTTCTGACCGTCAGTATACTGGTCACGATAAGCGCCCTTGCAAATCTTCTTGGAACTTACATGATACGTCCGGTTGTCAATAATCTTGCAAACGGGGATATGCACTTACTTGCCATCGGAGTGCTTGTGGCAGCCGGCATTTTTGTCACCGGGGCACTGGCAGCCTGGGGCTATTCCCAGACGATGGTAAAAGCTGCCCAGCAGGTTGTTTTTGATATTCGAAGAGATTTATTTGCACATATGCAGACGCTGCCGCTTCGATTTTTTGACGAAAAGCGGCATGGCGATATCATGAGTCTGTTCACAAACGATATCGATACGATCGCAGATGCCCTCAACAACAGTTTTGCGATGGCGATCCAGAGTTTTATCCAGATGATCGGCACGCTTGTGATCTTGTATATTCTGAACTGGAAACTGTCGCTGATCGTGACGGTCTGCTATGGAATCATGTTCTGGTACATGAAATTCAGCGGAGCAAAAAGTAAGGTTTTTTATGCAAAACAGCAGCAGAGCCTTGGTGAACTGGATGGCTATATCGAAGAAATGGTCAGCGGCCAGAAAGTGGTTAAAGTTTTCAACCATGAACAGGCAAGCTTTCAGGATTTTCTGGAAAAGAATGAAAAACTGCGAAAAGAAGGAACTGGTGCACAGTCTTATGCGGCGACGATGGTTCCAGTAGTCGTAAGCATATCTTATATTAACTATGCGATCGTAGCGGTTCTCGGAGGGATCCTGGCGATGCGTGGACTGGCGGATGTCGGAAGCCTTGCAAGTTATCTGGTGTTTGTGCGTCAGGCGGCACTGCCGATCAATCAGTTTACACAGCAGAGCAATTTCCTGCTCTCTGCCCTTGCCGGAGCGGAGCGGGTGTTTGATGTGATGAATCTGGAGCAGGAAGTGGATGAAGGCGATGTGACGCTGGTCAATGTAAAGGAAGAAAATGGAGACCTCAGAGAATGTAAAGAGAAAACCGGAAAATGGGCATGGCGATCAAAAGACGGAGCACTGACAATGCTTCGCGGGGATGTCCGTTTTGAAAATGTTGATTTTGGTTATACGAAAGAGCATATGATTTTGAAAAACATCAGCCTGTATGCAAAACCGGGACAGAAAATCGCCTTTGTCGGATCGACAGGAGCTGGAAAGACCACGATCACCAACCTGATCAACCGCTTCTATGATGTGCAGGGAGGGGCAGTAGTCTACGATGGAATTGATGTGCGAAAGATCCGGAAAAATGCACTGCGTCATTCCCTTGGCATTGTGCTTCAGGATACCCACCTGTTTACAGGAAGCGTAGCTGATAACATCCGTTTTGGAAAGCTGGATGCGACGCAGGAAGAGATTGAGAAGGCGGCACGCATCGCAAATGCACACTCTTTTATCCGACGACTGCCAAACGGTTACGATACCATGGTGACAGCAGATGGGGCAAATCTTTCCCAGGGACAGCGGCAGCTTCTGGCGATCGCAAGGGCAGCGGTAGCCGATCCGCCGGTACTGATCCTCGACGAAGCGACCTCTTCTGTCGATACACGAACCGAAGAACTGATTGAAAAAGGCATGGATCAGCTTATGGAAGGCAGGACCGTATTTGTCATCGCACATCGCCTGAGTACGGTGCGAAATGCCAATGCGATCATGGTACTGGAGCAGGGGAAGATCGTCGAGAGAGGAGACCATGCAGAACTGCTGGAACAGAAAGGGAAATATTATCAGCTTTATCATGGGATGTTTGAACTGAGCTGATGTAAATAAGAAGTTGTCGGAGGTTTCCGGGCAGGTGTAGAACGGAAAGGCTGAATGTTTTATTAAGATGCTGGCAGGAAACAGCCTTCCGCTCCACCTGCACCGTCCCGAAGACCTCTGGCAAGGGAAGTGATCATTCTTCCGATAGTTCAGTCACTTAAATCGTTGCTTCTTCTGTTTTTATTCAGGTAAAAACAGTTTTGTTGAATTATTTCCGGAAGAACCGGAATTATCGCTGCCACCACTGCTGTTTCCGTCTGAACTTGTCTCAGAGGAGGTTTCACTCTCGGAAGAAGTCTCACTTTCTGAAGAAACGGTTGTATTTTTCTCTGAACCGGAAGCATCAGAGCCGGATGTGCTGTTTGAATCCGCTGTATTTGCGGAGCCAGTGGTGCTGTTTGGGTCAGAGCTGCTGTCAGAACCGGAAATACTGTTTCCGATCTGGCTGCTTAGATCTTTGATTTTCTGTTCAATTCGTGTCTTTTCGGAATCTTCTGCAGGTGTTGGCTGATAGTTGTTGAACGTGCTGTCAGAAGATATTGTGCAAGGAACGATGGAATTGGTCGTGCTGGTCAGTTCTTTACTGGTGTTGAACGTAAAGGTAGGCTGGAAAATGACAGTATCCATATCATCAGGATACATATCTGCGCCGTCACAGAAACTTCCAAGACTATAGAAGATCGTGCGATTGTTATAAACTTCCATGCCCTGGAGTACATGTGGATGATGTCCGACTACCAGATCGGCGCCTGCATCGACTGCAGCATGTGCCAGTGTGGTCTGGTCACTGTTTGGTGTTGTCTCACCTTTGGTTCCCCAGTGGAAATTTACGATGACCAGGTTTGCACCCTGTTCCTTTACAGCGTTGACAGCGGTTGTCAACTGAGTCTGACATTCGCTTACCTGCTTATCTACAGCAGAGATACCGACAAGTCCGACTTTGATACCTTTGAGTTCGAGAACTGCTGTCTCATCATTTCCAAAAGCAGTGATCCCTGCATCTTTCAGTGTAGTCTGCGTTTCGGTCAGACCGGCAGTCCCATAATCTTCCGTATGATTGTTAGCAAGGCTGGCAGCTTCGATCGAACTGTCAGAGAGTGCGGAAACATAGGAAGGATCGCCCTTATAAACATCACTTTTGCTGGCTGAATTTTCAGCAGTAGTCAGTGTGCCTTCCAGATTGATAATGGAGAGATCATCACTTTCCAGGTATGATTTCACATTCTGGAAGAAATAATCAATGCCGTATACGGTTTTATAGGCATCGAAATTATTATACTGATCGGAATCCGGAGCAGAGCCGAGTGTACAGTCACCCATCAGACTGATGGTAATGCTGGTTTCTGCTGCAAGTGTTTCTTTTGGCACGGCGGGTTCGGTTCCGGTTTCGGACTGCGTTTCGGTTGATATTGTTTCTTTTTCTGCTTTTTTGTGTTCGCTGACGGGCGGTATTTTATCAAAAGCCAGCAGTAAAAAAATCAGGGCGGCACAGGCGAAAACACCGAAGAAAGCGATGTTTAAGTACAGATGCTGCTGTCTGCCGCTGCCCCTGTCAGCATTGTGGTTTAATTTGTTTTTATCCATGACTTTGCCCCTTCTGAAAACTTAGTAACTCCCATGGCTGGTTGCTCTATGGTGATTATAGAGGAAAAATAAGAAAAAGTAAACCGTGAAAAAAGAGTGAAAGCAGTTCTTTTTGCAAATCCACCGTTTTTCCTTTGAAAGTCGGAAAGTGGTCAGTTACGCAAATTGACAGGAATTTACAGAGGGTATAGAATGAATGCAGATAAGCAGGCAGCAAAAGCACAGATGCCTGCTTACAGTGCCGTATACAAAAGGTATGAAAAATTTCAAAGGAGAGAAGAAAAGTGGAAGAAAAACAGGAAAATCTCCTGCAAAACAGCATGCAGGAAAAAGCAAAGTATTACGGAAACCGGATCTGGCGTGATATGTCAAGCCTTGGAAAATGGCTGATCCTTGCAGTTGTGACAGGATGTATTGTCGGTGCTGCGAGCAGCCTGTTTTCTTATGTACTGAAAACTGTGACCAATGTCCGGGAAGAACATTTATGGATCTTTTATCTGCTTCCGGTTTCCGGTCTGATCATTGTATTTCTGTATCAGAAATTCGGGAAAGATGACGGAGGCCCAAATCAGGTATTCCTGACAATCCGTTCAAAAGATGATGTGCCACTGAAATCAGCACCGCTCATTTTTATATCGACTGCCCTCACACATCTGACCGGCGGATCAGCCGGACGAGAAGGAGCAGTTATTCAGCTTGGCGGCAGTATCGGGAATCAGTTGGGACGTATGCTGCCACTGGATGAAGAGGATCGGCATGTGATGGTAATGTGCGGCATGAGTGCCGCTTTTGCGGCATTGTTTGGAACACCGATGGCAGCGGCAGTCTTTGCGATGGAAGTAGTCAGCGTTGGCGTCATGTATTATACCGCACTTGTTCCATGTATTATCGCAGCTCTGATCGCGTCCGGATTTGCGGCATCTATGGGAATCAATCCGGAGGCTTTCCATGTGACGAATATTCCGGCACTTACGATTGAAAGTGGAATCAAAATGGGCATCGTGGCACTTTGCTGTGCCGGACTCAGTATTTTATTCTGCATGGCATTAAACGGGATTTCCGCTTTTTATGCGAAATATCTGAAAAATGTTTATGTCCGCGTTGTCGTTGCCAGCGTTGTGATTATCGTTATCACAAAGATTCTTGGAACCACTGATTATATGGGAGCAGGTACCGGACTGATCGCACAGGCAATCGAACACGGAAATGTCAGAACACTGGATTTCTTCTGGAAACTCGTACTTACTGTGCTGACTATGCGTGCCGGATTTCGGGGCGGAGAGATCGTACCATCCTTCTGTGTCGGAGCTGCTTTTGGCTGTGTGCTTGGACATATCCTTGGACTTTCGCCATCCATCTGTGCTGCAAGCGGAATGGTTGCACTGTTCTGCGGTGTGACAAACTGCCCGCTGACCTCTATCCTGATCGCATTTGAGCTGTTTGGATTTGAAGGGGTTTCGTATTATCTGATTGCAGTATCGATCAGCTATGCAGCATCCGGATATTATGGACTGTATAAAGATCAGACGATCGTGTATTCAAAATACAAAGCAAAATACATAAACCATCATACAAGGATGTAATAACTTAAAAAAGCTGCCACTTTATCGAAATATATGTTTCGTAAAGTGACAGCCTTTTTAAATCAGGTTATTCTGTAAAAGTATAGCGGACAATATATCCTTTGGAATCTCCGGTTGTTATAATGACATCCCCGGAAGTATTTTTAGATACGTCCATTAATTTTGTCTGCCTTTTCAGATCCACATTTCTGGCTGTGAACAGTCCTTTATGATTTCAAATATGCTTCAGCGTTTCTCATACTTTTCAATCCAACACTCATGTTTCTTTGTTTTTTCGTCATAATTAATTCCCACCAGCAAAAGTTCTCCCGCGTAACATGCAACAGACTCTGGATATTTTCTGTCTTTAATCTGATCTAACGCTGCTTTGACACTTTTATCCCATTTCAGTTCTACAACAAGCAACGGATAGTAATTCTGGAATTCTGGTTTAGGAATAAACACAAAATCTGCAAATCCGCGTCCTGCCGGAAATTCACGAATTGGTTTGAAATAATATTGCATTGAACTTAAATAAGCAATGGACAGAACGCTGCTAAGCGAATTTTCATTTGGAATAAAAGCCGTTTTAAATGTCCGGTCATAGGAGAGATATCCGAGGTGGATCAGATACGTCAGCACATCATCTTTATTTGCAAAGCTGACAGTATCGTTCTGAAAAGAGGTGACATCAACTGGAACATGAGCTCCGGAAAGCATTTCAATCACAGCACTTTTCAGTCCATCAAAATCCATATTGATCAGAGGAACGATTGCCTCGTAGGATGCGGTTCCTGACCAGTAACTCTGGAATTCGCCTTCCAGCATCAGGTTTACCACTGCATTTGGATTGTATACATGGTATCTTCCAACCTGGTAACCATCATACCATCGTTTGACCTTTTCAAACTCCTGTCCATACACCTCGCATAATTTTTGAACCTCTTTTTCCGTAAATCCCACATACGGTGCCATCGGACCGGCATGTAGCATAGAGTAATCTTTAAAATTATTCAGAGCTGACTGTGTCTTTTCTTTTTTTACAGGCAAAATACCAGTCAGGTATGCAAGTTGAATATATTTAGTGGGCTCTGTTCCTTTGAACATTGCCCGCAAAAAGTTAATATATTCTTCCTGTGTGCGGGTATCAGCCGCCTCATCACGGATCAAAACATCCCACTCATCAATAATCACGATAAATTTGGCTCCGGATGCCGCATGGATCCGTGACAATGCCTCCGGCAGTGACCGGATTTCTTCTGGAAGTATATTGGGATAATATTCTTTTAGTTCGGAAATTGTTTTTTCTGAAATATAAGAAATAATCTGTTCCGGACAGCCTGCTGGTTCCATGCACCATTGAATATCCCAGTGGAGTACATCGTATTGATTCAGATGCTTCTCAAAATCTTCTGCTTTACTGATTTCCAGTTCGGAAAACATTTCTCTCGAACTGCAGCCCCTGCTGTAATACGCGGTAAGCATATTTGCCGTGATCGATTTTCCAAAACGCCGCGGACGGCTGTTGCAGATATATCCCTGCAGGCTGTTGCAGATATATCCCTGCAAAGTGTTCATAACTTTATTGGTATAGGTCAAAAGCCCTGTTTTATCTACATAAATTTCAGAATTCAGTGCAACCGCAAATGCCTCATTTCTCGGATTCACAAACATTCCCATCGTCTCACATCCTTCCATTTCTGCACGTGTCATTATCTGTAATCTGGCTTCTGATAACGCCTTAAGATATTTTTTATTGTATCATTCTGCCATGAAAATAACAACAAAGCAACCGGATATTTTTGCATGCCTAAAATGAAAAAAATTTCTGTTGCAAATTTGCATCAGCGTTCTTTTTGTGGTAAACTACGATACGGAAAGAACATGTGCTTAATGGATTGCAAAGAGCAGGGGAAAGAAAAAATTATGACAGAAGAGACAATGGAAATTACACCTGGAAACAGGATCATAGAATTGTGCGAAGAAAATCAGATTTCACAGAGGGAGCTGGCGAGAAGAATCGGTATTACGCCTTCGCAGATCAGCCGGATCATCAAGGGTGAGACACGGACGATCAACAGTGACATCCTGATGGCAGTGGCAAGGGAATTTGAAGTATCTACGGATTACATACTGGGTGTGGAGAACAGGAAGCGGGAGATTTCCGGAGAGGATACCAAAGGCGGAAAAGAATCGAAATTTCATACACCGATGCTGCTGATGAGTTCTTCTTTTCCGATTGGAGGCTGCATAGACTTTATAGAAGCCCTTCAGGATAAAGATGAAAAGAAGATGGCATATGCGGAGTATTATTATTTCAGCGGGCAGCATGAAAAGGCAGTAGCTTATACAGAATGTTATCTGGATTGTGAAAATGTGATGCTGAAAATGTCTGCCTGCCTGATCTATACTTTTGCAAATCTGTCCCTCAATCATATCAATTCCGCAAGGATGGGACTGGATCGTCTGAGAGAGCATCTGGCGAAAGTGATGGATGAACAGGCAGACATAAGAACAAGAGCCTTTGGTGTATTTGTGGCATCAGCGGCACATACTCTTTTACATCTGCCGATGGGAGATATTCCCCCGCTGTCTGACTACATCGGGGAATTTAAAAAGGGGAAGCAGCTCTGGGGTGCCTATGTGCTGGCACACAGAGCTTATCTGAATAAAGAATACGAGCGTTCCCTTGGCATCGTGGAGGCTTGTCTGATGACTACAAAAGAGATCTATCCGATCTCCATGATCTATCTGAATCTGGTGGCGGCGATAGATGCCATGAATCTGATGCAGATCGAACAGGCGAAGCGCTATTTTATGAAAGCCTGGGAGATCGCAAAGCCGGATAATCTTATTGAAGGAATCGGTGAGCATCACGGACTTTTGCAGGGACTGATCGAGACCTGCCTGAAGCGGGATTATCCGGAAGATTACCAGAAAATCATAGCCATCACTTACAAATTCAGTTTTGGCTGGCGCAGGATACACAATCCGGACAGCAAGGGAGATGTGGCAGACAATCTGACAACGACAGAGTTTACGATAGCAATGCTTGCCAACCGCGGCTGGAGCAATCAGGAAATCGCAGACTATCTGCAGATTACGCATCGGACAGTCAAACAGCATATGACCTGTATTTTTAATAAATTGAATATCTCTAACAGGAAACAGTTGAAAGATTATATGCTTCGATGATTGAAGCGGAAAAACGGACATTTTGACAGGAAATGTCCGTTTTTTTTTACAAATGGACGATGTGTGTAAAAGAGAATTGAGATAAAATGAAGACAGGAGTGTATCTTTGCGATGCAGGAGAAAGATTTGTAAAAAAGAAGGAGGCGTGGTCTATGGAGAGAGAAAAGGCAAAACTTTCAAAGCGAATGAAAAAAGTGATCAGTACCTTGCTGGTGACGGCACTGACGCTTGGCAGTATTCCGGCGGGAACATTTCTTGGCGAAGCACTGGATGTTCACGCGGAAGCAGACTACAGTCCACAGAAGCTGGGTGTAGGTGTAATGTGCAATGACCTTACAAGTGGGGGCAATGCGGATAAGATATATAAGGCATTGGTAAGGACAAATTCAAAATCAGAAGACAGCAGCAACGGCAGTATTTACAACAATATCGGCATGCTGGGGTACAAATACAGTGCGTCAAGAGCCGGTTCCGGAATTGCATACTGCGCAAATCTGCAGAAAAAATATCCGGTGCTTTACAAGCTGGGCAATCAGAAGCAGATCCAGCAGGGAGTCATGGCGTACATCACAAATGACAGACATACGAATATAAAACATGTAAAAAAGAGAACCCAGTATGGAAAAATCATCCTCGGTTATCCGACCAGTGAAAAAAATGATCTTTTCTGGGTAAGCCAGAAATATCATACAGAGGAACATAACAGTGATGGAAGCTGGACAGTTGGTGATACGGATAAATGGGCAACCTTAAATCCACGGAAAGGCTACAACCAGCAACTGGCAGTCTATATGACAACCGTAAAAGGCTGCGGAAGCTGTGGAAGCGCCAAGATTGAAAATGTGTCGCTTGCATTTAAAGACAGTACTTCACCGAAAATAGACAGCATCCGCATTACCGGAGCAAAAGATTCGGATGAAGAAAGGACATATTTCAAGGCAGGCGAGACGCTCTATGTCAGGATGCGTTTCAGTGAATACGTGCGTCTGGCGGATAATAGCAAGGGCAGCGCACAGTCTAAAAACATCAAACTGGCACTGTCACTTTCCAAAGCAAATACAGCGGATGTAACACAGATCAAGGCAGATCTGGTCAGCCTGAAAGATGATGTGGCAGTTTTTTCCTATAAAATACCGGCAACGGTTGATGTAGCCGGAAAAAAAGAAAATATGGATTTTACGGTATCCGGTCTGGCGGATATCAGTGCACAGGGCAGCCTGATCGTAGAATCTGGAAAATCTGGATTTAACCGGGTTTTTGTGGATGGAGGCGGAAGTACACTTTCTGATGGAAGCGCTACTATGAAGAAGCTGAAAAGTGCGGTTGGAAACACAGAATATCAGAAACTGAAAAAAACGACAAGTGCCATCACTGACCTTTCCGGTAATCCGCTGGATATTGGCAGCTTCCGGGTGAATGGCAAGACGCAGGGAACAAAGGTCACAGCCAGTGTGCTGGATGCGGTGAATCCGATCATTGCAAACGTTGCACTTGGGGTAAGCGGGCAGAAAAATACAACCCAGAATCCAGATGAAAAATATTATATCAAGGCAGGAAGCCAACTGAATGTATCGATCGATATCAGCGAGAAACTGAAAAATATTTCCAATGCGGAACTTGAGAAGATACAGGCAGTCCTGAACATCAAGGATAACAATGGCAGCAATGTAACCACAAAAGCAAAAAAGGGTTCCAGAAAATATAACAAGAAAACAGGTCGTACTACGATTGGTTTTGAGCCGGTGACGATCACATCCGATATGAAAATGGAAGTGCCGGCAGGTACACCGGACGGAAAATCTTTTTATAAGATTACAGTTAAAAGACTGAACAATGCATCAGTGCTCAGAGATTTTTCGGATAATATAGTTTCTGTGGCAGATGATCTGCGCACAGAGACAAAGAATAATTTTTATCTTGACAATGAAGCACCGGTCATCAAGATCGACGGCAATGTAATTGACGAAACGGCAAGTTACGAGATGGCGCCGATCAAGACAGAGAATGTAAAAAGCGAAGTTTATCAGGTTGTTTACAGCGTGGAAGATCTGGATACGGTAAGTAAAAACAGCATGAAGCCGTTTGCATCCACAGTTCTGAATGCCGGCGGTTCACTGAGTGTGGATCTGCAGGGAAGTGATGCTGCAACCAATGCGTTCCTGTATAAGATATCAGAAAGCCCGATCACAGAATACAACAGCGGTTATAAAGCCGGACAATCAAAGACTGAGATTCCATATAAACTGCTTAAGAACGACAGTAAAATTTATCTGGCACTGAAATTCAATGACAGCACAGATTATTCTGCCTTAACTTCCGGTATCAAGGTAAAAATCACGGCACACGATATCAACGGCAACACCGGAACAGCAACGGCAAACTATAATTACACACCGCGGGATAAGATTGCGCCGACAATCGCCTATGAGACTATGAAGCTGAAAGAAAATACCGACAGCAGTGCATACGAAGAAGTGACTGTACGCATCACAGATATCGGTGGTATCGACACGGCAAACATCTGTTACGAATGGGTGAAAGACGGAGAAACGGTTCCGGATGAATTCAGGAAGCCGGCAGACAGCAGTCTGATAAAAGTGATAAAAAGAGTAAATGGAAAAGTAACGGAATGTTTGGCAACGATACGTACGGAAAATGTAGCGGCAGGAAGCACCTATCAGGCAGGACTTTATGTATCGGCAAGTGATATCTCAGGAAATGCGGTGAAGAGCGGAAAACTGGCAGATGTTTCGATCGATATGAATCTTCCGACCGCAGAAATTGCCGTTCCAGGAGATGGAATCAATAAAAAATCATCTCTGATCGTCAGCGGACCATATACGACATCGCAGAGTGATGTGGGGATGTTTGTGGCAGTACAGGACCCGATGGAAGCAAATAAATATTTTGTAAGAAGCGTGTCAGGTAATTCTTCGGATATTGCGGCTGATGGAGAAGAATATCTGGATGCAGAAAAATTGCCGTTTTCTTCCTCTTATGACAGAAACGAACTTTCCAGATGGTCTTATGCAACAATCAGCGTATCCGGAAGCAGTTATACCATAGATACCATCAATGCACTGGATGCTTCCGGAATGGAAGTACAAAGAGACCGTTTCCTGGCGATCGCAGGTGACTGCTACTATGGAACATTGTCTGTCATGATGGGAACCGGACTGTTAAGTGCGTTTACCACAAAGGGAAGCAAACAGACCTTTGATGCGACAAAAGGTATGGTTGCAGACAAAACTTTTGTCATGACACCGGATGCTTATGGCTTTTCGGATAAAAAAGATGTTACAGCAGGGGAGTATGCGTTGGATACAGCACCGGCAAATGTGATCAGCATTACGGCAGGTGCGAAAAAAGGTTACGGACAGCAGGTATACCGCGATCAGATCGGCAGCGATTACAATCCGGAGAAAGACGGAGCAGAATATCTGTCCAGTCTGGCGGGAGCAACTTTTAACATCCGCCTGTCAAACCAGAGAACCAATACGTTTGTGACAAAAGACATTGATTATGAATCAGAAAATACTTACGTTGTACTGAAAAAAGCAGATACCGGCGAAGAAGTATACCGCTGGGATCTGATAAGCGGAAAGACAACGCAGACCGTGGAGATTCCGGAAGAACTGACACTGGAAAATGGTCAGTACAAACTGGAAGTGTCCATCAGCAACCGTCAGGGCGATTCGGAAAATCCGGTCGTGACACTTGACACTTACGATGATATCTGGCTTTTCAACTATGAACAGGATAAACCGGAGACCTTTGGTATCTCCAAAGTGACTTCAAATATTCAGTTTGAAATATCCGATCCTTATGCATCGGCAAGACGTGCACCGTACTATGGATTTGAAACCATCGGTGATTATGCGTTCCAGCGCACGATAGAAAAGGATTATATGCAGGATCTGTCAGTCGATGCAGACCGCGGTGCATATCAGAATGATAAAATTTATCTTGGAAACTGCAAAACGTATGTATCGGCAGACATGGAGACAATCACGTATGACCGCACGATCCGGTTCTTTGTGGATGGTATGAAGGAAAGTGACAAAAACAATTACTGGATCAAGATCTGGAGCGGAGATAACGAAGATTCCGTAAAATGGTTCCCGCTGGAGAATTTTGATACAGAAAAGAACGTGATGGTCTTTGATGTAAAACCGGTAGATATAAAAGCAGAATATAAGAGCCCAGATCTGGATGATTTTTACAGCAAAGTTGCACTGAACAAGTTCCAGCCTCTGATCCCGCTTCTTGCAGGAAGCAACAGTATTTCCTACCGGATCATGAATGTGGGCGGTGTGAAGTCGGATATTCATACCACGGAGATTTATTATGAGACCGCAGCACCGGAATTTAAAATGGAAGTAGAAAATGACGGTGCGGCAAAGCGGAATATGACTGCACAGGTGATGGAACTTGGCAGCACGCTGGTGACAGAAGATCCGCAGATGTATGAATCTGCATTTGCCGGAGAGGAAGAACAGGCACAGCCTGTATCAGACAGAAGTTTTACCTATGAAGAAAACGGACGGCATCTCTTTTATGTGATTGATGGATACGGAAACTTAAGCTACCAGCAGTTCTATATCGACCATATCGACCGGAATACACCAACCGCAAAATTTACTTCTCTGAAAACGGCAACAGAGGAAAGATATCCGAATCTGGATTCGGATTCGGATGAAGAAGCGGCTTCTTATGTCACACCTCCAAGTTTTGAGATTAACGTGACGGATAACTGGGATTTAAGAAAAGCCAATATTCAGCTTCGCATCGATGAAAATGATACACTTCAGGTCAGCAGCGAAGCAGGGGAGCACTGGAGCAGTGATGACTACAGTTATGCTTCCGAAAATCTGGAAAGAGACCAGGGACAGAATCTAAGCTATGTATTCTATGAATATCAGAATCATGAGGATGGCTCTTACAGTCTGAAGATCCAGGGTAATTTTAAGGCGGATATTGACCACAGCAAAGAAGAAGGCGCTCATATCCCGCACAAGATCGAACTGAAAGTTTCCGATGAAGTCGGAAATGAAACACAGCTCCTTTCCTCAGAACAGACAGGGACAGAGGAAGGATTTTACGGCATCAATGAATTTCCGCAGAAAATAACGGTGGAAGAATATCCGGAAGCACAGCAGGCGAGCCTGAATATGGGAACAAGAGCCCATATCCGGAAAATCAACGGCATCGAAGTTCCGGAGGTCATGTATACGTATCGGTATTTTACAGACCGTTTTACCCTGTCAGAAGCAGAACACATGGTGAAGCAGTTTGATGTACCGATAGACAATGCAAACTCGATCGTCAAAGATTATTTTGGCATTACCAAGGATGGTACGTATGAAATTGAGTATGATGATATCTGGGGTTATCCGTATACCGAAACGTTTACACTGAAAAATTTCTTCGGAGATTATTCCGCACAGACGCAGTACAGTACGACCGCAAAGACAACAGAGGATGTTGTGGCAACGATTGAAGGTGTCAGTGAAAATGCGGTAATATCCTTAAAAGAACCTGATAAAACAAGCGAAAATTATACCGTAAGCTGGAATAAGAAAAAAACAAAAGCAACGGTTGTATTCCACCAGAATGATACCGTTTTGTTTGAACTGACAATTCCAGGTGCGGCGGAACAGAAAACGGTAGAATACAAAGTCAGCGTGGAAAACATCGATAAAGAGGCACCAAAAGCAGAGGATATCAAGGTTTACTGGAATCTGAAAGAAAAAGGTGATATGCAGGAGGGAAATGTGCTGGATATCAGTACACTGACTGATGCCACGACCACGCAGGAGATTGAAGTGTGGATCGCCTCCGGCCTGGAAGATCTGTACGCAGTAAATGGAAAAGAACTGCGTCATACCTTTGCATATTCGAAAGATATGGAACGAAGCTACACGTTTGAATACAGTGACGAAGTGGGAAATGAAGGAACACCGATCACCGTGACGCTTCCGGATGAACTGGTCATGAAACCTTATGAAGAACCGGTGGAGGAAGAAGGCGTATTTCCGGCAGATACGGAAGCACCGGCGGTAGCGGCAGATGTCTATGCGATCTATGATGGCATGGCAAATTACTATGGAGCATGGATGCCGGGCGAAGATGCATTCTCCGATATCGAAAATCAGATCGGCGGCAGCGGCGGTTACCGGATCGTTTATACTCTGACGGATGTTGGCAAAACGAAACTGATCGTGCGGAACGGTTTACATGCCGACACCGGAAACCTGACGTATGACAGTGCTTCCGATGAGATTGACGGCGTGAAACTGGATCCGGTCAGCAAGGCACTTCTGATCACAAAACCGGCACAGTTGACGGTGATCGCCATTGACCAGGCAGGCAACTTTACGGCACATGATCTGGAAGTTGCGGCAATCGATGAGGAAGGACCGACCGTGACCGTACAGAAAGTTGGTCTGAGCTTTACCAGAATGCGTCTGAAGTTCTACACGGATGACAATTCAGACCGGAACAACGCAAAAGGAACGATTGTCCCGGTAACGGCAGGCCTGCAGAAAGGTCTGGATGAGCAAGGTTACTATTACTACATGGATGTGGAAAATAACGGAACCTACCGTGTGATCTTCAAAGACCGCACCGGAAACCGTAAGACACAGGCGATCCAGGTGACGGAGATCGACAAAGATGCACCGAAGATCAGCGTATCTTCCTGGAGTCCATGTTATGTAAATGAAGGCAAAGCTTATGAAAAGCTGGCACCGACCACACCGACGAAACAGTCAGTCGTTCTGAGTCTGGATTTCAACAAGACTACATCAGAACTGAAAGTATACTATAAACAGAATGATAACTGGGTAGAAGATCCGGGAACCTTCTCGAAAACCAACATCGAACTTGGCGGCAGAAAAGGAACGGTAGAATTTTTCGAAGCCGTACCGGGAATTGTTAAGATCACAGCAACTGCACCAAACGGTGTGACAGATGAACTGACCGATATCAATCTGGTAAAGATCATTGATAAAGAAGCACCGCAGGTTACAGTGACGCAGACCATGGAAAACAACCAGGCGAAAGTGGTATTCCGGGCAAATGAAACCGTCTTTGTAAATGGCTGCGGACTGAGCAGACAGTATGGCGGCGGCAATGACATTCCGGTGAAGATCACAGCCAACGGAACTTATACCGTTACCTTTGCGGATGTGGCAGGAAATGTTACGGAAAAAGAGTTCGCGGTAGATACGATCGACGATATCCCGCCGGTTGTCTATGCGGCAGGTATTCCGGAAACGTATGTAAAATCCAAAGACTGCAATGTAAAAGTAACATTATCAGAAGCAGGAACGATCACATTCCGTGGCAAGGATTACAAAGTAAAAGCACCACAGGACAAAAACCAGGATGGACAGTTCACAGGAGATGAACTGGACTGGATCAGACTTCCGATCGAGACAAATGGCAGCTATCAGGTAAAAGCAACGGATAAAGCCGGTCTTGTCTCTTACCGCGTGCTGGAGATCAGCAAACTCGATGATATCGCACCGAGCATTCAGTTTGATGAACCGACGGTCAACGCATTCCAGGGTATGACAGCAGCCGAACTGAAAGAAATGCTTCTGGATGGATCTACCTTCCGTCTCTGGGACAATGCAGACGAAAATCCAAACGTCAGCCTGAAAACTTCGCTGACAGACAGTGAGTTAAATGAACAGGGTATCCATGAAGTATACTATCTGCTATCTGACCATGTAGGCAATGAAAAGACGGTAAAACGTTATGTCAAGATGATAAGTTCTGCAAACCTGAAGATCACGGCAAACGGACAGATGATGCTTCCGTGTGACACCACGATCCTGAAAACACCGGATGTAGAACTGAAGCTTGAGAAATCAAAACGAAACGGTGAATCGTTCAAGGTATATTATGAAAAGGGAATCCAGAAAGCAGGAGTTATGAAAAAAGCAAGTGTGACCAAAGACGGCAGACTGACCGGTCTCGAAGCCGGATTCTATACCCTGTACGTAGTAACACAGAACAAAGAAACTTATTTGACCTATCTTTATATTGATACCGAACAGTAAAGGGGGGCAGGTATATGAGTAAGAGAAAAAGTAAAATATTGATCAGAAGAGCCATCTGCCTGATGCTTTCGGCAGTGGTAGGATTTACGGCACTTCCGCTGGAAATGCTGGCAGCACCGCAAAGTGCCGGGGAGCAGCAGGAGGATGTTCTGTCATTGGAGAATGATTTTATATCTGTCCATATGTCAGGAAAAAACGGTGGATTTTACATCTCCAATCTGGAAGGTGACAAGACCATCAAATCCGATAACAACAAAGACCTGTTATATCATAACGATGAATATGACACTTCCTTTACTTCCTTTCGGATTACCAGAAATGGCGAGACAAAAGACTATATTTTTGGCGGCGATTATTCCTTTGAAGGGATGCAGTCCGGCGAAGTGAATGTTTCCAAAGATGCAAAAGGTCTGTCAGCAACATGGACACTGGGTGAACTGACCTTCACCCAGCGCCTGGAGCTGGCAAACACCGGCTCAAATGAACACGGCATGGTGATGATCCATTACGATGTACAGAATCATGGCACAGAGGATATCAAGGTTCAGGCAAGAATGTTGCTGGATTCCGCGATCGGAGATCAGGATTATGTATGCTATGAAATACCGGACACTTCCTACGAGAGCAGTTTCATTGAAAAGGAATGTGTGATCGATGCCGATCAGATTCCGACGGCATTTTATGCATACGATGACCGCTACAGTCCGACTGCAACGGCATCGACCGTGATTTCCTCCAAAGGAATGTTGAAAAAGATCGCGTTTGCACACTGGAATTCTCTGGCAGCGACCGACTTTGATTTTGCACCGAATCCGACTTTGAATTTTACCAGTGCAGGAAATGACCAGTACGGTACTGCGGACAGTGCCATGGCAATGTACTATGACCTCGGCACGATCGACGCAGGAAAAGAAGGAATCGTAAATACATACTATGGAGTATTCTCCAACGAGAAAACCGATCTGGAAAAAGATACCGTTACGTTCAATATGTCTGCACCGTCGGTTCTGGAGCTTTCCGCAGATGGCAAACATTATATTTCCACCTGCAACCGGGAAGAAAACGGCAGTTTCAAAGAAGATGGTATTTTTGATATCCAGGCAACCCTGAAAAACATATCAGGAAATACTGATTATAAGAAAATCGTAGTTGCGGCATATGCAGCGGAAGGATTTACACCGCTAAGCGAAAAACAGGAAGATCTCCCATATGAAACCAGCTATGCAGTTCCATATCAGAGTACCTATATCAATTTCAATGACGGTACACAGATCAAGATTCCATTTTATTTCCGGGCAGATGTAGACAGTGCCTCCAGCTACCGCAAGATCACCTTCAGGGTATTTAATCTGCCGGACGATACGGATGCCAGACTTTTATACGAAAATATGTTGTATGAAACGTCGATGTACATTCTCTGTCCGGGCGGAAACGGAGAACTGCCAAGGATTACCTTCCACAGTGCCACACCGCAGATCCTCTACAATGAGCTGACCAGACACCTCTATGTAAGTGGAAACAATTTCTCCATGCTGGAGGATAAGAGCCGTTATACGCTTTATGCACAGGGAGCGGCGGATAAGCAGAAATACGAGATACCGGCGGAAAATATTTCCGTGGATACCCAGGAAAACAAACTGGATATTCTGTTTACAAAGGAAATGAAACCGGATACCTATCAGCTTACGTTTGAATGGACGGAGCCGCCGTCAGGAGTGGATAAGGTCACAACCGGTGATGCCCTGCGCGTGGTGATGTCTGAGGATATCCGCTACCGCAACGATTATTACGGTATTCTGGCGGTTGTTCAGGATAAAGGGAAAACTGGGGAAAATGCAACTTATCAGATAAAAACCTATACAAGTGAAGAGGCGTACAGCAAAGATAAAAATAATTACGAAGAAACGCTGCTTTTCTTCCAGGGAAGTTTCATAAAAGACGATACCTTTGATGCCGGCGAAAATGGAACGAATGCCCGCTATGTGGCGAAATCCATTGACGGAAACAAAGACAAAGTAGTGATCAACGGCTGTATCGACGCCCTGAACGGTACGGTGGAAGTTACGCAGAAAGACGGAACGATCAATACAGATTTTTCCGATATTACACTGAATGCTTCCGTCGAAAATACCAGAATCTACAAAGGCAATGCAGGATTTACCAGCATTGAAAACGGAACGGAATACGGACTTGTCCCTTATAATATGGACGGAGAAGAGCTGGAAGGGTTTGAAGATGAGACGATCACGCTGATCTATCCGGCGGCACTCAACGGACTGATGACACTGGCCGGAATGGCATTCAACCTCTCGTTTGCAAGACTTGGTATGATGTATGATACCGATGCAGGAAAAGCGAATGCAGTGAAGGTCGAAGATGCGGCAGGATTTGTGATGTCGTTTTCGGCACAACTGGATCTCAGCTTTTTGATTCCGGTGTCCAGGCGAAGTGAAACAGCGAATAAAAATGATAAGGTCACACAGAACGTTTTCGCAGACGATGGTGCAAAAGCAGATGCACTGCGAAGCGAGTGGAATAAAACCTACAAACAGACGGGCAGCTCCTCAGGCTCTCTGTATCAGGATGGAAAGAAGAAAAATAATAACGATGATGATGACGATGACAACACCGATGCAAGCGTGGAAGTAAAAAATGTCCTTTACGGTATGAACCAGGGCTTCCTTGGCGTCAATTTTGCAGCAGAAGTGGCACTGCCGGGTTATACAGAGGCGATGCCAAAGATCGAAGGAACGCTGGAAGTCAATACCGTAAATGACTGGAGCATGAACGTCGAAGGAAATGCTTCGTTCCTGCGTTCTATCACGCTGGAGATCAAACTGGGAATCAAGAGCAAAAACAAGATTCCGATCGTTGATAATCTGTATTTCTATGTGCAGGGTGTCAAACCGGGCATCAACCTGGATTCCTTTGGTGTATGCTGGATCCTGGGCGGTGGCGGCGGATTCGAAAATCTGTACGATACGATTTTCTGCTGCAGTCAGGTTCCGCCGATCCGACTTCTGCTGAGTGTATCCTTCAGCCTGTTCCAGGCGATGGAGGCCAGAGCAGACCTTTCCCTTGGACTGACGGGATTTGGCATTAAGGTATCTGATCTGAAAGTTGCAAATACCGATATTGAGATCATGGATTATGCAAAACTGGAGACCCAGTGGATACCATATTTTAAGACACTGATCCAGTGCAGTATCAGTTATCTTGGAATCATAGATGGAAAAGGCTATATCGTGATCGATGGAAGCGAGGGTGCACAGGAAGCTTTTGAAGCTTATGCACAGGCGCACATCAACATTCCGGAAGTGATTCCGCTGATCGGCGGTATGCAGGTCGGAGGAGCGGCACTTGGACTGAACACCAGGCGTATCTGGGGTGCACTGAAAGTTCTGGGATTCTCCACCGGTATTTCCTACGCATATGGTGGTGATCTTTCCTTTGGATCACAGGCAGAAGTAGAGCCGACGTATCCGGAATATCTGGAAGAAGCCAGAAACACGGAAGGACTTTCCGGCAGATGGTACGCAGTCGGATATGATGAGGATAAACAGGATATGCTTTACATGAGCATAGGATCCAATATTTATGAAAGAGCATCTTCCACCGGCGGCGCACTGGCAGATGCAAATGGAAATGTGGCAGCCAGCCTTCAGTCAGATTTCACAAAGACATACCACAATTTCACGCTCGGAGCGTTCACAGAGGGCGGTGCACAGGTACTGAGTATTGCATATTCGGCAGATTCAAAAGAAGAAGCGGTAAAGGCAAAAGAAGGACTGCGGATCGTGGATGAAAACAGCCAAAGCTATGCACTTCAGTATTATGACAACGACAAAACAGAGCAGGAAAACGAGAATGCAAATGCAAACTTCTCTTATAATGAAGAGAAAAAAGAAGCAACGATCGTTGTATCCTTTACAGATGCAAATTTATACAATAAAACTTATACGGTTACAACCGCAGCCGCATCAGAGCTGATCCTTTACGGAGTAGCGCCTCTGCCGGAAGTTACCTCGGTACAGACGGACAAAAAACAGTACAGCAATACCGACCGCACGATCAACCTGACCTGGAGCGGCAATGAAAAAATGTCCGATCTGGAAAAACTGGATGTTTATATCATCGAAGACCCGGATGCAGATACCGAAGGCGGCACACCGATCGCATCATTCGAAACAGCAGAGATCGCAAAAGGAAGTGCAGCGGTCCAGATTCCGGAAACCATGGAAGGCGGCAGTTATTATGTAAGACTTGTTTACAGCCAGGAAGAAGTTACCACCGGAATCCTTGATACGGAAACAGCCTTTACTTACACAAACAGCAATCAGCCGGCGGCACTTGCCTCCGTGAAAGCAGAAAATGCAGGTGATCTGCAGATCCGTGCTTCGCTGGATAACATTGCTGATACAAAATGCCAGGGTGCATTGTTTAAAGTATATGAAGTAAATGCAAAAGGCGAAAAAGAAGAACTTTCGGATTACAGTATCTCCGCAGTCAAAGATGAGAACAATCAGATCTATGCAGTGCTTGGCGGAACAAGCGAAACAAAAGTGACGAATGAACAGGGCAAAGAAACTGTGGAAACCACCGGCCTTACGGCAGGCACAAAATACGTGATCGGTGTGACACCGTTTAACCGGCTTCTGGACAGCGAAGGAAATCTGACCGGAATCATCTATGGAGAAGAAACCTTTGCAGATGTGCTCACCTTAAACGAACCGAAGAAGGCACAGATCACACTGGAAGCAGATCAGGAAAAACAGCAGGTCGGAAGAATCGAAAACACACAGGATGAAAACGGGAATGTAAAAGAAGAAACGGTATATTATGATACTTATACGAAATCGGATATTACATTTACCGCACAGTCCGATATGGATATTTCCGGAACCTGGGTACTGGACGGCGAAGAAGGAAAAACAGGAACCTTTACACAGACCGCTTCGATCCCGATCGCGCTCACAGAACTGGCGGATGGAGATCACACGATTCAGATTTACGGAACCAATGCAAACGGTGATG
>OHKK01000405.1_pt1 | contig 23441 bp, 34 predicted proteins | sample 1568811 | NCBI WGS metagenome assembly OHKK01 (sample SAMEA3879568, study PRJEB24766) | human gut metagenome | biome: human-associated habitat; feature: feces | place: USA | collected 1985/1987
CTGGTTCGAGATATGTCTGTAAACCCTGGCAATTCTTTTCTGCTGTTTCTGGTAATTTCTGCTCCCGGATACTTTGTGTCGCAGTTTCCGCTGTTTCTTTGCAAGCTTCATTTGTGCCATGCGATAATACCCCGGCATATTTTGACATTTGCCATTACTGTCTACATAAAGGCCGGCAGACTTATAGTCAAGCCCAACGACCTGTTCTTCTGTTACCGGAGCCGGCGATACGGGAAAGTCTTCATACTCAAAAAGTATGGAAATATAATAAGTACCATCCCCATACTGAGAGATTGTAGCGGATTTGATCTTCCAGTCTTTCTCCGGCAGACGGTGAAGCACTGCTTTGACAGACCCTGCTTTTGGTATGCGGATCCGGTCATTTTCTATGCGGATCGATCCATTCTGGCAATTGGTCGTATAAGACTTCCGGCAGTGTTTGGCTGCCTTGAATCTCGGAAAACCAATCTTCTTATCACGGAAGAAATTTTTATAAGCAGTCTGCAGATGCAGTTGTACATTTGCAAGCGCAAGACTGTCTACTTCTTTCAGATAAGGATATGTTTTCTTATACTGTGCCGGTGTTGTCTGTAACATCTTTTTTGTTTGTTGATAATATGTTATTTTATCAGCAAGCATCAGGTTCCAGATCTTCCTGCAGCAACCAAACGTTTTGGCAAACAAGATTTTTTGCTCTGCAGAGGGATAGATTCGATATTTGATTGCACGATTTTGCATAAGTACACCTTCTTTTATATCTTGTAGTAATAAGTCAATCATCTTAGGTGAATGGTTATCTGAATTTGTGGACAAAATAATTACGGGATCATGGAGAGGCATCATGACTTGACTGACGTAGTTTCTCCAGAATGCCTATATAGGCAGAGCTGGCTTAGGCTAGTCAACTGGCTTTTTCAAGCCCTCGCTTCAAGATCTATAGATCTAAGCGGTGGGTAGTTGAATTGAAATATATCGATCCCCAGATAATGGCAATAACCTAGAAATGTATCCAGTGTTGTATTACTGTTATGATGTTCCAGCTTGGATATTCCTTGCTGCGAACATCCCATCTTTTGTGCAAGTTCTTTCTGAGTGATTCCTTTCGCTTTCCGAAGATCTTTTAGATATTGCACTAACAGATATCGGTCTCGCTCCATATTATATTTTTCTTGACTTTCTTTATCATTCATAACAGAAGTTTTTACCACCTTTCTAAGATTCTGCCTGTATGAACCGATAAATATCATCATAAACATTTTCAGCACATGCATCATGTAGAATATCATGTCTGTATCCGGCAATAATCTTCAATGTAACCGGGACTTCGGCATCACGATAATCTTGATTTAAACGAATGGTATCTTTACCGAAATGTTCTTCCGGATCTTCCTCACCGGTTATGAACATAACAGGCGTTAATACTTTTCGCAGATCCGCAGCATATACAAACTGCATGACCTTAAGAATTTCAGCAATAGTCCCTTTTGTTGTTTGAAAATTCACTAATGGATCGTCCATATATTTTTCCCTGCAGGAATTGGAACGATACCTCCAGGAAAAATCACCATTTTCTGGATAATATTTTTCAAAAATATTTAGAATTTGATCGGAAGGGACTGGGATCTGCTGTCTTTTCCTTAATCTTTTCAAATCAAAGTACAACGATGATAATTTTAATAAAAATTTGTTTTTACGACCGGCTCCAATATAGATGCGCTTATAATAACGCTCCGGATATTGAATTTGGTGTGCCATTCCAAAATATGCACCCATACCGATACCTAATTGATAAATTGGAATATCCGGATATTTTTCTTGTATAAATTTTCTTATGGATTCGATGTCCGTCGCAGCATCTTCCCAATGCTCCAGATAAGTTTCTTTCATTCCATAAGATTTTGTTTTTCCATACCCGATCATGTCATGTCCTATAACAGCATATCCTTTATCGGTAAAAAAATTGGCAAATTCTTTAAATCTGCCTATGTGTTCCGTCATACCATGCAGAACCTGAATTACACCAATGACTTCATGTTCCGGCTTATAATGCACAACATGAAGAATTGTTTTGGTATCAGATGCTGCAATGGATGTTATAAGTTCTTTCAAGCTTAGACAGCTCCTTTCTTTATCTACTCTATTAATAGAATGATAGAAAAAACAATGAAGCCGTGATTCTGGACAAAATAAAATACAGCCCTACATAAAGTAGAACTGTATTTTTTTATGCATATCAGAAATCAGGAAATAAATCAAAAATAGACATCTGATTATCCAGACTGCAGTGTTCGGCAGCCCGTTCCAGTTTTTCTTCGATTTTCTTTTTTTCATCAATGTGTTTTGCTGATGTGGAAACAATCGTTAAAGAATCTGTCTGCAGGAACCATTCTGGTGCTTCCAGTATGTTTTCCGGAAATTCCTGGATGGATGCCCGCCACATTTCTCTTGTTGGATTTTTAATTGCATGAATTCCGGTGCGTGAATTACAAATGACATCCCAGACATATTTGGATGGCTGGATTTCACATTTGGAAAGAATATATTCCAATGAGCGTTTTCCGATTTTTTCGGCCCTTTCGCATGCTCTTTCACAGTGTTCTTCATCCGGATAAATATAACGGTCAATGTGATAGTCAGAAAAAGCTTTCATTACTGCCGGGGTTGTTTTCCATGGATCTGGTACGTCATCTAATCCATAGCACTTTTTACTGGATACATATCGTATCAATGCTTCTTCTGTCAAATATTCATTTGGAATATCTTTTGGATAAAATTCATCATGTTTTATGATCTCCGCATAGAAATCAGGAGTTTTGAATTCGTCGGGAATTACCTCCATTGTCCTGAATGGATGATGGATATAGGCATAAATGCATAATTCTTTTGAGAGATAATCCTTTGGAATATCGGATAAGTAGTGCCGTTCATTTTTTAATCCGATTTTAACAAGTTCCAGTGTAACATATTTCTTTGGAATGATTTTTAATGGATACGTACAATTTGCTGCAATGGTTTCCAAAAGTTCCGGTGTCCAGACTTTCCTTGCTTTTTTTATTTTATCACTGTCGATATGCCGGCTGTTCTCTAAACAGGTAATCAGCTGCGCATCCGTCATTTCCGGTTCAAAGATGGAAAAATGGAATCCTTCCATAGCCATTAATTTGTCAAAGAACTGCTCTGTCTTCAATTCTTTTGGCACATAAACCATACAGGCAAAATGATGGTAGCATAATTGCAGCCAGATATCTTCTGGGACCTGATAATTTCTGATAGATAATGCATGAGCCAAATGCAGAAATCCAACATAGGATTTCTGTGTTGTGATTGTATATCGGATTAATTTCTCAGATACGTAAGTATCAAATTTTTCTGGTGGAACCAGCATATAATTATATCCGTTAACGATACAGTATGACTCATAAAAATTCTGGTCCCGAAAACGCATTGGGATTTTTACGTATTGATCAATATATTCATCTCGTTCATTTGCTATCATTAGCCCTAAATAGTGATATACATATTGTTTAGTTATTAAATGATCTGGAATACTTTGCAGACTAAAAGGATTTGCACGAATCAAAGCCAAAATTTCTTCTGCTGAAGCTCGCTCAAAATATTTGCAATTTTTAGGGATTAAATAATCTGGAATATTTTGATATACGTTTTTTAAAACATCAAATGATATTTTTTCTGCCTGATTTAAGAAATAAATTGGGCAGATCTTTGAATATTTTATCTGTACAGCTTTAGAAAGATCGCTTATTGATAATTCTTTAAGATAGTCCCTGTCTGCTTTTTCTTTAAGGAGAAATTCGTCCAACGAATAATAGTTGTCTTTAAAAAATTCATCATTGTAGATTGCTGAAAGCGAGGCGTGATAGATTTCAGACAGGTCGAATAATAAATCGTTCCGCTTACTTAAAAGCTTTTTCATATAGTCTTCCGTCCATGTCCTAGATTGATTGTTCTTCAAGAACAGGAACTGGAATTTCTTTAAATCGAACAGAGATTTCATATATTCCAGCCTATATTTTTTATAGGTATCTGGATCGGTTTCTTTTAATTGCTGGATCAATTCTTTTTTCTCAGTCATAAGTAATACTCCTATCGTAGATTTATTTGAGATATGCAGATAAAATTTGTCTCTCCTTTCTTCTGCTTGATTTCTCTGTAAGTAGTGTGTATTACTGATGACAAAATAAAAAAGGCAGGAACTCTCCTGCCTTTATATGTAGATAAAAATTAGTGATTGATTGTGAAGAAGATAATGGCACAAACAAGTATTGGAATCATGCCAATCATACCGAATATAATGCTTAATAACCTATATACTTTGGTATCATATTCCGGAATATATGACTTTTGGGGATTATCCGGATTGTATCGTATCTCGATTCTTGATCCTTTTTGCGGAACATGATGCGATAGGTATGCACCAGTATTCGTATATGTGACAGCATTAACTTCGTACTCATATAGGGGATGAAAACTCAGACTATCTCCAGTATTTTTAGTCAAAATATCTTTCACAGTTGCAATCGTTGTAGCTGTGCATTTTGTTGTTTTACTCCTGCTAATACACCATAAGATAAAGGCCGGTATCAGAAAGCACATTCCCAATCCGCATAATGTGAAAACTAATCCAAGATCCATATACGACCTCCTGTATCCTTATTGAATGGTCTTTATAAAATTTTCTATTTCATATTCTGCAAGTTGCGGCCAATTCTTTTTGGAAAGGTTTATTCCATATTCCGGTGTATCGTAAGGATGAAAAACAAATGCAGTTTTGTCCCTATGATTCCATGAGGTGGCTGGAATAGCATATAAATTCGGATGTTCACCATCTGTTAAGATGAGAAGCAGTAAATATAAAGATGTATCATTGATATCGAATACATCCTTCTTCATAAAAACATACTTGGTTGTATCACGGACCGTTTTTACTTGGAATTTTAGGAATCCTTTCTTGGTTTCTGCAACGAAGTCAATTCCATGATCATCTACTTCGGTTGTGTAAACACTGATTCCGTAGGACATAAGCGACATTTTCGCATAATATTCGCCAAAAACTCCAAGCTTTTGTGGTGTGAGTTCTTTTCTACTCCAGTTAAGATTATACATATCATTCCTCTCATAGTATTTTTAATCCCAATTTACTTTTTCCAGATCTAATGCATCTCCCTGAATTTTTTTACTAAATTCACCAAACACAAATTCTTCTTTGAGCTCCCGGATAAATTTCTTATCTGTTGTCAGTCTTTTTATTGTGACCAATAAACCGCCGATATCTAACTGTTTAATGGATGCTCCATTACCAGCAAGCGTATTTGCTCCGACCCATAGGACATTACTTCCCGTTGCAATCACATTGGAATACATAATAATTTTCCTTGTTCTTACATTGTATAAATCTCTTGAGACAAGCGTGGACGAATCATACATTAAGGTATGGAGGGTGCTGATCAGGAAATTTATGAATTCTGCAAGTTTTGCAGATGCCCCAATTTTGACAATATCTCCTGTGCTGATGTATTTCGTCAGTTTTTCAACTTCTGTATTTGATAATATCAGATTTGCTCCAGGTATTTGTATTCCACATGGAGTATATAAATCGGTTCCAATATGTATGATCTGTTTTATCAACGATGCTACAAATGCACTTGGCTCTTCTTTTATTCGATTCAGCATTTCTTTCAGCATGACTGCCGTGGAAGCATATGTTGCAATACGCGGATCCTTATAATCAGAAGAGACAATAACATGATTGGTTGTAAGGATTGGTAAGCCAATATTGCCGGTTAAAGAAGCCTTTTGAATACAGGTTATGGTATTTGTCATGATATTTCCTGTTCCAAATATCAACCCCAGTACGGGATCATGTCCAAGCGTTGCGAATCTGTGATTTGCCCCTTTAAATAACGATAGGTTTTGAGTTGGTATCATGTCAGTTAAGTCAATATCCCATGTTCTACCTTTTCCAGCCAGGTATTGTATAGAATTTTCCGACAAATAAGCTGTTGCGTCATAAGGAACTCCAGCCTTTGTAATGATATGCTCCATGGATGCATAATACGGACGTTCTTTTACAATTTCATGACTGTTAAATCTGCCTAATAATTTTTCTTGAAATTCGTGCAGTTTCGTTTCATTTCTATTTTCTGATCCTGCCTTTTCTGTTTTGGTTAGTTCATTCAATATCACAATACGTGCAAGCTGTAATCCAACGGCGGCAAATAAGAATGTAATATCATTTCCTTTTAATCCGGTTTCAAATTCAAATTCTCTGTCGAGATCATCGAGGATTTTTCTTGAATGATGTGCAACATCTGCTACACGGCTGGATTCATCAGCCAGCTTTTGCATATTGTTGAGTGTTATATCTGAATTTTTTCTTAATTGTTCTCTTCCGGCTCTTAATTTTTCTAAAGACATGCGGCTTTCCTCCCTATGCAGATAAATCAGATAATTTGCCATATGTGTCTTTGGCCTCTTGGATTCTTTGTATGTCAGCACCTTTTCTTTCAAGTTCTACAATATACTTTTCATATTCTTCAAGAAGATTTTCGTATTCTTCACGCTCTTTTTGAAATTCTTTTTTCTGACTTAAAAATTCCTCCGCTTGATTGTTTAATTTTCGTTCATATTCTTCTGATGCTGCAGCATAACCTTCTTTCATTCCCTCAAATCTACCCTTGTTGAGATTTTCTTTCCGTCTTTCAATAAAATCTTTAACTGCTATCCAACCAATGGCCTCTGTAATTCCTGCGGCAGTAGCTGTATTGACTACATTTCCAATTCCAGGGATCCATCCTATTAAAACTTGTGAAGTTGTTCTTCCGGCAATAGTTGCTCCAACAGATGCAATAATACTTTTGGCTGCAGCTTCTGTTATATCCAAATCAAAAACTTTACCCAAACTTACAATCATTGTAATCTGAATTGGAACAATAACGGCATTGTCGGAAGCAGGTATTTGAGCCAATCCAGCGCCAACCCCGCCACATGATACTGCAGCTGTGTGGATAATAGCATTGCATTTTAAAATGGCATTCGGAGGTAAATCTATAGGTTTTATCTTTCCTGAAGATTTGTTTGATGTGAAGCCATTAAAGATATCTAATTCTTTTAAAATAATCAATAAAGTACACATAACTGACAAGTCTAAAGAAGATTCACATATCTTATAATCCATAATATCAGAATTATGTAAATCTATTTTCAGATAGTCACCGCAGAGACTGATGTTCGTGAGATCCTTATATGCGAAATAACGGGCTTTACCATGTGTTTTGTGATAAAATCCATCGGATGTAAATAAAAAACCAGCTTTTGCGGTAGAGAATAAGGTTGTATCATAAAAAGCTATTACGCGATTGAATGCTAAATTACTGTCAAAATTTTTTATTAATTTTTCCATTATTTCATCTGGTATATTTGGAACCAGATAAGATTTATTTGAATCGCTGTTTTTTCTTAAATCAAAATCATATTTTTTTATAACTTTCAGTATTTTTTCTTTTTTATCGGACACTTCCATAGTTGTAACCTCCAATCATTATTTTGAATTGATTAATGTTTTTATATTATCCATGATAACGAATAATATAGACAGATATTGTCGTTCTTACTGAGAATACTATAACATATATTTTGATATCTTCATGATAACATAAAAATAGGATCAATGTGACGTTATTTATGTCTCATCAATCCTATTTTTTATCGTTCAAGTTTATTGTATTTTCTCAGCTGCATTTCGAAGCATATCCGCAGAATAACCGAGAAGAAGTATATGCTGCCATTCTCCATATTCTTCTACACATTCTGCCTCCTGAATCAGCTGATCAGCTGTAAAGTGATGTTCTTTTGCGATTCTCATTAATTCGTCCATAAAGATTCTCCTAGTTAAATGGTAATTCCTCATCTAATCCATCCGGGATATTCATAAAGCCATTGTCATCAGGAGCACTTGGATTCGGATTTGGTGTCGGTTTCGCAACCGAAGCTGCAGAGGAAGAATTATTTCCCTGATTGCTCTTGCTTTCAGCAAATTCCTGTTCTTCGATGAAAACATCCGTTGTATATACTTTCTGACCATCTTTGTTGGTGTAGCTTCCAGTCTGGATACGGCCTGTTACGATAACTTTCAGTCCCTGGCGGAAATATTTCTCAGCAAATTCAGCAGCTCTTCCAAATGCAACACAATTGATAAAATCTGCACTCTGCTCTCCATCATTGTTACGTCTGAATCTGCGGTCTACAGCTAATGTATATCTCGCAATTGCAGAAGAATTCTCTCCCTGTGAATATCTTACCTCTGGATCTCTCGTTAATCTGCCCATTAAAATTACTTTGTTCATACTGTTTTTCTCCTTTATTCATGGTATTGTTCGTAAAGCAGTTCATTTTCCCACTGCTTTACATCTGAGTCCCTGTCTGCATCCATCTCGTCTATGACCTGTCGAAGATGTTTCCGATGTCTGGAACTCCTTTTTTGTTTGATGATTTTGTTCTTTTTTCATCTGAAAATCCTCCGGATTCTTCTCCAGCGTTTTCTGCGGAGATAATCCATAAAGTTACACTTGCAACGGGTACTGTTTGGCATTACAAAATCTTCACAATGCCTTTTGCATTTACACGCCGCACATGCTTCGCTGTTTCCAATCATTTGAAGTTCCTTTCTTATAAATTTGAACGATATTTAGATTCATATCCTCCTTTCATCATGAAAATTCGTTCTATCTATAGAATGAAAGATAGGAATAGAAATAAAAAACAGTTGGTTGTAGTTTTTAGTCGTCTTTTCAGCTTTACAATATACTCCTATTATTTACGTATGACTTATTTCTTCAAGTTTTCTACGAACGATACTCTGTCTATTCAGTGCTTCTTGCAGTAATATTTGATTATTTTTATGGACGGTTTCGATTAATTTTTTTTGAATGAAGGTATAAATGGATTCCCAATGCGTACAAATATATAATGTACAATTGGTAGTAATAGAATCCGTACAACTATCCCAGGCATATGTTCCTGTTTTGTACGAAAAGTGAAAGCAGCTTTCATCTTCTGCTTTACTTGGACCGAGATATATTGTTTGATGATTGATCACAACATAAATGTATGTTTGATATTTTTGTTCATTTATTGGGATATTTTTACGATCATCCTCCGGGAACATGTATTTGTAAGTTACAAATTGAATTTTTACTTCTTTCAGAAATTCTCCGATATTTTTGAAATCATTTTCAACATTTTCTTTTAGTAATTTCAACTTATTCTGCATTTCTTCTTTCAATTTTTCTGTGTCTTGTAGGATCTGTGTAGTTTTTTTTCTGTACCACTTGCTGCTCCTTCAATATCTTCATAAATTTTTCGTCCATTAGCAGTAATTCTCCTTATTATCGATCATTTGTACTCATAAATAGTGTGAAAGAATATACTTAATACAAAATGACCGGAATTTCTTCCGGCCATTCTAGTTTTTTTCTAACACGCACATTCTTCGGAGTAATAATTGAGAAGAACCAGTCCCATTTTCTCCAAAAATCGTTCCTTCCAGTCTTTTTCTTCGAAATCGATCTCATAATGGATATATTTATCATGATCAGTTTCCATATCATCCATACTCGGATTATATCTCATCAGGTATATGGCGCTGGCATTTTCTTCACCATCAATGCAAAAATTATATTCTACGCCGTAGTTTTTATACCAGGCAAATCCGGCTCCCCAATAATCACAACAATCTTCATTCTTGCGGTCATCTGGTGTTACAACGCAGGTAGATGTTAGATTTCCATTCTGAATTTCTTCCTGCAACCAATTTTTCAGCTTTGTCATTTCTTTTTTTTGATTTCTGATGATTTTCCGTCCCTTTAAATAATCTCCAAAAGTAGCAAACCAAAAATAATTATCACAATCTGGATTCCTGACTGCATAGCATGCATTTGTCAGTTTATCTGAACCTTTTTGTTTTAAATACCATTGGATCTTCTGAGCATTCAGGGTCTCCATGATCATGTATATATCCATTAAGTTATCTTCCAAAATTTCTTTTATGCTATATCCGAACATCTAAATTTCCTCCTGTAATATCATATGTTTTCTCTGATTGAAAGGATAATTCCTCCGATAATCATATTCGAACGTGTTGAAATATTTTCTTCACTCCTTCTCTTCATTGATTACGTTCTATGAGTAGTGTGGAAGCTTTTTGAAGAAATAAAAAAGACGGTTAAGTTCACACTTAATCGCCTTATAATTATTTTATATATAGTTGTATCGTTTCGGTAATTCCAATTTAGCTTCTAAATATTTATACGTTTCTTTCCCAAGATTATCTTCTGATGCATGTCCAGGATAAATTTTTTTGATATCTCCTACTTCATTTAAAATATAGTCAATGACCTCTTTTTTGCGAGGATCTAATATTTTTACTACTTTTTGTTTCTTTGATGAAATTTTTGCTGATATAGCAATTGCATTACCATCATAATCTTTTGTATAATCAAATTCTTCATTTTCAATTATTGCAATATAATTTCCATATTTCAAACATTGAAAAATACAATTTAAAGGAACGCAGTCTAATGAAGCATAAGGATTCTTCGGCACAGCTTCTTCGCCTTCACAATACACCGTATTATTACTGATTTCTTTCATTTTTTCGAGGTCATCTTTGTTTTTAGCAATTTGACTTCCCCATATACATTTTGCATATATCATATGTTTCACTCCTTAAAATTTAAAAATTTATTTCTCTCATAAATGTTTAATCGAAGTAATGCTTCTTTTTCTTCTACAGTCATATCTTTCAGCATTGGTTCTATCGTATCAGGTGTCATAATTTTGAAATAATTTTTAATTTTCTCTAGTTCATCTATCGTTTCCATTGAAATAAAATTTGCTATGTTATTCCTCCTAAATTATTCATTTGTTTTATTATCACAAATTTTATCTGGATATACAAGCCGGCGGACAAATAATATTTACATTAATGTCCTTTTAAGGATACCATTCGTTATATTTGCGAAAAAAGGCCGGAAATGTACCGGCCTTTTTCTATTAAATCTGTATGTCCAATTACTCAGATTATATTTTTTTCCACTCTTCACCCTGATCGATTCTTTCAAATGGCAGATGCATTAATTTTGCTACCTGTTCTGACAGATTCAGATATCTGGTTGGAGAAATTTTATTTTCTTCGGAATATCTCTGTATGATATCATTGAGTGCCAGATAGACATCAATGGCCGTACCGCCGCCTGGGTACTGGATCCGAAGTTCCGCTTCCACTTTTTCGGAGATTCCTTTCGGGAAAATGCTGTAATTTTCTCTGATTTCCTGTACGACTCTGGCAACATCTGAAATATTCATATTTCCAAGTTTTTCAATGAGTTCTTCGGACTCCTTAAAAACCATGCCAAGCTGCTTGCAGCTTTCTGCATATGATTGCGGCGAAGCTTCACCCTTATGTTCAAGGGCTATTCCGGAATTGCATGTAGTACGGACGCCATCGGCATCATAAAATACAGACGCATACACTTTGCTCGCACCAATGTCGGATGTGGAGAAACGTATGCCTGCTTTTAATTCAGAGATATCAGCACCGGCATCGTTTAATTTCAGGCGGAATGACTGTTCCATTTCCTCGTCATTCATCAGATATTCTACCATCAGATATTCGTGGCTGACCTGACCACGGTTGAAAGTAAAATCTGGATGGTCCTGTTTTAACTGGTTCTCCAGGATAGATATCATTTTGTCTGCAGGAAGGATAACGTATTCCTTTGAAAGAACAGCACTTACCTTTCCGTCTCGGAGTAAAATTTTACAATTATCTGAAAAAAGTTGAAAGTCCCTTGTCAGGCGATCTGCTTTTTCGTTGATTGGCAGGATCTGCTTGTTGGCTTTTGGATCAAACCGGGACATTACCATTGAATCATCATCGCCGCGCTTACAGATGGATGGATAAGCAATCCGTCTTGTTGGATATACGGCCATGGAATCTTTGTATGGAAACACTAAGAAAAGTCCCGTATCTTCAATGCAGCTTAAATTTTCTGGATCCTCATAGTCGATATCTTTGACATCAAGCCGGTATCCGTTTTTCTGTACGGACAGATTTGTGCAGTTTGTCTGGAAAAATAAAGGATGGTTTGGAATACCAATGGCAGCAAGTTCATTGATAAATGGCTGTACCCATTCATCATGTTTTGCCCGAAATGTAAGATATTCTTTTAAGTCTTTCCATGTTTCTAAAATTTCTACGTCATCATCATTTTCTAAATACTTTTTCATTATTGGATTCTCCTTGATTTTATTGAACAGCACAGATATTTTTATCCCTCCATTCTTCTGTAATAATTGTTCTAAATAAAGAGTGAAGGATGCATAAAAAAATAAAATCGGACAGGTTGCTGCCTATCCGATTTTATAAATACCCGTAATTACTCCTCTTTTGTCGGTTCGTCTTTTTGGCTTTCCTGGTTTTCCAAGAAAAATAAATGACAGAAAATACCGCAGTCAAAGGATATTTCATCCTCTTTTCGCCCGCGTTCCGGATCTAATTCATCGAGGAAGACACCGTTGATACAACTATGACCGATTTCTCTTTCCAATTCGGCCATTGTCTGGAATACTTCCGGAAAATATTTGCGGATCTGATTCCAATACCACATGCCTCCCTTGACACATCCAATACAATTGTTATTCTGAAATCCCATATCATATGTGACAGGACGCTTAACATGTAATCGTGCTGTGATCGCATGAGCATCCTGTTTCGTCAGATTTTTTTCAATCAATGGAAACTCATGTTTGAATTCCGGCATAGCTTCACAGATGCGTTCGGCTCTGCGCCGTTCATCCATATCAAATCCCCATACATATGTGATCTGGTATTCCCTGTGTTCCATTTCCCATTCTTTACGAACTCTTTTCTTTAGAATTTCCGTACATTTTGCGCCACTTGGACCGTTGATATACCGGAACTGACGAATCACATTTTCTTTATTCCGGTAAGGAGATTTTAAGATTAGAACTTCTTTTCCAAGTATTTTCTCACAGTCTTTAATAAAACGCATACTGTCGGGATGCTGGTTCTCAATATCGATGTAAATGTAAAGATCAATAGAGTCTTTTTTTAAATATCCGGCAACAAAACTGGATACACCTGCAGATAACCAACATACTTTTAATTCTTTTTTAGACATAACACCACGCTACAAATCCATGTGTATCGTGGATAACAATAGTGCCGAGCGTTTTTTAGCATACTTTAATCGAGTCTTTCATCGAACTCACTTCCCTATTGTTTTCTGCATTAACTTCGTTTACTTTAGCTTCTTAATACAACCTCGGTTTACCGAGGACTTGTTATTCCTTTCTGTAAATAGTTTGTATTCCGGGATCTTGATAGATTTTCATATCATTCGCTCCCTGTTTCTGATAGATTGGAACATTACAGATATTGAATGATTTCCTCCTTTCTTCTGTATAATTTGTTCTACATAAAGAATGCATGAATTCAAAAGAAATAAAGCCGGATGCATAAAAGCATTCCGGCTCTTTTCCTCTATGGAGTTCTATTTTTGTAATATGTACTGAATGGATAACGGATTCCTTCCTTTCCATTCTTGCCTGCAATCGCTTTCCACTTCTGCTCAAACAATTTCTGAACGTTATAGGGAAGTCCTTCGTCAGAGGTCTGCTTTACAGAATATTTCCAGATATCATCAACAGTAATAATATCTAAAATAGGATCAGATGACGGATCACAGGTAATTCCATTTTTACGGTGGATCATAAAGCGCACCTGCTGTTTTTTACTTACTGTCATATAGAAATTCGATGGAATGTAATCACTTCCCTCTAATCCAGATTTATAAATTCCAGGCAGATAGAAGCCAAGTTCCGGTAATGGATTCTCTGGATGAAGTTCAACAAGTTGAAAACGTTCGTATTTCTGATAGTTATCCCGCTGCTCTTTCGTCATTCCAAGCCCGATTGCTGCTTCTTTACATAACGGGAGCTGGATAGATTCATCAGATATATTCGTAAGTTTCAAAATAGATCCGTTTACCTTCACTGCTCCAGAAGTTTTCCCTTCTGAGAATAACAAGGTATCTGGATAAATCTGCATCCACAAGAAGTCCTTCGGAAGGACATACCCAAGAGGCAGATTCAGTTCTGCACCTGGGGAAAGAACAAGCATTGCATTGATTGGGCTGTAAACCGCAAGCGCACTTTTATTCTCTGTTTCTACAATTTTGGGTTCATGAAGTCCTTCCCATTCCGCATGAAAACGATCAAGATCCGATAAATATTTTTCATATGCATTTTTTGAAAGAAATTCTTTTAAAAGAGCTTTCTGGCAAAGATACCATTCCAGTTCACTTACTTTATTACAAATTGACATAAAATGCCTCCTGTTTTTTATTTTATCGGCATGGATATAAGAAAAATGAAGACGTACAATGTCCATGCCGGTTATTTAGTGAGAAAGTGATTGCAACCTATCAAACAGAGAGGATTCTCCACTTTGTTTGATATAGAAAACTGAATAGGGGGTTCATAACGTTTATTCACTCTCTCATATATAGTGTGACAGAAAGCTTATCCTAATCGGATAATGCCTCTGTTCTGACTGCACATCCGTCAACCAAAATATCGTTAGAAGTCAGTGGGACTGCCAGATATAACCGTCCGTCAATTCTTTTGGTTTCAACCATATCAGCATAATCACTGTTAATTTCTACTTTTGCAGTACCTGTCTGGATCACCATTTTCTTCGGATTGACCAGATTTTTAATTGTAATGTCATTTTCTTTCCCTACGGTCTTATCGTAGTCTTCGTCAATGTCTTTTACTTGATCCGCATTTAATTCCTTATCAATTACCTGCAGCAGTTCTTTTTTGCTTAATGTGCCGGCGGAAGGCTGGTTTTCTTTTACCAAAGACTTTTCAACTAATTTTGTGTGGATCTCTTTTGCTGTTTCTAATGACATCTGTTCTTCATGTGCGTGATTTAAAGTATCCAGAAACCATTCATGCTCTTCTTTTCCGGACAGCATCATTTCTGATCCAATCAGTTCCTTTAAAAATTCATCCTGTGAAGTTTCGGCTTTTTTTGCAAAGTATAATGCATGATGAATATCGGTAGACCGGTCTGTAAATGCCGGATACAATAAAGCATTAACAGGACTTTTCACCATCCAATCACGCTCCTTATCCAGAATGGCCGGCTTTGTACAGTCGATAGATAATCCGGGTTTATCCAGTTCTACCGGACAGATACAGGTTAAAATATAGGAATACACTTCATCAGAGGCATCTTCCAATTCCTGATCATCGGAAGTCACCCCAGGGATATCATAGAGACCATTTACAACAATGATCAGATAATTTTCAGATGAATCATAGGATCCAATGATGGAATCAAAGAGATCTGTCAGCATACCTTCATCATTCATATGATATTTCCGCAGTGTTTCCAGTTTCTGGGGGGATTCATCTGCTGGATGGATGCTGTTAGTTTTTAATGTATAGAGATTTTTCCCAACGGTTCCGGAAAGTGCCTGCTTTAATATATCAAAATACTTAAAAGCTTCCTCTTCCGGGAGGGACAGAAATGCCTGAGATTTTTCAAGAATCTTTTCTTTTTCAGAAGTAACATAACAGGTAGCAATCCGGGAGATATTACAGTTTTCCGGACGGAATGTTTTTCGCAGTTCCAAAATTTCTTTTTTATTCATGATTTTCACCATCTGCAAGTGGTCTGCAGAATTCTCCTTTCTTTTCACTCACTATAGATAGTGTGTCAGATGAAAAAAGAAAGAAGATTTTCTCGACAAGATTTTTGCACGAAAAAACCAGATCACTATTAATATGTAATCTGGTCTTATTATTGGTTGCTTTTTATGGATAATCATCATAGAGATTCGTCCGATGCCGGATGTCATGCATGTTGAAATTAATGAATTTTGAAATTGAAATTAGTCGCAGTTTTCGGATTCCCTTTTCTTCTGTTTTCATTAACACTCAGATATACTATATCCTTATATCGTTCATTTACCATCGCCATTGCAGTCTGTAAAAAAATAGCTGCAGTTTGATTCGGTTTTTTCTGAGTGACTTTTAATGCTTTTGGAAGAACCTCTTCGAACGCATTTTGAATATCTTCTTCAGTTTGCAGGGTATCAAACTCAATATTAGCGGTAACTAATATTTTTTTCTTTTTTTCTGCAACATTTATAAGATGTATTGTCTGAATCATTACTAATCTCCTGTTCTAAAAATTATCATTCTACGTGAACTACCCCGACTTATAGAAGTCGGAGCTTCTTGTTTCTTTGATCCCGGTTATTGTCATACCGCAAACTGGCAGTTTTCCCAAAATCTCCGCAAGCGTTTACGTTCGGCCCGTTCCGGACCTACGATTCTATTGTTTTTATGCTGCCAGTAAACGCATACCTTCGGTTCTGATATTTATTGCAGCGTTGGTATCCCAGTCATGAACCGCACCGCAGTCCGGGCATATCCATTCCCGTATGCGGAGATCCCTGACTTTTGGATTCCGGCAGCCGCAGCAATGGCAGATCTGGCTGGACGGGAAGAACTTATCTACTTTGACAAGCTTCCCGTCGCGTTCTGCCAGTTTATAGTCCAGCATTGCCAGGAACATCCCGTAACCGTTATCGAGTGTTGCTTTCCCATTCCCGAAACCTTTATTGGATAGGGAACGCATATTCAGGTCCTCTACACAGACATAGGCATACTGCTTGGCTATCGCAGCTGACAGTTTATGTAGATAATCTTTTCTCTGGTTCGAGATATGTCTGTAAACCCTGGCAATCCGTTTCTGCTGTTTCTGGTAATTTCTGCATATGTACGTACTTTCCCCTGTAAATTTTTTTCTGTTTTTCCAAGATAACGGACGGAAAGAAAACAGATTCCTTTATCATCCGGTTTTTTGGGACTATACTCGCACCATTTTATCTTCATTTGATAAGGATTATTGGCACGGGTTTTAAAATTGACATTAAATTCGATTATCTCTTTCTCCAGATTTCCATTCATGTTGTAATATTTTCTTGATTCTGATTTTGACTTAATTTCTTTTTTTTTCGGAATTCCGGATACGAACCGACAGATACTGTTCAACTGATCATCTATATCCGATTGTTGTTGCAGCTGCGGTTGTAATAACTCTTTTATCTGTTTTGGTCGATTGGTGCTTAAGGCATTCAAAACTTTCCACATCGAAAATTCTTCGAAGGGTTCCTGCTCCTTTTTTTTCCCAAAGACAATAAAGAGTATTGCAAGCAGAATAAGTATTCTTAACCAAAAAGTTCTCCTCATAAAACAAGATTCCTTGTATCCATGTATAAGATATGGTTATGATAGTTCCCGTATTTTTTTCCTTCTGCATCAATTTTACATGGAATCAATCTGCAAAATGTTCCTTTAAAATTCACTCCAGATACAGCAAGGGTTCCATTGGGATGTTTATCGGAAAAATAATGAACAAATCGAACTGTTGAAATCCGTTCCTGTTTTTTATTAGAAGCTGCCATATGTATCCTCCTTATCAATCATTTTGGTAAATCTTTTTTTAAATTGTTCGGTATGTTAAATACTGTAATCAAAATGTCATTTGAAAAAATATATAATTTATCACCGTAAATGCGCAAATTTTGCGCATTTGGATTGCTTTTCGATATTTTATACATCCATTTCCTCAGCCGACCCTTTGTACGTTCAATTGGATATCCATTGAAATATACTTGATTGGCAATCCGCTGTATAGATTTTCTGTTTAAGCCACCACGTTTCCGCATCCGATCTGCAGCGTGCCTTGTTACAATTACCCCATATATGGCATCACTCCCTTCCAGCAGATTTAATATGCTCTCGCTAATAGTATGTCGGAAAGTATTGGGTTTAAGGATTTTTTTGACAAAAAGAAACAGACAGTCAAAATGACTGCCTGTAATCTTACGCCTGTGCCGAAGCCCAAGGGAGGGAAGTTTCAATTTTCTCTTCTTTTTTTGTTTCTGTAACCTTTCTTTTTTCAGCATCATATCTTTTCTCCAGTTCAGACATTAATCCGAGAGCCAGAGTTTTAGCATAATCTGTATTATATTTCTGATAAAATGCATCCATTTCCTTTGATGCATATTCCCAGAAATCATCCTGCATCAGATTTTCCACATCAATACTTAACAATTTACGGTTTAATACCCAGTAATCAGCCATCAGACTGTACATATATGTTCCTTTTTCAAATAATTCCATTGCCATAATAATTTCTCCTCTTTCTTAATCAGGAGATTTTCGAATCTCTTTTAATTTATTCATAAATTCATCATCCATCGAATTCATGAACGTTCTGTAACTATATTTTTCCAATAATTTATAGAATTGTTTTGCTTTTTTATAGGATGAATTTGGGATAATGTTATCGATACAATAAGAAATATTGTCGATATTAGATACTCTTTTGATTTTACATCCGATAAGAATCTGATGTTTGATGCCATTCACATCTTTATGATATCTTGTCTCGAAATCTGTTATTTCATAATCTTGCCGGATTATTTTCTGCGGTTCCGATAAGATCCAGACTTCGTGGGTTTCCTTTACATCCGGAACTTCCTCTTCTGTGGGAAATTTAATGTCCTCACTGGTCAGATAGTATGCGTGAATATAAATACGCATGCTAAATTTTTGAATATTTTGCATGCGTATTTATATTCACGCATACTAAATTTTTGAATATTTTGCATGACATCTGCACATCCTGGTATTCCAAGCAGCGCATGCTGAATGGTATCAGCAGCACAAATTCTCGGTGTCTCTGCTTCTTCATTTACAAATTTTCCAATGACTCTGGTTTTTGGAACTCTTGGTTTAAAGAATTCAACCAAATCAAAAGAACAATGCACATAACTGTTTCTTTTCATAACTGATCTCCGGAATTCTGCTGTGTTCGGTAGTCTAACAGTTCCTTCAAGGCCATTTCTGTAACTGCAGAAAGCGGCTCCTGTTCTATCTGGTTCATGGCTCGGTAAACGCCCAGAGCATTTATCAAGACCTCATTATCAATGTGCATCCCATCATCTATGGTTATATCTTGATTTTCCAGACATTTGATAATCAGTTGCAGATGTTTTAATGACCCAGACGGAAGCTTTTTCATGTGCTGGTTGATCCAGTTCGTAATACGGATACATTCCAAATCTTCTAATGCTTCTTTTTCAGAAACATATAGCCTTAATGTCCGGTTTCCTTCTGCTGTCAGATAATCTCTGTCATCAGAAGATACGGTAAATTTGTTCCCAACATCATCAGTGATATATCTTTTGGAAACAGCTGTGATTACGCATCGACACAGATCTTCTTCATAGTGAGCCTGATTAAAGATATATGCTTTCTTTCCGACCTCAAATATTTTCTGTTTCATTAGTATCCTCCTGTAAATTTTCTATTTCCATAACAAGTGGGTTGAAAAGTTCTCCATATTCAATTCCTACACTAGACAAAATAAATCCGATCATAATCTGCAATGCTCCTGGAAGAAGGTCAATGGCATCGCCATCAATACCTCCAACAGCCCCTGCAACGATAAGGAATCCTATACAGAGTAAAACTCCACCTACCATTTTCTTAGACTTCTTGCACATATTTTTTTGCTCCTTTCTTCTTTCTTAATAAACCTATAATTAGTGTGAAAGAAGAAAAGAAAAATAAATGAAAGGTAAAATTATTTGGGGAGAATTTTGAGTGATGATAAAGAAATGAATTATGATTTTAGACATACAAAAAACCGGATACGGGGTGAGTGGGTGTGGTGTATCCGGCTTCTGCATAAAGCATATAAAATACTCTAATAACTATCATAGAAGATTTTATAAAAAACGTCAATATTCTTAGAACAAAAAGAAAAAGACGTGAACACGTCCCTTTCTTCCAGCCGGCTATTTTATTCTTGTAATCTGGTATTCATCCATGGCATCCAGAATTTCATCTACTTCATCAAAATCCGGAATAGGATAAGCAGTTGTTATCTCAAAGAAATGATCTTTTCGATCGGAAAGCTGCAGAACAATGCAGATACCGCTCAAAGCAAATAAGTGATTCCAGTCTGTACCCTTTACAACACCGTCACCAATGGGATGATTGTAAAAAGCACAGATTTCCAATGCATGGAATGGATCTCTCTTTCCCCAATCCATTATTTCCTGAATATGAAGGGACAATCCATCTGCAATCAGACTCGTCACCTCAGATTTTGTAGCTTCTGTAAAGCGACTCATACAAATAATTTCACCTGGATGAAAATGCAATTTACATGTACGTTGCTGTAGTTCTTCTTGTGTGATATAATAGTGTCTGCTGAATACGTGACTATTCGGATGATATGCTAAAAATAATTCCGGGGTCCGAATTTCTTCTATTTCTTTTTCAATATGTATTCTATCCATATGCATTCCTTTCTACCCAAAAAGTGGGTATAAAAAAACCGGCTCATAGAGCCGGCAAATGATAAATCCTATTATTTGATCAAACGTCGTGATGCATCCGCATCATCGATTACCTGGTATGATGTTACTCCGTTCTGTTTAAGCAGAGACGATAACATCTTCACATTATTTCGTTCTTTGGCTGTTACCATAAAGACTCCAGTTTCCTCTGTAGCCTTTTCACATTTTGCACGCTGTACAATCTGATGAAATGCATCTGACGTTGCATTAGTAACGCACCAGCACTGGCCTTCATCATCTGTAATAAAATGATATTTGTAAAAACTTCGGATCAATACTCGGCGCACATATTTTTTCAGTTTCTTGCTGACTCTATATTTTTTCATATGAATCTCCTCTCTTCTCAGTTAATCGTTCTACCAATAGTATGTAGGAATGCTTAATTTATAAAAAAAGCACTGGAACAATTGTGACAAACAATGATCCAATGCAAAAATGATAGGTCTGCTTTCTAAGTCCGAAAAGTGGTCTGTCAAGAAAGCGTCTGCCCGAAAAGTGGGCATATAAGTTAAAGAAAGGAACTTAAATAAGTTCTAATATTATTATATCATATATGAATATGAAAATCCAATATTATGAAGATTTTCTCTCATTTTTTTAAAATTTTCTTCACTTCTCTTACTGTAATACAATACTTTCTTGCTACAGATTTTTCAATATGCAGTTCTTCATATTCACGCAGAATATCCTCCTGCGTCCACTTATAATCCTCTGGTTTATTTAGCATACTTCATCCCTCCAGTTTTCTCAGAAAATTATAGCATATGGAAATTTAAGGGTCAAAAAAAGGAAGGACTTTTATATCCTTCCTCAAAAATTATATGTGGTTTTTGAAAATGTTATTTTGAATCTGCATTTTCTTCCGGATCTGCAGTTCCAACAAGCTGTTCTTTAATTGGAACACTGCCGGTAATTTCTACTTTCCTGTTGACTTTGGCATCATATGTATTTGCATGGATGACATCCTTTATATCAACGCCGGTTGCTTCTTTAACTGTTTCCATCACCTGTGCCATTACGATCGGAACATTTCCGGAAATGTTTCCACACTGATGTCCATTTGACCCACTTCCGGCCAATCCACTCTTTCGAAAAATGGAATTTTAAATCTTGCCTTTCCACGTAATATCCTTGGCTCTTTTAATACTCCCGTAATGATTGCAGCCCTGTTCGTCGGGGCTTTTACGTGTGAAAGAAAAGAAGATAAAAATGTCAGCACTCTTTTCTCAATCGAATGCTGACATAAATATAATTACATTATTTAATTTCAATACCGTTTGCTGACAGTACCTCTTTTAATATTGCAGCTGTTTTATCATCCGACTTTGTATTATCAACCGTAATAACAGTGTCTAATATTGCATCTTCGGACACATCATCTATTTTTAAATAGAGAGCACAAGGATATACAGTGGTATCATTTTTAATCTCATAGTCAATCTGCTGGATATAGCAGCCGCTACCCTTCACAACATCATAGACCTTTACATTCTGAATATTCGATTGTTCGGACAAATTTTTTGTCTGGTTATTGTATTCGGATTCCAGGAGCTTTCCTACAGACTGTTCTTTTTTGCTGTATAATTTCAGATCCATCGTAATGCCGTCCATTTCAGCTTTAGATTCTGAATCAGATCCGTTTCGTCCTTGTATCAACTGATAAGTACTTAAGAATGAGTCTTTAGTTTTTAAAGCAAGCTTGCTTAAATACTGATAAGAGATCTCTTCATCTTTTTTGGTGAATTTTTCGATTTTTTTATTTGTATTTTCTGTATTATCTTTATGTGCCGGCCGGTAAATCCATAAGGTAAACCCTGCAAGTATGACCAATACTGCCAGAACAATAAGAAAGTATTTTTTGTAATATTTTAAATAGAACATGATCTTTACCTCTTCCTAATCCATGTGAGCTGCTTGTGGTTCTGAAAAACGAGTGATCTCTTCAAGTGGAACATTTTCTTCAAACAATCTCATGCACTGCACCGTGTGGTTGGCAATGATATCCATCAAAGAAAATGCACAGAACAGGTCATGAAGATAATAAGTCTGATAGTCATGTTTCATGTGTTCATAAGACCATTCATAGCCACATTCTCTCATATAAGACACGATTTTCTTCCAGTCCTGTTGCTTTTCATCATCTGCATTCAAAAATGGATGCAGACAGTTATAACACTTTTTCTCCGGAACGTAATCATAATAGCCACAGGTTTCACAATCCTCAGACTCTAAAAACGGACATTTCATTTTTTTCTCTCCTTTCTTTGTACAGATTTTTCCATATAATATCTGCAACGGGGACATGTATATCGGATACACGGGATTTCATACTGTAGATAGTGGTTGAAATATAATGTATGTCCACATACCGGACATGATCTTTTGGTTTTATAATGCTGATCATCTATTTTTCTCATTTCCTTTCTCCACAATATTAGTATGAAAGAAAATGATACAGAGCCGGTTTTTTGGACAAAAGAAAAAGAAGCTGAAGCCTCTTTCTCTTTTATTTCTGTTACGATTACTTTTCAGATCTTGTAAGCCATTTCCGATTTCATCATAAAATTTCTTAGAGGAATTTTTCTTCTCCTTTCAAATTAATTTGTTTACAGATACCACTTCGGATGACTAAACCATTATAATCATTGTCAATACTGATATCTAATTGGGAACCATTTGCTAGATATACTCCCAAAATTTTGAACATCTTAATCAGTACAGATTCCCAACCATAGGAAGCGTTGAAATCAGCAGAATAATTTTTCCATTCTCCGCTATCGGTAATGGTAATACGTTGCCTTTTCCGGTCAGAAAGAAAAATCTTCATAAGATCATCTATATTTTCAGTCCCGATTCCATCCGCTGCATAGGATTCCAAATCATAGTCAG
>OHKK01000414.1_pt1 | contig 23003 bp, 19 predicted proteins | sample 1568811 | NCBI WGS metagenome assembly OHKK01 (sample SAMEA3879568, study PRJEB24766) | human gut metagenome | biome: human-associated habitat; feature: feces | place: USA | collected 1985/1987
CTGATATACCCACGAGTCAGTCCTGCCTGAAACGCAAACTTACCCTGTGTTCGGGTTCCGATGGCTTTTTTAACCAGCAATGCCAGCCTTTGAAAGTCGGGCTCTTTGGGAAAGGTGGCCTCCGTATCCTTATTGCTGTTCTTTTCAAGCACCGACTTGTCCCAACCGGTGACAAGAGAATACCCAATATCCTTCAAGGATTGATAGGCAACCCCGTTCTGGTCAAGAGCCAGGGAGAATGTACCGCTGTTATCTTCCAGCTGCTCTACTGCCTCACGCACCATCCTTGCTTCGTTCATCAGGATGACGTCCGGGGCTTCAAGCCGGGCAAGACTCTTGTACCGACTATTGAGGCGCTCGACTCGTGCGGCCAATGCGGTGATGTCATCAAGTTGGTCCTTCGTTGCATGGGCAGAGATATCTGCACCAAGTTCAAAATGGTTCAGTGCAGGAATATCCACGCCTTTGCTCTTGGCGAATTCCACAATGGCTTCCGCGCCATAAAAACGCTTCTCATGGGCTGCGACAACTTTCGTTATCGTGTCGGCCGAGTTGTCCAGCTCAAGCACTTCACCTTTTCCGGCATCCTCGACATAACACCTGGCGTTGGTGAGAAAGCCTTTCAAAAAATCAGCATCCACATCCAGCTTCTTAGCGATGCCGGGCAGCTGCTTATAGAAAATCACGGGCGTGTCGAGGTTAACAGAAATCATGGTGTACCCCTTTCAAATATGTCATTAGCTGTACAATGCTGTCATCTTCTGTAATTATAATAGCACATCCCGCACCAAAAAGCAAGCATGAATTCACAATAAATGACAATAAAATACACGAGATGACATATTTGAGCGTGACGGCTGATTTTTGAGTCTTTCCTGTTCAGCAGCGGAACAAGCCTTATGCGTCTTGTCTATGCCATGACTTTGCCACTGTTTTGCCATAATTTTGCCTTGTACATCCGTGCGAATTGAATATGATAGGAAATATAAGATATATAAGTGTGAGCCGCAGAGATTTGGTTTCTGCGGCTCCTTTCTTTTATGGTCCCCATGCGGATGAAAATGTCTGCGTGGGGATTTTTTAGATTATTATGGAATACTTGTATAAGCAATACAATAACGAACCCGGGAAAGCTCCGACGGGAGAAAAATATATATACGTTATTACTGAAATAGAAACAGGAAAAATGTATATAGGACAAACCAGTAATTTTCACGCTCGTATGCGTTCACATAGAACCTGCAAGTGCAACCAGCATAGCGCAATTGATAGAGCTATTCAAGAAAAAGGTGCAGACGCATTCCAATATGAGATTTTGGAGTTGTGTGCTGCTGATGACGCTGATAGCAGAGAGCGATATTGGATAGAAAAGTCCGATTCTTGCAATGAGCAAAAAGGTTTCAATACGTTTAAGGGTGGTCAAAAGAGCTTTTCAGATGAAAACTACTCTATACTTGTAGAAATGCTTCAGCAAGGAATGACATTAAAGACTGCGTGTGACGTTATAAATACATCTATTGCTTCTGCAAGGAGAGAATTGAAAAGGCGAGACACAAATTTGTCGGAAATTCGCTGCTCGGCAGCCAAACATAAATATCTGCGCCGCAAAAGTGCTCATGGAAAAGAAATCAATGTAGCTGACGTACTAAAAATGTATCAAGATGGCATGGCATCAAAAGAAATAGCAGAGCACTATGGTATGAACCTACCTGCTTTTTATCGCCGGTTAAAAGAAAACGGGTTGAGCGCCAGAGCAATTGCTCAGCCAAATTACGGAACGGCATCTGCTCTTTTCGACAAAGATAAAGCTATTGCAATGTGTAAAGACGGATATTCTGCCAGCGAGATAGGCGATGCTATGGGATTGCCGGATTACACAGTAGAGAGGCTTCTTCGAAAGTCTGGGTATTCTATATCATTGATTGCAGATGAAAAAGCAGCAGATAAAAGAAAGGAGCGAAACAAAAAAAGAAGCCAAAACGGAAACTTCAATTTTGAAATGGCTGTTGATTTTTTAAGAGAAGGTTACAAGATACAAGCGATAGCTGATTTGATGGGCATATCAGATGCTCACCTAAGAACAAAACTCAAACAAAACGGCTTTGATTTAGAAAAAACACTTCCAATTATAGTTTGTGACGAAACGGGTGAAACGTTTCTTACAATGATGGAAGCAGCAAAAGCGTACAACGTAAGCTATACATCGCTACGAAAATGTTTTGGAAAAAAGCAAGGTTACTGTGGCGGCTACCATTGGCACAAAGAAAAGCAGAATTTTTGACTCCGATGCAAAATACAGCATCGGATTTTTTATTATAGGAGAATTTAATGGCAAAGAGTATTGAACCCGAAGTTAAGGACTGGTTTGCGCAGGCACTGAGCCAGCACAAAACTAAATATTGCATTGAGCAAGGAACACTCAATATCGAGATTGAAAATGCCCTCAAAGCCGCACCGTCCAAGAGTGGCGGAAACGGGTATGGCAGACCGGATTTTCAGCTAATGGTAAAAAACCCGACTACGCTGAAAAATATACCTGTCATGGTGGAAGCTAAGGGTACAAAAGGCAAGCTGTTGAAACTCACAAAGCTGGGTGAAGTTGAGCTTGAAACAGTGTATCCAAAAGACTCTAAAGAAGGCGCTGCCAATCCACATAAGGCAGGGGACACCTGCTACACCACTATTCAAGCTTATGCAGTGAATGGCGCGGTCTTCTATGCGCAGAACATCATCAAATATTCAAACAGCTACGACGCCGCCATTGCGGTTGGTATCAACGGCTACGATGACACAACTGAACGTAACTATCAGTGCGAAATTTACTATATTTCCAAAGAAAACGCTTTTGTTCCGAAAAAGCTGAGCGATGACATCCAGTTGCTATTCAAAGAGAATGTTTTCGCTCTGATGGAAGCTGTAAACAATGCTACTCTCACAGATGCAGAAAAAGAGCGACTAACTAAAAATGCAGAGACTCAAATTGACGACAATCTGAAAAAGCTCAATCAGATGATGCACGATGGGCTTCATATCGAAGCAAACTCTCGCGTTCATCTGATGGCAGGCATGATTATGGCGGGGCTTGGCGTAGAAAGCAAAGTAGCTGCTCTGGAGCTTTCTGACCTGCATGGCTATACCACTGCATCCGGTCACGATGGCAGAGTGTTTATGAATCGCATTACAGACTTCTTGCGGGAACGCGGTTTGCCGGAAGAAAAACGTGAAATCGTTCTGAACAAGCTCAGCACTGTTTTCGTCAACGCGCAAGGATTGTGGATGCCGGAAAATGGCGTGAGCCGTCTGAAGACTCTATATGCAGAAGTGCAACGCACGATTCTGCCGTATGCAAGAACCAAAGGCAGCCAATACCTTGACTTTACCGGTCGTCTCTTCAATGTTCTCACGGATTGGGTCACCATTCCGGACGGGGACAAAAACGACGTTGTTCTTACGCCACGCTACATTACAAATTTGATGGCTCGGCTGTGTGAGGTAGACCGCGATAGCTATGTCTGGGACTATGCTACCGGCACGGCTGGATTCCTTGTTTCTTCTATGCGCCTGATGATTGAAGATGCGGACGCGCATATTGCGGACCTCCAAGAGCGCGAAATCAAGAAACGTGACATCCGCTGCAAGCAACTTCTTGGCATTGAGCTTCGCGATGACATTTACCTGTTGGCTGTACTGAACATGATTTTGATGGGCGATGGCAGCACCAATATTATCATGGGCGACTCCCTTAAATACGACGGAACCTATCAGCAAGGAGATATGAAAGGAAAGAAGTTCCCGGCAAATAAATTTTTACTCAATCCACCCTATAGCGCTCCAGGCAAAGGATTCAACTTTGTTAAGAAGGCTCTTTCCAATATGACGACAGGTAAGGCCGCAGTATTGATTCAAGAAAACGCCGGAAGCGGGCAAGGACTTCCTTTTACGAAAGAAATTCTCGAAAGTAACACGCTGCTCGCCAGCATCCACTGTGCCGATATCTTCTGTGGCAAGGCGGGCGTTCAGACGGCAATTTATCTGTTTGAGGTTGGCAAGCCTCACGATGTCGATAAGGAAGTTGTCTTCATTGATATGAGCAATGACGGCTACGCACGTCAAAATCGAAAGAAAGCCTCATCCGATAAGAACCTCCAGAATAAAGACCACGCAGTAGAACGCTACAACGAAATCGTCGATATTATCCTCGATAAGCGTAAAAAGACCGATTACTACCGTGAAGGACAGGAAGTTATTCGTGATACTATCTCGCTGAATGGCGATGACTGGACCTTTGCAAGCCACAAAAAGATTGATACCACTCCGACCGAGGAAGATTTCAAAGCCGTTGTCGCTGCGTATCTTTCTTACCGTGTCAAATGCCTGATGGAAAACAAGTGATTTTTGGGGTACATATATGCAGATGAAAGAATATAGGATTTCTGACCTCTTTGAAAAAGTAGAGGTGCAGAAAATTCAGGGGAAAGCAAACGATTTCCCAACAATGAAAGACGAAACCCACACCATTCCACTGCTTACATCTGCTGGAAACAACCAAGGATTTAAGAGCCTGCTAAAACAGCAGACCCTTTCTAAAAAAGCCGCCCACCAAATTATGTTGCAATATCATACAATTTATGGCAAGAAAGCGATTATGTATCCCACGTTCCAAACTTTAATTGTACAGCGACAAAAATTATAAAAACAGTCTGTTTTTCTCTACATAATAACTATATAATTTGAGTATTCCAGATATGATGGAGGTTGTTATTGTGGATGATGGAAATCGACTGACCGTGTATGAACTTGTGGAAAGAGTTATCCCCTGCATCATTGCAAAGCACTATAGCGAAAACTATATTCAAGGCTTTCGTTCGACGTTTAGGAACCTGTTAGCGTACTGCAATAAAAATGAAAAGAAATATTTTACAGCGGAATTGGCTCAGCAGTTCATGCTGGATTGCTACGGTGTGCAGCCGGGAACAGTAGAACGGCGATGCTCACGAGTTCACCGTGCAATGGATTTGTTGTCAGACTACCAACACTTCAACGCGGTTATGCTTCGGCGGAGGTTGAATCGAGAGTTCCCTGCAGGACTGCAAGAAGGTGCGGTCAACTACTTGCAAAAGCTATCTCTCCACGGACGCAGGGAGAATACGCTGCGCAGCCACAGAAATGTTCTTCTTCGCTTTACAGATTATTTGTTCAGCGTTGGAGTCACGGATTACAAATTACTTTCAGCAGATATTGTAAATCGATACGTCAAAGTTGTTTCGTGCAATTACAGCAATTCGGTTGTAAGGCTCCATTACAGTATCCTTTTACGCTTTTTTCAGTACCTTGCGCATAGTGGCTACAAGGAAACAGATTTGTCTTTGAAAATGATGCCAATTGTAAAAGTATCCGCTTCCGCGCGAATTCCTACAACATTAGATCTTAGCCAAATCGAAAGTATCCTTGCTTCTGTTGACCGTGAAAGTCCACAAGGGAAACGCGATTATGCAGTTTTAATGATTGCAGTAAAACTCGGCATTAGAACCAGCGATATACGTAATCTTCGCCCTGCCAATTTTAATTGGGAACAGCATTTGGTGTCTTTCACCCAAGTCAAAACAGGAGAGCCGATAACTTTACCACTTCCCACAGATGTTGGATGGGCTGTAATAGACTATCTGAAAAATGGAAGGCCTGTAAGCGATGCCCCGGAAATTTTTCTCCGCGCAGTCGCTCCATACGTCTCTCTGCAAAATTTTGACAACATTCTTATTAAGCATATGCGAAAAGCGGGCATTCCTTTGGATTCAATAAAGCACCACGGGCTTCACTCGCTTCGACACAGCCTCGCAACACATATGTTAGATGAAGGAATCCCCATTACCTCGATTCAGGGTGTATTAGGACACATAAATGCCGATTCTACTCAAAAATATATTGGTGTAAATGTACGTCAGCTTCGCAGCTGCGCATTGGAGGTGACTGATTAGTGTTTGAGGAAAAACTTCTTGAACCCCATTTTACCAGTGTGCTTGCACCATATATGCTGGATGTTGTGGAGCAAAAACGTGCCCTTGGCAATAAATACAACGCCGGTGTTGAGGCACTCAGTGCATTCGATGACTTTTGCAATGAGCAACAATTGCGTATACCTGCCATTTCGAAAGAACTGCTGCAAAAGTGGGAGAAAAAGAGACCTCACGAAAACGAAACCACGCAATGTTTTCGGATTTCGTATGTGCGAATTCTTTGTAAGTATTTGCACAGCAATGGCTATGATGCTCCATGTGCATTCCACCCTGCGCCTCATGTAAATAGATGTTTCGTTCCCTACATTTTTACGAAAGACGAAATCGAGAGATTGTTTTCTGCGGTAGATTGTACCAAAGAATCTTCAGAATCTCCACTACGACATTTAGTTATGCCGGTTCTGTTTCGCCTGCTTTATACATGTGGGCTGCGCGTGTCAGAGGCTCTGCACCTTAAGGTTGCAGATGTTGATTTGGATGCTGGAGTTTTAGCCATATACGGTGCAAAAGGAGACAAAGAACGGCTGGTAGGAATTTCGGACTCAATGCTTGCATACATGAAATCCTACCGCAGTAATCCATTAGTGACAAATGCAAAAAGTATTTACTTTTTCCCTGCTCCTGATGGCGGATTCTATGATACAAGTACAATTTACGATATTTTTCGAAAATGCTTATTTGATGCCGGGATTCCACACCGAGGTCGAGGAAAAGGGCCTCGTCTCCATGATCTCAGGCATTCCTTTGCGGTCCACATTCTAAACAAATGGAGTTCCGAAGGAAAAGACATATATACCTGTTTGCCGATTCTCCGCACTGCTCTTGGGCATGACCGAATTACAACAACCGAAAAATACTTGAGGCTTGTCCCGGAAGCCTACATGGAAGTCACCGAACCATTCAATGAGCGATTCCATACCATTACAGAGGTACTTTGCAATGAGGAATAGATGCAGCTACGCCGGTTTAGTCTCCGCATACTTTAGCGTGTATCTGGCAGGAACTAAAAATGTCAGTACAAATACAATTTACTCTTACCGGGACACCTTTGTTATTTTTCATGGCTACCTTGAAAAGTATTGTGGCTTTAAATTAGAGAAAATGCTTTTTAACGACCTTTCCCGCGAACTGATTCTTGAATTTCTACAATATCTTGAAACTGAACGCAAATACAGTATATCTTCTCGAAACCAACGACTTGCTGCGCTGAAGTCATTTGCAAAATATGTACAAATTGAATGCCCGGATGAAATGATTCTGTGTCAGCGCATTCTTTCAATTGACAGCAAAAAAGCAGCAAAGCCGACGGTTCAATATTTGAGTAACCAGCAAACCGATATTCTAATGGAACAGCCTGATATTTCCACGCCAAAAGGTCGCAGAGACTTGGCGATGCTTCTTCTCCTTTACGATTCAGCTGCACGAGTGCAGGAACTTTGCGATTTAAGAATCTGCGATATCCGAATAGATTCACTACCGGTTGTACATTTATTAGGGAAGGGGCGAAAAAGTCGAGATGTTCCGCTTACCAAACCGTGTGCACAGGTATTGCGCCAATACATTTGTGAGAACCATCTTGATATACCAGAACGCCGCAATGACCAGCTGTTTACAAATCCGCAAGGGAAAAAGTTGACTCGCAGCGGTGTTTCCTACGTGCTAGCAAAATATATCCACAAAGCAAATACTGCGGTGGATTCATTTTTTCCGCAGATTACACCGCATTGTCTCCGGCATTCTAAAGCAATGCATCTTGTTGAGGCAGGCAAAAATCTCATTTATATTCGTGATTTTTTGGGGCACGAATCTATTGAGACAACACAGGTTTACGCAAAAGCTAATCCCGAAGCCCGGCGCAAGGCATTAGAAACAATGGACACGAGGATGAATACGCCTGCCATGCCGGATTGGAACGACGACCCTGACTTAAAGGCGTTTTTAAAGACCTTGTAGAAAATTATGCTGAGATTTCTGGTGAACAGTCTCGAAGTAACGTCTGTTCTAAAAGATTCTCCGCATAACTTTTTTCTGCGCATAACAAGCCTTATGTTGAGCTCAACATAACGCTTTAAATTTGCATGGACTTGGCAATATGGTTTTACTGGTTCTCCATCTTTACGAGGTCGTCCATTTGGAACATTCATCAAAAAATCAGACTTGGGATTGTATGGAGTTGTGAAATCCGAGCCATCTATAGCGAATACCCGGTACTTGCCATCCAATAATTTAGGCTTCTGCATGGTCTTGTTGTATTCTTTTAAGATATGCTCAAATATTTCGGGTTTCAATTTGCCTTTTGCCTGTTCATAGGCGGATGCAGTCATACGTTCATCCAGATTGGGAAACGCATCCAGTAATTCTGCATTTAAGGAATTACCTTGCATGTTGAGAGTGACTTTAATCGTAGTCGTAGCATTCAGCTTACGGTTTCTGGTAAAATCACCCGGATTTTTGGTATACAAACCAATATCAGCTACTGTCTGGTCGATAACAGTATCTAATTCATCTAATATGTATGGTTGTATATCAGAGGACATAAAACATCACCTGCCTTCTGAAACAACAGATAGTCTTACGTTTTATTCGGTTATGTTTAGGAAAAACATCGACAAATCGGCTTATTTTTAAGCGATTTTGGTACGCAGATAGTCTGAAACATCTTGACAGAGAGACTTCCCTGTATTAGAATAATCCTTGTAAAACACATAACGAATTGATACGCAAGTATCGTTGAGTTAAAGGAGCGTCAGTAGTCTTTGGTCGGAGTGCTGACGCTCTCGGTCTATAGTTATACATAATCATTATACAACTTTATCTATATCTACGCAATAAAAAAGAGCCGTTATCTCGCCTTTCGGAGAGAATCACGGTTCTTCTATTTTTATGTAATTATTCAATAAAACTACTTATATGATAAGCTGTAACACCTTTTTCTTCTGCCTGTTTTAAATATGATAATACATCATCAATAAATACGGTTTCTTCTAATTTGTGAAAATTGTGACTTATAATCCAATCCCATATGCGAGTTTTAGAGCCTTTCATAATTGTTCCATATTTAGTTTCAATACAGGTGTCATTCGAAGCAAGTTTGTACCCTAAGCTGTTATTATGGTCAAAATATTCAAGAAAATTATCCCAATATTCTTCTGGCACAAACCAAAAATTTCCATTGAACTCAATACCTTTACAGTTTTCCTCAAGCCATACAATCTTATCAAGTAACTCCACAGGTGATATAATAGCACCACATATCCAAATGCCTTCTTTCTTTGCTCTTTTAAGCGTTTGAATGACTGTTTTTAATGGTCTACTATACAGGAAAATATGATTTTCTATCTCTTTCATAGTTTGCCCGTTAGTAGTTCCATCTTTTGCATTTACGTGGTTATTAAATCGGTATTCAGCTATAGTACCATCTATATCTACATAAATATATTTGTTTTTTAATGCTTTTATCATTTTTCTATTCATACTATTTTTCCTTTCGTAAAATCACAACCAATACCAGTGCAGTACGAACAGCCACCTTCATAATTACGAAAACAATTATGTGGTACTTTCCAATGTACTCTTGACTGTATAACTAATGGAATGTTATCTATCGTACACTTCTATTCTACCCGATTCGCACATTTTGACAACAAAAAAATGCTGCCTATCTTGCGGATAGACAGCATATGTTGAACCTTTCCAAAAAATATAAAATCCGGTCTGGTCGGATTCATGAGGCATGACGGTTGACCGATTATGCGAACCTCATACAAGTCAATTACCCACAACCTGAAGGATGGGTGTACTAAGATTGGTCTTGAATAATTCACAATGCGTGGTATAATAAGACTATCACAACAGGTTCTAAGCCTCCTATCGTAATCAGTATCACACTGACTGCGGCGGGAGGCTTTTGCTTTTTAGAAAGGAGATTACTATGAAAGTATATTTGAATGACGCATGTCCCTGCGGTAGCGGAAAGAAATACAAACAGTGTTGCTTCAAAAAGGCAGCATCTAAACAGACGATGCGTTTTGGTGGTCTTTCTATTGATACCGAAGATAACGCAAAGGGCTTTATCGTAAATCGAAAAGGTGCTGTAGTATTTAATGATGAATCTAAGCAGCCCACACTTGAACTGGCAGAAGGCTCTACCGTTAAAAATGTGTTATCTATTGGTTTTAATAAGTCACACGCGCCAATGGCAACCATTAAAGAAGACGGCGGGCCAATTTGTTATTTATTACCCACACAATATACAGACTGGTGCGGCACATGTATTGGCGTGTCGATGCAAGGGCTCAACTTATTCCCCTGTAAAGTCAAATTCACAAAGCATGGTAATAAATATTTTGCCGATATACTGTAACTATAAATCCACAACACGAAACAATTGCAAATCAAATAAATATTTTTGAAAAATCCGACCCAGCCGGATTCTGTGCTATTGGACCGATTGACCATCCTTGCGAACTGCGTAAAATTAAGAGTGCAAGAAGAAACCTCATAACATACACAAAGGAGAATACAAAAATGAACACTTGTACCCTGAAATTTGAAGCTACCGCATTTCGCGAGAATGACGACAACGAGCTCGAAAGCCTCTCTGCTTCCATCAGCGTTCCCGTGGAGAACGATGACGAAGTAATTGGAAATACACTGGGCGAAGAGAAGCTGATTGTCCATGCTGTCGCAGCACTGTACAACCTTATCAGCGACCTGCGCCCCAACTGGCTGGACAACGAGGATACCAGCCTGACGCTGGATATTTCTATCGACGACCGTAAGGCTCAGTCGCGTGGCGGTCTTGTTGCCATGAAGGAAAACGGCTTCATCTTCAACTTCGAAGACTAAACTGAAATAATCCGGAGTCTTGCCTGCAGTAGCGGGTGAGGCTCCATTTTGCTATAAGTAGGGGAATATATGAACATTGCATTTTGCGACGGGATGCTTTTGCAAGTGGCATTGCACAACAGCAAAGCTACCGCGCTTTCAAAGCGAGAAATCGGAGCAAACACTATAAATTTCTATGTTTTCTCGTTGCAGTAAATAAAAGTCATGATAAACGCACGCGTGCGTTCAAATTAAATGTGTGCGTGCGTTTTTTGTGCATTTTCACGCATTTATCGCTCGTTATTTGCGTGGGGCAGTCCGTGACACAATAAGCTCAGACGAAAAAGATGAACGGCCTTATGAACTACCTGCCATAAACAGGTGGTTCTTTTTCTTTATGTGCTGGCAACAGCCTAAAGAGGAGAGAAGCAGCCCTAATGGAATGCCTATTCCAGAACGTCAGAAATTGACGCATCGTGCGATTCGCCTAGAATGAAAAGAAACAAAACAGAAAGCGAGATGCGTATAATGTTTGCTATGTGTCGAGATGGCTCAGCCGTTCATGTCTTCGGAAACACCATCAGCGTCAGCGGCCGGGGAATGAGCGAAACCTACGTCCTCTGCGGGAACATGCTGACCGGTCCGCACGGGTTCCGGTCGATGAACTGCAGGGGCATCGATGAGGCATTTTGTATGGTGTGCGGCGTACACGGCGGTAAGAGCTGGTGAAGCGAAATCCTTGATTTGTGTAGTTTCCAGTCCCTCTAAAGGTCTTGATTTGTGTCGATTTGACCCTCACAAGGGTCTTGATTTGTGCGAAACCCAAGGAAAATACAAGGAATCGCGAATTGACTACAAGAAATGTTGTATTGATGCAGCGTACAAATTATTCGCAATTTGAGATGCCGATAAGATTTGACACCTTATGCGACTTGCATACAATAATACTTATGCAGCACAACAAAGCAAATAAACGGATATATACGCTTGCACATTATAGCAAGTACGGCAAAATAAAAGCTCGAAATAGATTGAAAAAGTATAAGACCGTATAATAGAGTCAAGCAGGTTGAAAGATAAAAGATGGCTTCTAGGACTGCATAAATAAAATAAAAAGGAGATATTCCCAATGAACACCAGTATCTTGAAACTTGAAGCCAGCGTGATTCGCCCCAAAGATTTTGACGAACTCGACGGTCTTGCCGCTTCCATCAGCTTTCCCGTCGAATATGATGACGAGGCAATCGGTGAGGTTCTGGGCGACCATGACCTGATGGCCTATGTCGTCGGAGAGCTGCACGACCTCGTTGTCCGTATGCGTCCCGAATGGCTGGATAACGAGGATACCAGCCTGACCATCAAGGCATTCCTGGACGAAGCCGAGTGCCAGACGCTTAAAGGTCTTGTCGCAATGAAAGAGGACGGCTACGCCTTCGACCTTGAGGGCTAAACGCAACGGTGCAAAAGCAAACCCTGCTCGCAGCAAAATGCGGGCGGGGTCTTTTTTTGTTTGACAAGGTGTGCGAGATGGCTATGATGATTATTGTATCAAAGATACCACTTACCTTCATTTTTAACATTCCACTTTTGCAAGGACAGCCTCATTCCGAGGTTGTCCTTTTTGTTTTGCAAAAGTGACCGACCCGCTGTGGAGATTGTATCAAGAGCAGCACCCTAAACTATCATGAATAACATTAACATGAACGAAAAAGTCATCACCATCTGCCCCGACTGCGGTTGCAAATATACAACCTACGAGGCAAACCTTGTTAGAGCCAAGCAGCGCGGCGTAACGGCCTGCCCTGCCTGCCGATTCAAAGCGGTCAAGAGCCGCAAGAACGCTACGGCGTTCAAAGCCGAGGGAGCTCATAGCAAAGAGCTCATCCCCGGAATCAATGATTTGGCTACCAAGTATCCCAAAGTTACCACTATGTGGAGCCCTAAAAGCGCAATTCGTCCCGACGAAGTTTGCTGTGACAGCTCCGAAAAGGTGATTGTTGTGTGCCCTGATTGTCATGCAGAGTACACCACAAAAATCGTCTCTTTGGTCAACGGAATCAAACATGGAGCTTTCACTTGCCCTGTATGCCATGGCATGAAAGTCGTTCCTGGAATCAACGACTTGGCAAGTACCGCACCTACCGTGGCAAAAATGTGGAGCAGCAAGAATGCTTTTTCTCCGCGTGAAGTGAGTGCCAGCAGCTGCAAGAAGGTCATTGTTGTATGCCCGGATTGCGGAGAAGAATATGTCACTCACGTAAATTTTCTTGTCCACTGCATCAACAACGGTGGCTCTGCCTGCCCCTGCTGCACCAAACGTAAGCCTCTTCCTTTCGACTTTCAGGTCGAATACAGCGGACCTATGACCAAGACCATGAATGACGGTTCGAAAGCAACTATCATTCGCATCATCAGCACGAACGCCATTGACGTTCAATTCGAAGACGGATTCGTTCTGAAGCACGCCCGTTTGACTCAGTTCAACAAGGGCACACTGAAAGGTCATCACACGAATACCAACGTTTGAACATTACTACAAATAACAAGGAGATGCTTACTATGACTATCACTAATCCTCTGCTTCTTTCCACCCTAAACATGCTGAAGAGCATGAACCCGGAAATTTACCCGCGCGTCCTCGCTGCAGCCGAGGAAAGCGCCGACATGAAGGAATTCAATGCTCGTCTGCAGGTCCTGCTGGACGAGTAAAGCAATTCCTCATAAATAACAACTCAATACCCATTGAACGTAAAGCAGTCACTTTTGCCCTCAAAAGAGGGAAGGGTGGCTGCTTTTCTATTTTTATTGATAACAAAGGAGAAATCTATCATGAATACTAACATGAAAATTATGATGCACACCACTTCTTGCAACTGCGCTGCTTGCGTTCCTGTTCCGGCTCTTGGAATTGAGATGCCGTATGACATCAAAGAAAATTGCCTTGCTGTTGCTTGCCCGAAAGTTGCTGCAATGCTAAGCGAAAAAGACAAACACTTTGCGTTTGAAGTTACTGTTGGAAGCAGAAGAGAATTTACTTTTGTATGCCCTGATTGCGGGCAGGAATTCAAAGCAAGAATCTATAGCATTGTAAAAACTGTAAAAAATAGTAGTACTGGCTGCCCTGTATGTGCAGGACGCAAGGTTATTCAAGGCATCAACGACCTAGCTTCTCAGTGCCCGAGAGTAGCTACTATGTTGAGCAAAAAAGACAAGCACTTTGCTTTTGAAGTCGCTGCTGGAAGCAGAAGAAAACTCACTTTTGTCTGTCCTGACTGCAAACAGAAATTCAAAGCAGCAGTCTACAGTGTTGTTCGTTCTGTAGACAAGGGCTTCACAGGTTGCTCCGTTTGCGCAGGTCGTAAGATTGTCCCTGGTATCAACGACCTTGCGTCGCAGTGTCCAGAAGCAGCCGCTATGTGGAGTGACAAAAACAAGCTTTCTGCTGCAGAAGTTACCGTTAAGAGCAGCCGAAAGGCTTTCTTCAAATGTTGCAATTGCGAGCAAGAATTCGAAGTTGCAGTTTGCGATGTTGTTCGTTCTGTGAACAATGGCAATACCGGTTGTCCTGTTTGCGCAGGCAAAAGAATCGTTCCCGGCGTCAATGATTTGGCTACCAAGTGCCCGAAAGCCGCTGCTATACAATTACATTCATTTTCGCTACGACAATATTTGGACTGTATCTGCACTCGTGAACTACGAAATCGTGGACAACGGCCAGAACATCAAGTTCGAAATCAACGATAGCCGTTACCGAGACAAGGTTTTCTATACCAGTATGTCGAATGTAGAGCTCGTATACCGAGACAATTACGTTGATTATGGCACGGACTACACCATCTATCCAGGAAATGCTTCGAAATTTGGAAAGAGTGGTGAGTGACATGAGCGTAAAATTCATCGACGGTGACATCCTTTCCAAACGTCCTGAAAACGAGCTGACCTTCATCTGCCAACAGGTGAATTGCCGTGGCGCGATGGGCGCTGGACTCGCTCTGCAAATCCGGAACAGGTGGCCGGTAGTGTATCGGCGCTATCTGGGACTTTGCTATGGCGGCGATGGCAACAAGCTTGGGACCTATCAGGAAATCCTGGTAGAGCCGAAGCTGTACATTGTGAACCTTTTCGGCCAGGATGGCTATGGCCGGAGTGAAAGGCAAACGAATTATGCTGCATTGGCGACTGCACTGTTCTCATTTTTCCGAGACTGTGCTCAAAAGAACCAGGATGCAATCATCCGGCTGCCATATGGTTTAGGCTGTGGCCTTGCCGGAGGCGACTGGGACACGGTTCTGGACATCATCAGCGATGCAGCAAAAGCCTGGAATCTGAATGTTGAGATTTGGGAACTCCAGAAATAATAGTAATAAGACCTTTACCGAAATTCGGTAAGGGTCTTTCTTTTTTTGTAGGGATGCAAATATGTACAGATTGCAAACAAATGGCACCTGCCGTTGCAGAAAAAGCACGATAGTGGGATAATATTAGTAAAGAAACAACAACATCATCAGTAAAGTGAATGAAAAAGCCTATGACAAACGCAGAACTGAAAGCAGTCCTCTGGCGTGAAGAATACGATTTCCTGCGCACCAACAAACACTTGGGGAGCAACATTTTATTCCTAACGCTTAGCGGCAGTCATGCCTACGGAACCAACGTCGAAGGCTCCGATATCGATATACGTGGCGTGGCAGGCTCACCCGAAATCTTAGGGTTTAACCACTTCGAGCAGGCCATTGACAACCGGACAGATACAGTCATCTACGCTGTGAACAAGTTTGTCAGCTTGCTTGCGCAGGGTAATCCCAACATTATCGAACTTCTTGGCAATGACCCGGAGTTGTATGTGAACATGACGCCGGAAGGCCAAATGCTGCTTGACAATCGGACACTGTTCTTGACTCGGCGCATTGCCTACAGCTATGGCGGCTTTGCGAACGACCAGCTCAGACGCCTGCAGATGGGCCTTCTTCGAAACGGAACCTCGCCGGAGCCGCTCAAAAACAAGTTTGAAAAGAGGAGCCTTGACCGCCTAGTTGCAGGGCAGGGGAAAGATGATGTTTTCAAAATCAGCATCAGTGAAGAGGTTGATTCTGAAGGCAAGCATCCGCTTCTGATTTCTGGAAGTCTGAATAACTATCCTGTCAACTCTCTCAAATCCCTGCTTCGAGGTCTGACAACGACCATCGACCAGTATGAGCAGCCGCAGCATCCGAAAGCACAAAAAGATGCTGCCCACATCAACAAACACGCGATGCACATTGTGCGGTTGTACTACACGGCGTTCGATATTCTGGAAAAAGGTGAGATTATCACTCACCGAGACAAGGAACGCGAGGAACTGTTGGCGATTCGCAACGGCAAGTACCTGCGTGAAGACGGGTCGTACGCACCGGAATTCTTTGAGTTTGTTGATGCACTTGAAAAGAGATTTCAGGATGACGTGAGGAAAACCTCTCTTCCTGCTAAGCCTGACTTTGGAAAAATTGAGGAGCTTCTGGTGGAAATCAACAAGTCATATTTGCGGCGCGTCATGTAATTGACATGCTATCAGCAACAAAATACTGCTCGTCCATTTGAATATGGGCAGCAATTTTTGTTGCAAAACCGTGCGAATTGAAGATAATGAAAATGAAGTTAACGGAAGCAAAGGTGATGCCGATGCAGTAAAAAATATAAATAGTGCAAGATTGAAATGTCACAAAGGACGGCCGACCTGTTACCGGCTACCGGTTGAAATAGCAGTCCTTGAGGCTGCGTAAGATTATAAAGAACTCCTATTACTTTTTTGAGTAGTGGGGGTTCTTTTTTCCTCTAAAAACGAAAGCATACGCCAAGGTCAATATCTGCAGCCTTAGAAACATGAAACTGTACATCGACTGCGGCTTGATGTTTAACGATATATCATAAAGTAATGCTATCTTTCTGCCGGAGGGGAAGTCAAGCAATTAAAATTATAATAAACACTTGCCAACTTGTGCGATTCGCATACAATCAAGGATAGAGACAGATAAAAGCAAATAACAACCATCCGGCAACATAGATGACAAGTGGAGACGTAAAATGATTGAGCAGAAAGACAGTGAAATTTTGGAGCTCGCGGGGTTTGCAGACCGGAACAGAAAGGCCAGGGAGGTTCATTCAGAGCCTATTTTCGTACAGGTGAACAGCAAGCTGGCAGCCTACACGATACCAGGAATGCGTTCGGAAGGAACGACCTATGATGTTCCGACTTACTCGGCACTGAAAGGTGCAATGGATTCCATCTACAAACATGTCGGTATGGAAGCGATTCCGACGGCGGTGTACATTCACTCTCCTATAAAAAAGACACGTATCCTGCTGCGAAATATTGAGAACATCGAAGGAATGCGCTCCCGCGAATGCTTAACGGATGTTTGCTACACGGTCGTTGTACGAATCGTAAGAATGGATAACATGGCTTTAGAAAGCGACCTCACAGTGCAGTACAGGAATTTCTTAGAGTATGCTTCCGACAGCTGTGGGATGGGATATCCGTATCTTGGCGTGATGGAAACACCCATGTATTTCCATCCTGTAACGGAAGCTGAAATCCTTCCGACGCTGCCCATCACATCTGATTTGTGCAACATGCCTCTGACGCCGGATTATACGAACAAATTTGAACCGGATTTGGTTTGCAGGCATCTTCGCATCGAGAATGGTGTCATCGATTTTACGAAGGGGGAGTATTTTCGCTGCTATGGATATTCTGAATGCGCTGGTTAAGCACTATGATGCGATGGCAGCAGCTGGAAATGCAACGCCTTTCGGCTGGACACACAAGTTTGCTCAATATGCCGTCGAACTAAACGATGACGGAGAAATCGATAGGATTTTCGCTCTCGGTGATTTATCCGATAAAAAGAACAAAGGCGAGGAATTCAAGATGCCAACACGCAGGCCACGGTCTGGCAAGCTGCCGATTCCGTATGTGTTCTGTGATGATGCGGAACATCTTCTCGGCAAAGTCGGTGAAGCGAGCAATCTTGTTCGATACACTATGATGCGCGACGCAGTCTTTATGCTGCGTGACCTGTTGGGACATTCTAAAGCCTTAGATGTCGTCTACAAGTTCTACGAAACGTGGGACCCAGAAAAGGCGCTTGACAATAAATGTGTCAGCGACGTAATGGAGGCGAAAGGCCAGGAAAAGAAAACCTTTATCCTGTTCTACAATGGCGTTCCAGTTTTTGATGATGAGACATTTCGCAAAAGCTATGCGGCGATTGTCAATAAATATGGGGAAATGCCGATTGATACACTCAAGGGCGGTGAAATTGCTCTGTTGCCGGAACCTATCAAGATTCGAAGCATGATAAGCGGCAATATCGGGTTTAAGGCTCGCTTGTTTCGAGCCATCACGGCATGGGGAAACAAAAAGAATGGCCCTGTCACAAACACTCTTTTGTCCAACAACAAAGCAAACACCGAGTATTTCGGACGTCAGCAGGGCAACGCCATCCCCATCACAATGCAAGATGAACATAAGATTTACGAAGCGGCTACAGATTTGCTCGGCTCCAAACATCGGTTTCCGGTTCCGGCCACTTCACAGTCTCTTTATTCAAAGAATCAAATTATCTGGTCGGATGATATGCCAACAAAGCTGGAAGACGCGGTCATTGACCTATGCTGTTGCCGCAGTGATAAAGCTAAAACTATCTCTCAGGCAAATGAATCAGGTTCTGAAACCACTATCAGAATCCTTGAAAAAACAAAACTCTATCAGGGACGAATCACGGTTCTTTCGGACATTGAAAAGAACTTAGTCGTCAACGTCTGGAATCTTGATATGAATAATAAGGGATGTTCTGCATCCAGCTTTACGCAGATGACGCTTGACGAGCTGCTTGGAAACTTTGCCAAGCATTACACTGACATGGAAATTGACCGAAGCCAGACTTGCCGAGATGCGGATGGAACCAGCCGAGATTTTGCAAGAGCCATCAACATCTACAACTCACTTTTCGCCAAAAACAGTGATGGAAGCACGAGTTCTTTCAACAACGCTCTTTGGAAACAACTGAGTATCAGCATTTATTCCGGAACAAAGTATCCGGAGCAAGTCCTTTCCCTGGCACTGCTTCGGTCCTGCCGTTTGCTTCAGCAAAATAAGAAAGGCAAAGAAAATCGCATCACGGCGTCTTTGGCCGGTATCACAAAAGCGTTCTTAATTCGCAATTACGGAGAGAATATGACGATGGGACTCAACTCAAACAACACCAGCCCTGCTTATATCACAGGACGAATCTTCGCACATATGGAAAGTGCGCAGAGAAAGATTGACCCCAACAACCAAACCACTTACGCTAAACGGTTCTTTGAGCGAGTTATGATGAACCCGGCCAAAACCATGCCGGAACTTCACAAGAGTTTCCTTCTTTTGAAGAACAAGGCTAAAGCAAATGGCATGAGAGGTCTTTATAATTCCAGCGACAAGAAAATTATGGCTCTTATCGATATGCTGGATGGCAACTATCCCGACCATCTATCCGAAAAGCAAAAAGGTGAATATCTCGTCGGATACTATCAGCAGCGAAGCGCAAACATCAAGGATGCCGAGGAGAAGAAAAACCGGAAAGCCGCCAAAATTGAAACTAATAATACGGATACTGCGACAACCGTTGCAACACAAAAGGAGAAGTAACAATGTCTGAACTCGTTAAGAATCCTATCACCATTGTTCTAGCGTTTGATGCGCAGAACTGTAATCCCAATGGGGACCCCGACAACGACAACAACCCGCGTCAGTTTGAGGATGGAATCGGGTACATGTCGTCCGAAAGCATCAAATATAAGATTCGCAGCTACATCCGTGACAAGGTCTTGTTTGACGGTCTGGAAAAGAACAGCCATGCACTATATTGCAGCCCCGATACTTTTTCCATTGAGCGCAGCGTTAAAGAGTGCCTGGAGCCTATCATCGGCAAAAAAACCAAAGGCATCCCCGATGACCAGCAGCTGGAGGCTTATAAGGAGCTGTGCCGGTACTACTATGATACTCGCATGTTTGGGCTTGTGAATACGAGTTATTCCAACTGCAGCCTTCTCAGCCGCATCAAGGGTGCCTGCCAGGTATCTATGCCGATGTCCTATGACCCTATCGAAATCATCCCGATGACGATTACTCGCTGCTGCGTTGCTTCCGATGCTGAACGCAAAGGCGAAGATAAAGGCGCCAAGAAGGGCGTCAGTATCGACGAAAGCGACGATGGAGCCGAAAAGAAAACGAAAGACCGCATGATAGGCCGTCGAAGCATTATCAGATATGGGCTGTATCACATGAGCATTCAAATCAACAGTGCAATGGCACAGCGTAACGGTGTTACGATGGATGACGTTAATTTGTTGATTGATGCGCTGCAGCATATGTTCGAGGAAGATATGAGCTCCAGCAGAGCCCTAACGCTGCGTAAGTTGTTTGTCGTTGAACACACCAAACCGATGGGAAATGCTTATCGGGACACCATTGAGCGGGCACTGGCGGCTCGACTGAAGCAACCTAATGATGCACCTACATCTTATGAGGATTACGAGGTGACTTATCACCGCGAAATGCTGCCTGATGAGGTCAAGGTGACTGAGTATAATTATAACAGTCAAAGCGTTTGACAAAAACTAATAATTGCTGGTCAACAAAACTGTATAAGATTGAAAACACAATAGTCTGCCTCTTGTTAATACGTTGCAAGTGAGAACCTGCGGGACTACAAAAGTGATGCACTATGCCACATATGATTGAAACGATATTTTGCTATGGTGCGGAAATGCAGCGGCTGCAGGTAACACAACTGCCGTAAGAAAGGCTACAAAGCGGCCCATGAGGTCGCGTAAGATTATGCGCCCATCTGCAAACGCGGGTGGACGTTCTTTTTTTGCCAAAAATAAAAATTAAACGTGATAAAAACCTTGCACATCTGTGCGAATCAGATATAATAACCCTAATAAGATAAGAATTGTGCCCTGACGGCATCTGAATTGGATGCTGCCGGGGCATTTTTGTTGTTAGGAGATATAGCTATGACGCTGAACGACTTGTCAAGCGAACAACAGGAATTCGTACATTTGGCATTGTCGGGAAAAAACGTATTGTGTGACGCCTGCATTGGCAGCGGAAAGACATCGACCATCAACGTGCTCTGTGATGCGTACCCTCCAGAACGGCGTATCCTGTACTTGACCTATAACCGATTACTCAAACTTGACGCCAAAGACAAAATCAAAAATCATAATGTCTTGGTCCAGAACTATCACGGATTTGCAAGCCTGCTGCTGAACAAAAAGGGAATCCGAAATTGCGGGCAGGGTGAACAGCTCGCTATGGTATTGGAAAAGAAAATTCCGATTCCGCCGATTGATACTCTTATCATTGACGAGTATCAGGATATCAATGACGAGATTGCGGAACTACTCAAATATATCCGTTCTCAGAATCCGAGCCTTCAAATCGTCGCAGTGGGCGATATGAAGCAGAAAATCTACGATGATACAGCGTTGGATGTCTGGACATTCATGCAGGATTTCCTCGGCCGCCATGAACAAGTGATTTTCACAAAGTGTTTCCGTATTTCCCATGACTTGGCAGAACGGCTTGGCAATATCTGGGGGAAGACCATCGACGGCGTAAATAGCTCCTGTATCGTGGAACAGATGTCGGTCGATGAAGTGATAGAGTTCCTGAATAAGCAGAACCCCAAAAATGTCCTTTGCCTGGGTGCTCGAATTGGAGCCATGACGAAGGTGCTCAACGACTTGGAAAATCGACCGGGGAACCTCTATGACAAGCATCATGTCTATGCAAGTATCGCAGACAATGATGGGAATAAGGCAGTAGCACCCTCCTCGGATGTTGGTATCTTCACGACTTTTGACGGCAGCAAAGGTATGGAGCGGCCTATCTGCGTTGTGTTTGATTTCACGGAAGAATACTGGTCGTCTCGCACAAGCAAACCGATGGCACGATATGAGATTCTTCGAAATTTGTTTTGTGTCGCAGCAAGCCGTGGAAAGCAGCGAATCATTTTCGTAAACTCAGACCATCCGTTGAGCGATAAATCTCTGATGACCCCAACTGAAACTCTTCGCGGATTTCCGCATCCGTTCGCATTCTCTGAGATGTTTGACCATAAATTCATCGAGGATGTAGATGCCTGCTATAAGCTGTTGGAAGTCACACCGATTGAACGTAATGATACCACGACCATTGATATCCAGACGGCAGATGCAATGATTGATTTATCCCCCTGTATCAGTATCTACATGCAGGCAGGCTTCTTTAATTCCTATGATATCGATGACGCACTCGCTTATTACATGGACCTACACAAGGACATGCAGTATTTGAAAATCAAGAAAGGCGCAACGGTCGAGGATAAGGTTCTACTGCTCACAGCACTCGAAACGAATCAGTGCCGGTATGTAAAACAGGTCAAGCCTCCTTTTGTGAGCGCAAAAGCCAAAATGTCGCTCAGTATGCGGCTTGGCACCGTGTTCACTCCCGATGAGTATGTTCAGGCACGCGGAGATATCGACATCCATACTAATGACCATAAAGTGATTTATGCCTCGGGCCTTGCGGATGTCGTAAAGAACAGCACCGTCTACTGCATCAAGTTCATCAGCAGTCTGGCACACAAGCATTTTCTGCAGTGTGCGTGTTCTATGATTGCGCTGGGTCTTCCATATGGCGTTGTCTGGAACGTGAAAAGTAACCTGATGTACAGCGTAAAAATCAAGGATAAGGACGCTCTGATTGACGCAATCCTCAAGTGCATCACGAAACGTGCTTACAACGGCGCGGATTATTACACCTGCCGAAAAGGCTTTGTACAGGATACGGCATCGATTATCGACCGCTGGACTGACGACGGATATGCGGAAGAGCCCACCACAATCACTTCCGGAGATGGTATTGCCATCATCAAGCAAGGAAGCCGTTATTTCGTGATGGATGGAGCACGCCGAAACACTCTGAACGATAATTTTGGGCTTGGTTTTGCCGATGTGAAAGACGCTTGTCTTGCTTATGCGAAGAGTTGCGAACTTCAAAAAAACGTGGACCATGATTCTCCTTATTCCGAAGTCGAGTTCTGGCTCGACCAGAACAAGGCGTTTGAGGAATACATAAGAAGCGTGAACCTC
>OHKK01000418.1_pt1 | contig 22592 bp, 17 predicted proteins | sample 1568811 | NCBI WGS metagenome assembly OHKK01 (sample SAMEA3879568, study PRJEB24766) | human gut metagenome | biome: human-associated habitat; feature: feces | place: USA | collected 1985/1987
AGGTGCAGGGGATCAGGTGCATACCGTGGAAGATCGCCTGTACCCGATCCACGGCGGCCCGCTCCTGCGGATCCAGCGGCCGGAAGTCCTTCATAAAGGCGATGTTGTCCTGCATCTGCTCCGGTGTGCTCATACCGGAGAGCACCATCAGGATGCCCTCGAAGCCGGCGGCGAAGCGGATGGCATAGCTGGCGGGGCTGCCGCCGTGGAGCTCATCCAGCACAGCCTTGGCCTGGGGCGGCAGGTTGGACAGATGCCCCCCTTCACCGGCTCCATCACCAGCACGGGCTTGTTGTGGCGGCGGCACACCTCGTAGCACAGGCGGCTCTGGACGCCGGGGTCGTCGTAGTCGACGTAGTTGAACTGGATCTGCACCACCTCGATTTGGGGATAGGCGGTGAGGATCTCCTCCAACACCTCCGCCCGGTCGTGGAAGGAAATGCCCACATGGCGGATCTTGCCCTCGGCCTTCAGGGCGAAGGCCGTCTCATAGGCCCGGCAATCCCGGAAGTGGCCGAAGTTCCCGGCATGCTGAGAGTGCATCAGGTAGAAATCGAAGTACTCCACGCCGCAGGCCTCCAGCTGGCGCTGAAAGAAGGGGCGGATGTCTGCCTCGGTCTTGAAGTAGCTGCCGGTGAGCTTATCCGTCAGCACATAGCGGTCTCTGGGGTAGCGGCTGGTGAGACAGTCCCGCAGGGCCGTCTCGCTCTTGCCCTGCAGATAGCCGTGCGCCGTGTCAAAATAGTTGAAGCCTGCGTCCAAAAATGCGTCTACCATGCGGTTCGTTTCCGCGATATCGACCTCGCCGTCCTGCATCGGAAGACGCATAAAGCCAAAGCCGAAGTTCTTTTTGATTCGTTCCATGTCCGGTTCTCCTTTCGTATCATATTTTTTATATTGGACCGCAGAGGGCCTGTGGTCACTTCGTTTTTTGACCCTTTTCCATTAATAAAGGGATAACCTGCGTTGAGTTTATGATACCATACTTTTTTATGGATTGCAATTCGCAAAACAATTCTTCCCGTGCGCCGTCTTGATGGATACACGGGGTCAGCGCAGGTGCCTGACCGCGTCAAAACAGAAAAAGGAGGCATTTTTTATGAAGAAGACGTTTCTGCTTCTCGCAGTGGCCTGCATCCTCAGCCTGCTTGCAGCCTGCAGCAGCAAGCCCACCCCGACGGAACCGGCGCCGACGGATGCAGCTCCGACGGAACAGGCACCGACAGAACAGACGCCGACGGAATCGACACCGACAGAAGCGGCTTCGACGGAACCTGCTTCGACAGAGCCCGCCGCGTCCCGCGATCTGCAGATGCTCTATCAGAGCGGCATCACCGCCATGGGCGCGGACGCGCCGGTCCTGTTCCCGGTCTCGGACATTTCGGAGCTGAGTCCCCTGTTCCCCGGACTGGAGGAAATTTCGTTCCGGCAGGTCAGCGGCGGCCTCTCCCCCGTGACCGGCGCGCCGGACGAGGTCGTTCTGCTTGAGGTTGAGAACAGCGCCGACGTGCAGAAGGTCGTGGACATTCTCCAGAAGGCCGTGGACGAGGGCGCAGCCGAAAGTGTGGGAACGGACGCCGCAATCACCGCCGCATGGAAGGACAATGCCAGCATCACGACGGATGGAAACTATATCTGCCTTGCCGTTTTCATGAACGGCGTATCGATCCCCGCCGAATTTATGCTTCCCTGAATTTGGAACGAAAATCGCGTCCGTCATGTTGGCATACCAACATATTTGCGTGCTGTCATTTGGTATGATGTGTCCATGAAGTGAACCCCAAACCACAAGAAGGAGTTTTCCCATGGACCACAACATGTTTTGCTTTCAATGTGAGCAGACCGCAGGCTGCACCGGCTGTACGAGCCGCGGCGTCTGCGGCAAGGACGCGCAGACTGCGCAGGCGCAGGACCGCCTGACCGGCGCACTGATCGGTCTGGCGCGCGCGGCGGACACCAGTCCCGACGCCGGTCCGGAGACCTGGCAGCTGATGATCGAGGGCCTGTTCGCCACGCTGACGAACGTGAACTTCGATCCGGACAGCCTGAACGCCCTGGCCGGGCGCGTCCGGGCCGAGAAGCAGCGCCTTGTGCCGGACTGTGCCGTCTGCACCGCGCCCTGCGGCCGGACGGGCGACTATGATCTGGCGCAGCTCTGGGGCGCACAGGAGGACATCCGCAGCCTGAAGTCCCTGCTGCTGTTCGGCAGCCGCGGCATGGCAGCCTATGCCTATCACGCCATGGTGCTCGGCTACCGGGACGAGTCCGTCGAACGCTTTCTGTCTAAAGCGCTGTTCGCCGTCGGCGAGGACTGGAGCATGGAGGAGCTGCTGCCGCTCGTGCTGGAGCTGGGCGAGGTCAACCTGCGCTGCATGGCGCTGCTGGACAAAGCCAACACCGAAAGCTTCGGCAAGCCTTCCCCGGTCCATGTCCCGTTCACCGTGGAGCCCGGACCGTTTATCGTTGTGTCCGGTCATGACCTGCACGACCTGAAGCTCCTGCTGGAGCAGACGGCAGACCGCGGTATTGCGGTCTACACGCACGGCGAGATGCTCCCGGCGCACGCCTATCCGGAGCTGAAAAAATATCCCCATCTCAAGGGGAATTTCGGCACGGCTTGGCAGAACCAGCAGAAGGAATTTGCGGACCTCCCCGCGCCGATCCTGTTCACGACGAACTGCCTCATGCCGCCGCGCCCGTCCTACGCCGACCGCGTGTTCACCACGGCTGTCGTCGCCTACCCCGATCTCCCGCACATCGGCGCGGAAAAGGACTTCACGCCCGTCATCGAGCGGGCGCTGGAGTTGGGCGGCTATGCGGAGACACAGCACCGCACCGGCATGAACGGCGGCACGGGCACGACCACGGGCTTTGCGCACGACGCCGTGCTGGCAAACGCCGCGCAGATCGTCGAGGCCGTGCGCTCCGGCGCGATCCGCCACTTCTTCCTGGTCGGCGGCTGTGACGGCGCGCGCGCAGGACGGAATTACTACACGGAATTCGTCCGCCAGACCCCGCCGGACACCGTCGTGCTGACGCTCGCCTGCGGGAAATACCGCTTCCACGATATGGACCTCGGCACCGTCGCAGGCCTGCCGCGCCTGCTGGACATCGGTCAGTGCAACGACGCCTACAGCGCCATTCAGATCGCATTGGCGCTGGCGGAGGCCTTCCACTGCGGCGTGAACGATCTGCCGCTTTCCATGGTCCTGTCGTGGTATGAGCAGAAGGCCGTCTGCATCCTGCTGACGCTCCTGCACCTCGGCATCCGGAATATCCGCCTCGGCCCGACGCTCCCGGCCTTCCTGTCGCCCAATGTGCTGCAGTACCTCGTGGAGCACTATGCCATCGCACCCATCACCATCCCGGAGGCGGACCTTGCCGCTCTTCTGGGAAGCTGAGTCAAAAACGGAGCACCCGCGTCATGCAGGTGCTCCAATTCTTTGCAGAATCATTGCAGGCTCTCAAAATCCCACTTCCGCCGCCGGTTATTACGCAGCAGCCGCAGGCGGCTCGCCTCCTCGTGCGCATAGCCGTCGCCGAGGGCAGCAGCCTGATCGTACAGCGCAATGGCCCGGTCCAGATCGCACGGGACGCCGCAGCCCGCCTCATAGCATTCCGCAAGGCAGCTCAGTGCCTGCACGTCGCCCTGCTCCGCTGCGCGCGTATAAAGCTCCGCGGCACGCGCCCGGTCCTGCTCCACACCGTTCCCGGTAAAGTACAGGTTTCCGAGGGCGCACTGGGCCTGTGCATCCTCCTGCTCCGCCGCCAGCGCATACAGCTCGACCGCCCGGGCCATGTTCCGTTCCAGTCCGATGCCGTGCTCATAGCAGAGTCCCAGCTCATACTGTGCAGGCGGAAAGCCGAGGGCGGCACTGTCCCGAAACAGCTCAGCCGCAGTCCGCTCATCCTGCTTTGTTCCCTTGCCGATCACATAGCAGGCACCGAGAAAGCAGCGGCCTGCCGCATTCTCCGGCGAGGTCCGGCTGAGCCAGTAAAACGCAGCATCCGGGTCTTCCGGTGCGCCGTTTGTGCCATAAAAGTAGTTGATGCCAAGCTCCGTGATGGCAGCCTCATTGCCGTTCTCCGCAGCCTGTCGGCAGGCATCGAGCCGGGCCTGCTTCTGCTGCGCGAGGCGCACCAGCTCCGGCGAGAGCGATACGGCAGAGACGTTCCATTCCTCATTCTGCATGGGGGATCTCCTCCTCACAGCGCGCGAGCAGCTCCTGCAGCTTTTTGGCAACGGTCTCAACCACGCAGTAGCACGGGTCCTCATAGCCGTCGATCTCCAGCCCGCGCAGCTCATCGCACCAGAGCGTTTCAAACTGCCCGAACACGTTCGTCAGCTCATCCACGAGCGCGGGGCCATCCGGATTGTCACTGTTCCACGCGCCATCCGGCGTGGTCATCAGTCCGAGGATCGCCGTTCCGGCCGTCAGTGCGCCGCAGCAGGAAAGGCCTGTCTGCATGCCGCTGCCCAGCAGCGTAAACAGCTTTCGCGCCTGCTCCGGCAAATGCAGATGATAATATTCTTCACAGCCCAGCAGGATGGATTCCGCGCAGCTGTAGTTCGTTCCGATATGATAGCGATTGACGATTTCGTATAATTCCATGCTGTCTCCTGACCGCAAGTTCCCCCGGAGCCGAAGCTCCGGGGGTTCATTTGTAATGTTAACGATAGAGATAAGAATAGCTGTCGCGGATCGTGCGCACGAGCAGGGCGGCATCGGCGGGCAGCTCGTCCGGATCGCCGACGGTCTCCGTCGTGAGACGGGCGCGGACCTTGCCGTCCGGCAGGAAGCAGAAGCCGAAGTTTCTGGAATCGTCCATGTCCTCCGTCGTCTGGAACAGCGTCAGCTTATCCTTGCACGGCTCGGAGGAGTACGGACAGAAGGCCGTGCAGTTGCCGCACTCGTTGCACATTTTGTCGACGTGCACGATCTCCGTGCGGCCGTCCGGCAGACGGACGGCGACGTTGGCGCGGTTCGGGCAGACGTCCACGCAGTTCTGGCAGACGGTGTCACAGCTCAGGCAGCGCTCGCCCTCGCAGCAGGCCTTGCCCGGTGCGCGCAGGATGCCCTTGCGGGCGATAGCCTCGGCCTCTGTGGGATGGGCCTCCGCCGGGATGTCATAGGTGTGCGGCGCGCCGATGACGGCCTCCGCAAAGCGGGCTGCGTCCGCGATGCCTTCCACGACCGTAGCCGGGCCGCGCAGCGCATCACCGGCAGCATAGACGCCGGGAACGTTCGTGCAGAAGGCGGGACGGCCCTTCGCGCTGAGCGTGATGCCGTTGTCCGTAAACACCTGCTCCTCGACCTGCTCGCCGACGGCGGAGATTACGAGGTCACACGGCAGCTCGACCGTTTCGCCGGTCGGAACCGGGCTGCGGCGTCCGGAGGCATCCGGCTCGCCGAGGCGCATCTTCTCACACGTCAGGACGCCGTTTTCCTGCTTGACGGGCGCAGCCAGCTCGAGGAAGTCCACGCCATCCTGCATGGCAAGCTCCAGCTCCTGCGCATCGGCGGGCATAAAGCGGCGCGTTCTGCGGTAGACGAGCGTTACGGACGCCGCGCCGCCGCGCTTTGCCACGCGGGCAGCATCCATGGCGGTGTTGCCGCCGCCGACGACGGCGACATGGCCGAGCGGCTCGTTCGCACCGGCCTTGCGCTCCTGCATCCAGCTGATGACGCCGCGGACGTTGCCGGGGATGTTCAGCTTGCCGGGCTTCCATGCGCCGGTGGCACAGAGAATGTGGGTATAGCCCATTTTGTGCAGCTCTTCGACGGAGGGAGCCTCGGTATTCAGGCGGACCTCCGCGCCGTAGGCCTGCATAAGGGCGATATCGCGGTCAATGGCCTCGTCCGAGATGCGGAACGCCGGGATGACATGGCGGACGATGCCGCCGAGCTTGCCGGTGCGCTCAAAGATGGTGCAGGCCACGCCTGCACGGCCGAGGAAGTAGGCCGCAGCAATGCCGGTCGGGCCGCCGCCGATGATGGCAGCGCGTTTGCCGGGAACGGGAGCCGGGCGGACGACGGATGCCATTCTGGCATCGATGCCCTTCTCGGCCGCCAGCAGCTTGGCAGCGCGGATCTGGACGGGATCCTCATAGAAATTGCGGGTGCACTTGCCCATGCAGCGGTGCGCGCAGATCGTGCCGGTGATGAACGGCAGGGCGTTGCGCTCCGTGATAAGGGCCAGCGCCTCGTTATACAGGCCCTTGCGGCACAGCTCGAGATACTCGGGGATGTCCTGTGCGATGGGGCAGCCGCCGCGGCAGGGGGCGGAGTAGCAATCGAACCAGGGCACCTTTTCCTCGGACTTGCGCGTGGGCAGCGGCTTGACGGGCTTGCAGTGGTGCGGGTCCGTGCGGCAGGAGGCGGACAGGGCCGCAATGGCCTCGGTGTCCGTGCCGTCGAACGGGCGGAACGGCATACCGGCCGTCTTTTCGGCCATCTGGGTCAGGCGGTTATAGCCGCCCGGCTTCAGGATCGTCGTGGCGACGGTGACGGGCCAGATCCCGGCCGCCAGCAGCTTGTCGCAGTTGAAGAAGTCTGCGCCGCCTGCGAACGAGATCTTCATCTTACCGCCGAACTGCGCGGAGATGCGGCGGCACATTTCGATGGTCAGCGGGAACAGGGAGCGGCCGGACATGTACATCTCGTCGTTCGGCAGCTCGCCGCGCGTCGTATCGACCGGGAACGTGTTCGACAGCTTCAGGCCGAACTGCAGCTTCTCGCGGTCCGCCAGCGCCTGCAGACGCTCAAACATCGGGACGGCGTCCTTCCACTGCAGATCCTCATTAAAATGGTGATCGTCGAAGACGATGTAGTCATAGCCCATTGAATCGAGGATCGTGCGGGCGTCGTGATAGCCGAGGATCGTCGGATTGCACTTGACGAACGTGTGCACATGCTTCTCGGTCAGCAGGTAGGACGCGATGCGCTCGATCTCATCGGGCGGGCAGCCGTGCAGCGTCGAGAGCGTGACGCTGTGGGAGACCTGCGGCGAGATAGAGGCGATGAACGCCGCCTCCTCCGGGAACAGCTCCGTCAGGACCTTGCGGCACTCGGCAAACACCGGCAGCTGCGAGGCATCCTTCATGGATTCGATGTAGTGGTCGATCTTCGGGCCACGGATTCCCTCGAGGTCATAGCCGACGGACATGTTGAACACAAAGCCGTCCGGGTCGCCGTAATGCCAGACCTTCGCCATGATCTTCAGGGCGAACCACGCCTTGACATACTCATCGAGCGCCTGACCGACCTCCAGCTCCGTGGACCACTCCTGGTTGTAGCCCTCGTCGTCCGCAAGAATGCAGGGACGCGGCACACAGGCGGCAAGCTCTGCACCGTCCATCTTCTGAACGGTCTTGACCTCAAAGAAGCGCGCGCCTGCGACGTAGGCGGCGATGATATTCTGCGCCAGCTGGCTGTTCGGGCCTGCAGCGGGGCCGAACGGGCTTTCGATCTTCTCGCCGAAGATGGGAAGCGTCTTGGCCGGGTCGGCGATCCAGCGCTTATGCACGCCGAAGACCTCGCCGGTCTTCTCCCGCTCTGCGAGGATCCAGTTCATCAGACTGCGGAACGGAATGGGATACATTTTCTCAGACATGGGATCATCCTCCTGTGATGCTTGTTGCGGCGCCGCGCGCGCCCCGGGTAAGGCAGGCGCGGCGCAGGATCATATTTGGCAGAATATGACAGAAAGTTATTGTTAATTACTTAGTTGTTATTCCCTGTCAGGGCAGCACCGCACAATTCAGACGATGCAATGTGCGGGAGAGAAGCCTTAGTAGGTGCAGTCGTTCAGCGCGCCCCAGAGCTTCTTGGATTCCTCGAGGATGTGCGCATTGATCGCCTCTTCGTCGATACCGATGAGCTCGCGGTCCTTCATGAGGAGCTTGCCGTTGGCAATCGTCGTCTGGCACTGGCGGCCGGTCATGCCGAAGATCATATGGCCGTCGATGTTCGCATCGGAGAACGGGGTGAACGGCTTGTAGTCCATGACGATGACGTCCGCCGCCGCGCCCGGCTCCAGCACGCCGAGGGGCGCGTCAAAGTAGCGCGCGCCGATCTTCGCGTTGTTCTTGAAGAGCATGTCCGTGACCTCGCACCACGCGACATTCGGCGCACAGGCATTGCTCCGCTGCGAGCAGAGGGCTACCTTCAGGGACTCGAGCATATCATTCGTGTAGGCGTCCGTGCCCATGCCGAGGAGGATGCCCGCCTTGGACAGCGGCAGCACCGGGCAGATGCCGACGGCGTTGCCCATGTTGGACTCCGGATTGTTCACGACCATGGTGTCGGTATTCTTAATAAGCTCGATCTCCGCCGTATTGACATGGATGCAGTGGCCGAGGATCGTCTTCGGGCCGAGGATGCCGTGGTCCTGCAGGCGCTGCACGGGACGGCGGCCATAGTTCTGCAGGCTGTCGTAGACGTCGTTCATGCCCTCGGAAACGTGGATGTGATAGCCGGTGCGGCCGTTGTTCGCTGCGACCATACGGTCGAACGTCTTGTCGGAAATGGTGAACAGGGCATGTCCGCCGAACATGGCGGCGAGCATGGGGTCCTTCTCCTTCTCGCACCAGGTGATGAAGTCGGCATTCTCCTGGATGGCCTGCAGGCACTTCTCCTCGCCGTCGCGGTCAGAGACCTCGTAGCACAGGCAGGAACGGATGCCGAACTGCTTTGCCGACTCCGCGATCTGGAACAGGCTGCCGGGGATCTCACAGTAGGAGGCGTGGTGATCGAAGATCGTCGTCACGCCCTGCTTGATGCAGTCGATGTACAGAGCGTCGGCCGAGGCCTTTGTGCCCTTGAGCGTCAGCTTGCGGTCAATAGCCCACCAGGTACCGTCGAGCACCTCATAGAAATTCGTGGGGTTGTTGCCCTTGATGGAAAGACCGCGGGCCAGTGCGGAATAAATATGCGTATGGGCGTTGATGAACGCCGGCATGATGACGCCGCCGCGTGCATCAAGAAACTCCGCCTCGGGATATCTGGCGCGGAGCGCAGCGGTCTCGCCGACCGCTTTGATCTTTGTCCCGTCAATGCAGACGGCGCCGTTCTCCAGATACGGAAGGGCCTGACTGCGGGTGATCAGTCTGCCGTTTCCAAGAATATACATGCTCGTGTACCTCCTGTTTGTGATTTCCATGGCGTGAATAAAACAAAAATGGGGATGCAGAACCATTCGTTCAACATCTCCACTCAAGAATCCCTGAGTGATAGTCGGAAGCCCGTGCGCGCAGCACTTCGTTACAGCTATCAATCTGAAATTGTAATTCTATTATACACAACGCTCCCAGTTCCCGCAAGGCTTTTTCGGAGGCAAATCCGACCAAATTTTTGTCGAGAATTTTGGCAGTATTGCACAAATACTTCCGTGAATAAGTGTTACAAGCATGTTAGCGTCTGTAACACTTTTCCTCAAGAATGCAAAGTTTTGAAGGATATCAAAAAGAGTCTGCTGTTATCTGCCGTATTTTGTTCTGAAACTGCATAGTCTGGGGCGAAACCTCGAAATCTATCGAAATATCATTTAATATGGAACGCGATATTTTTTCACGTAATTTTTCCAGAAAGGGCTTGCAAAAGGCTTTCATATGTAGTAAACTATGGTCAAAAGTTATTCCCGTTTTTCCTCTATTTCAGATATAGATATTTACATCGGATAAATTCTTTAACATTTTATCCGATTCTTTTTGAACGCAAAACTTCAGCACCATTCATCTTGTTATATGCTATTCTCAAAAACGAAAAATGCCCATTGCGTTACAGAACGCAGAAAATTTGCGGCACTCACCTGCCGAAGAGTCGTTAGAGGAGGAAACACCATGAAACGCATCAAACGAACGCTTGCTGCTCTGCTCACCGTCGTCCTGACGCTGGCCCTGCTCGGCGAGGCCGTCTTCGCAGACAACAGTGAGCAGCCCGTCTGGCCCGAAGAGGGCGCGATCCAGCTTAGCAAAAGCGCTGCCGCTGTCGAGGGAAAGGAAAACACATGGGAGGTCACGCTCGGTATTCAGGGCAAAAATTATAAGACGACCTCCGACGTCGTGCTGGTCATCGATAATTCGAACAGCATGTATCCCAGCAAGACATCCAAAGAAGACCGTATGACAAAAACGAAGGCCGCCGCAAATGCCTTCGTGGACACGCTGCTGACTGAGGACAGCACCACGCGCATCGCGCTGGTCGTCTACAATCTCAACGAGACCCACACCGGGTTTTATACTTACGAGAATAAGGCAGCATTGAGGCACCAGATCGATGCAATTGCGAAGTCCAGACCCGAAACGCTTGGTGGTACCTTTACGCAGCTTGGCCTTCATACAGCCCGTACCCTGCTGAACTCCGCGGAATCCACCGGGCAGAATAAGAGCATCGTGCTGCTGAGCGATGGCGAGCCAACAAAAGCCTATGCGTTTGTGGCAAAGAATCCGACCTATACAGGTTGTGAGTCATGGCATTTAATTAGCGGGCACCGTGGTGGTACATTCAAGGCAGAAACATTTGAGCCAAATTATAGTTTGACACTTGGTGATGGCCGTACAAATGATTTTGGCACTTATTCCTACAATGCTATTGCAAGGTCTGTTACTTGCAATAAGGATGTCAGCAAAGATATAGACTGCAACTATTACAAGGATTCGTCCGGCAATTGGGTCTATACCACTAACGAAGTTGATACTGACCTTGGTGTACCGACCATGTGGGAAGCCGAGCAGGCCACAGCAGAGGGCACTACCGTTTACACCGTCGCCTTCCAGGCAGGCACCGACGGCGAACGCGTTCTGAAAGCTTGCGCCACGAATCCAACGAAGGGTTTCTTCGCTATCTCCTCCTCGACGAACATTGAGACCGCGCTGAAGGACGCCTTCACCTCAATTGCGGGCAGCATTTCCATTGCGGCCCGTGCCGGCTCCGTCGCCGACACGATGGGTGACAAAGTTCAGCTTGTCTTCAAGGACGCCGCGCCCATCATCACGACCGATATGGCCGTCTATGCTGCAGGCAACGCCGACGTCTACATCAGTCAGGGCACGGCCTCCTATGACTCCGCGGCCCGCGCCATTCACTGGACGGTCGGCAACGTCAGCGAGCAGGATAAGCCCGTCATGAAGTACCGGGTCAGCATCAAGTCCGGTTATAACCCGTCCACTGGTGAAACGCTTCTCACGAATGAGCAGGCCACCTTCTCTTACATCGACTACCTCGGCCGTGATGCCGAAGCCGAATTCCCGAAGCCCGAGGTCACCGTGGGCGGCGGCAAGCTGCTCGTGCACTGGTATCAGGTAAACGATAAGGGCCAGCCTGTCAACGCGCAGGGCACCGTGGTCGAGTCCCCCGCCCTCGCCAATCAGGTCCAGCCTGCGGAATACCACAGCGTGAACGGTTCGACCGGTCTGCGCTATAACACGTCCTATACCGTGGACCACAAGATCTTCAACGGCTACACCTACTACGGCATTTATATTCTGAATGACGGCAGCCTGACCGAAGGCGACAGCGCCACCGTCACGCTGACGGCCGCAAACTCCAATCAGGATCTCTGGTTCGCCTATGGGCGTGATTTCAAGGTCGCGCATGTGCAGAACGGCACCGTCGTTCAGACCGACACCCACGCCGTGACGGAGCATTTTGATCTCACGGCGCAGGTACTCACCGGGCATCTCTATGGCGGCGCATTCTCTGCCGAAACCTGTGGAGCAGACAGTGTCCAGAGCTTTGCCGCCGGGCAGAATGCTATGGACTTCACACCGGAGGCCGGAGCCACCTACTATATCTGGGAGCCGAGCGATGTTTATCTCGCACCGCGCAACTATAACGTCTGGCAGCATGTCTACGGCGGCTCGAACGGCGAGCGCGGCGTCATCGCAACGTATCTGCTGACAACCATTGACCGCACGCTCTATCAGGAGGTCGGCTTCCTGTCCGGCAGCAGCAGTTATCTCTCCGAAAAGGACGGCACGTCCATCGCCTACGGCGTCGTGAATGCAAACAAGGGCAGCAAGCTTTACCAGCAGCTCTTTGTCCGCGACGGCAGCTTAAACGCGACTGAGGGAATCGAGGCCACGAGCCGCGACGACGGCTACATTGGCCTGTATCGTTGGACGGACGGCGCGTTCTATCAGAAGGACGCCGCATTCTCCTTCCAGCCCTATTGGATCACGCTTGACGGCATCCGTGTCACCGGCACGAGCGTGCGTACCTGCACCTATCGCGGCACCGGCACAACGGATGATCATCAGAGTCTTGGCATCTCAGCTAAAACGACCGGCTCGGCCTGCACGGTAGTCTCTGCTGCCGAAACCACCATCCGCTTCGCCGAGACCTATTCCCTTGACGCCGCGACGGACGCCCCTGTCGCTCCGCCCGAGCCGGAGCCCGAGACCGTTACGCTGACCCTGCATGAGGACACGAGCACCCGCAGCATCACCGTCCTGACGGGCGATCAGCGCGGCAAGGTAGCCCCGGCCGAGCTTGGCGGCAAGGTCTTCGCAGGCTGGTATACAGACGACGCCTGCCGCACGCCTGCCGATCTTTCCAATGTGCAGGAGAACCGCACGCTCTACGGCAAGTACGTCAGTTATAATTACCTGCGCGTGGAATATCAGCGCAACAGCTTCCTGCAGGGCAACAGCATCACGCTGCTCTCCGCCGTCGACGGGCGCGGCTTTGCAGAGACGGGTTTTGTCATCAACGGCAAGCGCGTCGCCGTACCGCAGCTGACTGAGCGCTTCCGCGTCTTTACGGCGCAGATGGTCTTTGGCCGCAGCGTCAGCCGTGACGCTCTGCTGATGACGATGCCCTACTCCCTGCAGGGCCTGCAGCGCGGCGCTGCGATCGAGATCACGCCGTACTGGGTCACGCCGGACGGAACGACCGTCTACGGCGAGGCGCGCACGCTGATCTACGAGTACTTCACCCTCCGTGGGTAAGAACAGGAGGAATCACAATGGATGATATCATGAATGCAGAGCTGACAGACATCCTGAAAGCCAATAATATTGAAATTCCCGTTTCGGGCGGCGGCGGTCTGCAGAGCATCGGCCCCGGCATGTATCTCTTCACCATGCCGGACGGCAGGCAGATCACGTTCAATGACGCAGGCGAGATCACGAATATTCAATAAACCACCTTATGGAGAGGCACAGTCTCCCCGTAACTGTATTCGCTCAATTTGGTAAGGAGATATCTATGGAGCTGACCGTCGTGCTGGCAGGGATCCCGGTCCGCCTTTCCCTGCGCAGCCCGGCCTATGCGGCATGCTTTCAGCCGTTTTGGACGGAGGCTGACCCGGTCGCAGCCGTCCGGGTCCCGGAGGATGCGCTCAAAGAGGCCGCACCGCACTACGAGGCCGGTACCACGCCGGAGCAGGTCGAATATCTGGAGCTCGGTCCTCGTGTCTGCGATGCCCTGCTCCCCTACGGCCGCATACTGTTCCATGGTGCTGCCATTCTCTGGCGCGGGCGCGTATGGGTTTTTACCGCAAACAGCGGGACCGGTAAGACAACGCAGTACATGCTCTGGAAGCTGTGCTTCGGCAGCGAAATAAAAATTCTGAACGGAGATAAGCCTCTGCTGGAATTCCGCGAGGGTGGCATTCTCGTCCATCCCTCGCCCTGGCGCGGAAAGGAGGGCCTCGGCTCTCTGGACGCCGCCCCGCTCGGCGGCATCATTCTGCTGGAGCAGAGCGAAGAGAACCGCATGCGCCGTCTGCTCCCGGCTGAGGCAGCCGGGCCGCTGCTGACGCAGCTGCTGTTTACCCGCAAGAACGCGGACGATGTCCGCGCAGCCTGTGCGCTGGAGGAGCGCCTGCTGGCGCAGGTGCCCGTCTGGCTGCTGCAAAACCGCGGCGACGCGGCCTCGGCCGCTCTGTGCCGCGATACCCTGATGGAGGCGCAAACATGACATACACCTTACAGAAAGATGTGGCGCTCGTGACCGTTTGCGACGAGCATTTTCTGGTTGCCGCCGGGCAGGCCCGCGGCAAGGTCCCTGCCGTGAAGGGCATCAACCGGCCGGGAGCCTATTTCTGGAACCTTCTGCAGCAGAAGCTGCCGGAGAACGACATTCTCCGCCACACAGCCGCAGATTATCACATTCCCATTGAGAAGGCCGCACTGGCACTGCGCCGCTTCGCCGCGCTGCTGGCCGCCGAGGGCTATCTGACCATGGCAGGATGATCCTCAAAAGCGCTCCGACTTCGCTGTCGGGGCGTTTTTTGTGGGAAAAAGCTTGTAATATGGGCATGATTCGAGTATAATAGATTGCAAATCGAATTCAGCGCAACGCTTCGGCGAACCCTGAAACACAAGAGAGGTTGAAGTCATTATGGAGCTCGTAACTGTTCGAGACCTGTTCAAGCACACCGCAGACTACGTCGGAAAGACGGTCTCCGTCGGCGGCTGGGTGCGCTCCGTCCGCGCGTCCAAGACGTTCGGCTTTATCGTCCTGAGCGACGGCACGTTCTTCCAGCCGCTGCAGGTCGTCTATCATGATACGATGGATAATTTTGCCGCCATTTCCAAGGCGAATGTCGGTGCTGCTCTCATCGTCCGCGGCACGCTCGTCGAAACGCCGGACGCCCGTCAGCCCTTTGAGCTGCAGGCCGAGGAGGTCACGGTCGAGGGCGCTTCCACGCCGGACTATCCCCTGCAGAAAAAGCGCCACACGCTGGAATATTTGCGCACGATGACGCACCTGCGCCCGCGCACGAACACCTTCCAGGCCGTGTTCCGCGTCCGCAGTCTCGCTGCCTATGCCATTCACCAGTTCTTCCAGGAGCGCGGCTTCGTCTATGTCCATACGCCGCTCATCACCGGCTCCGACTGTGAGGGCGCAGGCGAAATGTTCCAGGTCACGACACTGGACCTCAACAACGTACCTCTTACGGAGGACGGCAAGGTCGACTACACGAAGGACTTCTTCAACAAGCCGACGAACCTGACCGTCTCCGGCCAGCTCAACGGCGAAACCTATGCCATGGCCTTCCGCAACATCTACACGTTCGGTCCGACGTTCCGCGCCGAGAATTCCAACACGACGCGCCATGCCGCCGAGTTCTGGATGATCGAGCCGGAGATCGCATTTGCCGACCTGAGCGACGATATGCGCCTTGCCGAGGATATGATCAAGTATATCATCTCCTATGTGCTGGAAAACGCTCCGGAGGAGATGAGCTTCTTCAACCAGTTCGTGGATAAGGGCCTGCTGGAGCGCCTGCACCACGTCATGACGTCCGACTTCGGCCATGTGACCTACACCGAGGCCATTGCCCTGCTCGAGCCGCACAATGACCAGTTCGAGTATCCGGTCCATTGGGGCAGCGACCTGCAGACCGAGCACGAGCGCTACCTGACCGAGGTCGTGTTCCAGCGGCCTGTCTTCGTCACGGACTACCCGAAGGAGATCAAAGCCTTCTATATGAAGCTGAACCCGGACGGCAAGACCGTCGCTGCCATGGACTGCCTCGTTCCCGGCATCGGCGAGATCATCGGCGGCAGCCAGCGTGAGGACGACCTCGAGACGCTGCGCAACCGCATGCATGAGCTTGGCCTGAAGGAAGAGGACTACGGCTTCTATCTTGACCTGCGCAAGTACGGCTCTGCCCGCCACGCCGGCTTCGGCCTCGGCTTCGAGCGCTGCGTCATGTACCTGACCGGCATGGGCAACATCCGCGACGTCATTCCCTTCCCGCGCACGGTCAATAACTGCGATCTTTGATCGTGATCTCAATAAAGCAGCCGCAGGCCCGTTACCGGACCTGCGGCCTCTTTTCGTCAAAAACGCCGCTGCAGGCCTTCTGCAGCGGCGTTTGGTTATTCAGCAGTAAAAATCGCGGATCTTCTTGGCGCGGCTCGGGTGACGCAGCTTTCGGATCGCCTTGTTCTCGATCTGGCGGATGCGCTCGCGCGTGACGCCGAAGATCTGGCCGACCTCCTCGAGCGTGTGCGTCTTGCCGTCGTACATGCCGAAGCGCAGGCGCAGGACGTCTGCCTCACGCTCTGTCAGCGTGTTGAGGATCTCGCTGAGCGCCTCGGCCAGCAGCGTGTTGCTCGTGGCATCCGCCGGGCCCGGCGTGTTGTCATCCTCAACGAAGGAGCCGATGGTCGTATCCTCCTCGTCGCCGACCGGCGTATCGAGCGACAGCGTGTCCGCCGCCGTGCGGTTCGCCTCGATGATCTTCTCGATTGGGAGATTCAACTCCTCGGCGATCTCTTCGAGCGTCGGCTCGCGGCCGAGCTCCTGCACGAGCTTGCGGTTGCAGCGCGTTGCCTTGTTGATGACCTCCACCATATGCACCGGAACGCGGATCGTTCTTGCCTGATCGGCAATGGCGCGCGTGATCGCCTGCCGGATCCACCAGGTCGCATATGTAGAGAATTTGTTTCCCTTTGTATAGTCGAACTTGTCCACCGCGCGGATCAGGCCCGTGTTGCCCTCCTGAATGAGGTCGAGGATATGCAGGCCGCGGCCGGAATACTTCTTCGCAATGGAGACGACAAGGCGCAGGTTCGCCTCGGTCAGCTTGTTCTTGGCCTCCTGATCGCCCTCGGCGACGCGGCGGGCAAGATCCTGCTCCTCCTCAGCGGAGAGCAGCGGTACCTGACCGATCTCCTTCAGATACATGCGGACGGGATCGTCCAGATTATATTCTGCTGCCAGCTCGACCGGATCGACCAGCGATTCTTCCTCATCCAGGTCCGCGCCGGTCATGTCGAGGTCGTCCAGCAGGCCCTGCATCGGGTCGGAATCGTTCTCGGTGTCCCCGCTCACGATCTGAATGCCGATGGATTCAAACGTGTCGTAGACCTGTTCGATCTTATCCACGGAAAGATCCATTTTTTCCAGCGCGGCCATCAGCTCCGAGGAGCTGAGCATGCCATCGCGGCGGCCCTTGCTGATGAGCGCGTTCAGAGGAGCCATCAGTTCCTCTGTCGATTTTCCGTTTTTCTTCGAGGTAGCCATAGCGCACTTCCTTGCAGCTTGATAAGATGCGCTCTTTCGGGCGCATCGGAACTCATTATACCGCGTTTTCTGCGTCAAAGCAAGAGTTTTTCAGAATTTTTATCGAATAAACGCAGAAATATTCCCGTTCTGCCGCAGCCCGCAGCGCATGGCCATTTCCGTCCGGCTATTTCACAGGATTCCCGGTTCGATCTCACAATATACCCGTCTGCTCGTCTTTTTCTGCGGGCTCCGGATCGGGCAGGACGCCATGGTTAATGAGCTCGCAGCGGTTGATGGGCGTGCCGAGCGCGTAGAATTTTTCCTCGTAGCCCGTCATGATGCCGACGGGGCCGTTCTCGTGCAGATTGCGAGTCAGGTTGCGGATCTCCAGCCCACAGGCCTCAAATTCGCCGAGCGACCACTCGAACAGCGGTGCGTTGTCCGTCTTGAAGTGGATCTCCCCGTTCAGGCGCAGCACGCGCTGGTAGCTCTTCAGGAAGGTGTGGAACGTCAGGCGGCGCTTGGCGTTCTTCTTGCGCGGCCACGGGTCGCAGAAGTTCAGGTAGATCAGGTCCACCTCGCCCGGCGCGAAGTACTCCTCCAGTTTGGCGGCATCGATACTCAGGAAATAGACGTTTTTCAGTCCCATGGAAAGGGCTTTCTCCATCGCCAGCACCAGTGCCTCCTGCACGCGCTCCACGGCGACGAACAGAACGTCCGGCTCCAGCGCAGCCGTCTCGACCGTGAACTTTCCCTTGCCGCAGCCGATCTCCAGCCGCAGCTCGCGCGCCTGAGGCATCAGCGAGCGCCAGTTGCCGCGCAGATAAGCCGCGTCCTCCAGCCATACCGACCGGCAGGCCTCCATCCGCGGCGCAAGATTCTGTCTTTTTCTCATTCTCATGGTGATTCTCTCCCGGATCCATTCTCGTTTTCCTGCATTATACCAGATTTTCGCACGCCCGTAAAGGGAATTGTGATCTCAGCCGCAGAAAAGCTTGCATTTCTCCCCCGTCCCGTGTATAATATTAGGGCAATATCCCCGGGCGTAGCTCAGTTTGGTAGAGCGCTAGCTTTGGGAGCTAGATGCCGCAGGTTCGAATCCTGTCGCCCGGACCACCTTTCCCCGAAAAACCGCCTTTTAGGCGGTTTTTCTTCGCTTTTTATTTTGTTTTTGTGCTTAGGGCGATTGCTGTTCAGCGGTGGTTTCAGGGGAAGAAAAGCGTCGGCAGCACGAGTGAGGAAAGCCGCCGGAACCTCCAAATCCCTAACCCATCCCTAATTGGCGTGACTGCTGTATTCTCTATTGCGGATACGACAAATTCTTGAGTTTTCCAAACTTATCCTTTATAATAATTCTACGGTGAGCCTTTGCGCCACCAAGGTAGCCGTGTGGGCGTATTCCCATGCGGCTTAATTTTTAGGAGGTAAATGTGATGGCCAATGAACGATGGAATTCTCCATTTCCCCATACAATTGCATTTGTACTGTTCAAGGAGCACTTCACCGAACTAAACTATGTATACTGGGCACATGTTCCGGCGGCCAGCACAATTGAGAAGAAGGCCTTGGAAGCGTTAAAATCTGAAGACGCAGATCCTAAGCGCTACTTTTTGATTCCAGACAAAGATGATCGTCGAATTCCCAAAACATACGCTCAATGGAAATCTTTCTATCGAGAGTTTTCAAACTATACTCGACTAAATATGTTAATGCTCTTAAGCTCGTGCTTTGAAACATATCTTCGCACAATTGTTTCCCTTTCATTGGAATCTAAACCAGGAATAATCATTAAAGCACCTGATGCTGTTGACGGCTGGTTTCTGTTTCGAAAGAATAGCAACTATGGAAATTATGGGAGCAAAGATTATCAATTCCTGGAAGAAATCGGTTCTGTCTGCCAAGGTGATTGGAATTCACGTGCAAATGCATATATAAAATATTTCGGAAATATGCCACTCTCGGCAACAGAAATCTCTGAGTTAGATGATCTTCGGCAGAAAAGAAATTTGGTTGGGCACTATTTTGGCCGTGAAAAGCAGAAATATGAGGCCCCCTTATTTTTCGAACCGAGTCCAGTTCAGCGTATCTCACATGATAAGCTCATTAAATATTTTAATGTTGTTTACGAAGCTGTAGAGAAAATTGACAGACACCTTCATCAGAACTATATTGGCTCATACGATGTTATGAAGTTTTTTTATATACATGCGGTGAACCAAAATACCATTGACAATGCCGCTGGTGATCAAGCGAAAGAATTACAAAAACTCCTTGGCAGTTTAGGATTTTCGCCTGTCGGGGCAGAGTATTATAGAAATATTATTACTTACACATTGATTGAGGATGAAGCTGATACCTGTAGATATAATCGAAAAGTGTGTATTGCTACAATTAGGCGGAGATCGGAAGAGTCAAATGTATCTTTACAAAGAGAAGGGCATCCGATCACTTTTTCTAAGTATCACTTCCAACTTTTCTCAACTGTCTTTGCTTTCCGTGGGAATTCTGAGTACTGCAAAAAATATGTGCGCAGCGGGAAAACTGAGTTTTTCTATTCGGCAAAGGCTATCGATCTTATCGTTAGTCAAATACAAGCTGACCCAACAACCGTAATCAGCAATCTTCAAGCCCAGAGAAATAAATGCACTAAAAATTGATAAACCGGATACTGCGAGGTGTCCTTAGGAGCGAAGAAGAATTACAGGCAAACGCAAAACTTATGGATGTATGTAAAATGAGACAGTTTCCTTTGCTCTGCGTCTTTTTTGTCAAAATTCTCTGAAATACAGGGCAGAGCCGCGCCGTTCTGGCTATGAGGCCATCAAAATCCCGATATAAGCACCGGCCGTGCTTTTCCCGGATCAAAGGAGGAATCACAGATGAACTATATTCGGATCACAAAGGAAAATATTGACAGGGAACACATCTGCTGCGCCATGTCCGGCAAGCAGAGCATTGCGAAAAAGGAATGGCTCAGGCAGCGCTTCGAGGAGGGGCTTGTTTTTTACCGCAGTGAGGAACGGGGCAAATGCTTTATCGAATACATCCCGGCAGAAAACGCATGGGTGCCAATTATGGCTGACGGCTGGCTCTATATCAACTGTCTGTGGGTATCCGGCTCCATGAAGGGCCACGGATACTCCAACGATCTGCTGGAGGAGTGCATCCGCGATGCCAGGGCGCAGGGAAAAAACGGGCTATGCATTCTGTGCGCCGAGGGCCGGAAACGGGAATTCCTCGCTGACCCGAAATTCCTTGCCCACAAGGGATTCCGGGTTGCAGACATCTCCGACTGCGGGATCGATCTGATGGTTTTGCCGCTTGTGCCCAATGCGGAACCGCCGAGGTTTCGGGAATGCGCAAAGCATCCGGCAATTGCAGAAGCCGGTTTCGTCCTGTATTACACCGATCAGTGCCCTTACACCTATTACTGGGTTCCAAGGGTGCAGGAGGCGGCAAAAGAACACGATATCCCGTTCAAGGTCATCCACATCACGGACAAAGAATCCGCGCAGAACGTTCCCGCGCCGGTCACGACCTATGCGCTGTTCCGAGACGGCAAGCTTTTGACGCAGAGCATTCAGTCAGACAAAAAATTTCTGGCGCTGGCGGGGGGCCGGGGCTGAGTCGTCGTACATCGGAAAGTCGTCGATTCATGTGCGGATACGCGGAGCTTATCCCCGCTCCCGGCGATCCGCCTCGATCCTTCTCTTCCAGTCAGCTGTCAGCGGCTCGCAGGCGCGGACGCTGCGCACGGCATCACCGATGACCTCATAGTTCAGCGCCGTGCCTGCCCGGTCGCACCGATAGTTTACCGCCCGGTCCGGCCGGATGCCGAAGCGCGCCGCCTCCCGTGCTGCGTCGATGTTCGCGCCGAGGAACAGAAACTCCCAGCCGTACCGTTCCTTCTGCCGCTCGATCATCCGACGCACCGCCGCATAATCATAGCGCCGGCTGGCGTTCTCCAGTCCGTCCGTTGTGATGACGAACAGCGTCCGCTCCGGCACGTCCTCGCGGCGGGCGTATTTGTGGACGTTTCCGATGTGGTGGATGGCCCCGCCGACGGCGTCGAGCAGCGCCGTGCAGCCGCGGGGGAAATACTCCCGCTCCGTCATGGGCGGCACGCGGTCGAGCGGCAGCCGGTCGTGGATGACCTCGCTCTCATTGGAAAAGAGCACCGTGGAAACGAGCGCTGGGCCCGGCTCGCGCTTCTGCTTTTCGATCATGGCGTTGAAGCCGCCGATGGTGTCTGCCTCCAGCCCCGCCATGGACCCGCTGCGGTCCAGAATAAAAACCAGTTCTGTCATGGGAAAACCCTCCTTCGTTTGATCACGCTGTTATCATAGCGCATCCGAAGGAGGGTTTGGTCGCCTGTGGGGCGACATTTTTATTGCAGCTATTTTCTCTGAATTTTCCCCAACCGCTCCAAACGGGAATCGATTGCTCCGGAGGTGCGGCCGAAATGGGCACAGAGCTTTTTTTGTCATTCGGCTGTCAAACAGGCTGCACAGCTCCTGATCCGCTTTCTCTGTCCACGGCTTTCCATTGTTCGTCGGGAGAGGCTTCTTCAGCCCGCGAGGCAATGCTTCCAGCACGCAATGCAGAGCGCGCACGATATCGCCCTTATTGCACACATGGTCGCTCGGCAGGACCTCACCGGTCAGGGGATCGAGCCCGTCTGCCAAAGCCGTCAGCAGCTCTTTTGCACGTTGAATGTCCATCGTCTTCCTCCCTTATACGGCATCGCTGCCAGATCACGCCCCCAACAGGCTCTGGTCAAAGGCGAACAGCGCTTCGTTGATCGCAAAAATATCGTAGTTTCTCTGTCTGATAAAATACTCAACAATGACGTCGAATTTGCTGCTGGCACTGAGGGCATAGCCCGCGCGGGCAAGCAGGTCCTTCGTCTCCGCCAGATCCAGCTCAAGCGCAATGGCAAAGGCGAGCGCCGTCGGCTTCGAGGGCTTGTAGTTCGGGTTATTCCGGATCTTCGAGAACAGCTTGCGGTCCACGTTGGCCTTTTTATAGACCTCAGAGTCCTTTTTCCTGCTGCGGTCGATGAGCCGCAGCAGCGTCTCCGAAAAGCCCGCATCGAGATGCTCCAGCAGATCGTCCAGCGCCGGGGCAGCCATGGGCGCGCACATCGGCGCGGCCATTTCGCGATGCAGCGCTCCCCTGCGCAGGCGCTCCGCGCCAGGGTCCGTATGCGCTTCAACATAGTGGTCATCGATGTATTCCGCGATGTCTGCGAACAGCTTGCCGCTGATCTGATAGGCCCTGCGGTCAAAAATGACGAGATAGACCGTCATGTCATGCTCCAGCAGGAAGGCCCCGATGGTATCCACTGCCACGCGGAGGGCTTGATCCTTCGGATAGCCGAAGATGCCGGACGAAATGAGCGGGAACGCCACAGTCTCGCAGCCGTGCTCCTGCGCCAGCAGGAGGCTCGCGCGGTAGCAGGAGACGAGCTGCTCCCGCTCGCCATGCTCGCCGCCGCGCCAGACCGGGCCGACGGTGTGGATGACATATCTGCACGGCAGACCGCAGCTGGCCGTGATCCTGGCCTCGCCCTCGGCGCAGCCGTGCAGCGCGCGGCACGCCGCGGCCAGCTCCGGCCCGGCGGTGCGG
>OHKK01000432.1_pt1 | contig 22173 bp, 20 predicted proteins | sample 1568811 | NCBI WGS metagenome assembly OHKK01 (sample SAMEA3879568, study PRJEB24766) | human gut metagenome | biome: human-associated habitat; feature: feces | place: USA | collected 1985/1987
TTTGATCCAGAAACCGTTGATCCAGACTGCCTGTTGTCAGCAAATCCAAATCTTTTCCAAGGTTGTCTTCGAGATCGCTGTAGAGCGCGCCCAAAGCGAACATACCGCGAAGGTTTCCCTTGTCGACGCGCAGATCGACATCACTGTTTTTTGTGGCCTCGCCTCTTGCGTAAGAGCCAAACAGATAAATACGCTCCACGCCGTGCCGCGCGGCAATCGGTGCAATGATCGCGCGCAGATCACCGACAGAATAAATCTGATCCCGCATAAACAAGAACCTCCCTCCACAAATAGCAGAATCTCTATGGTTAGAGTATACACCAAATTACTGATGGTTACAAGTTATAGAAACGCACATTTGTAAAAAGGAAACCCATACCGAACACGCCGCTGCCGATCAAGGCGGCGGTTATTTTTTATGCTGCCTAAAAAATTTTTAAAGACAGGCTGTTCAAAACGCGATTTTCTGTCGGATTAAATAGAAGGACTTTTTTGGAGGGACGCAAACAGGCAGCGCAGGTTCGGAAATGTAAATGATCTGTGAATTTTCTCGAAAGGGCTTCTAAAAATCGCCTTCCCGTGGCCTATGCAGTGAGGGGATTTTTTCGAAGGGACACCGCTCAAAACGCAAAATTCTGTCGGATCAAATAGAGGGCGTTATTGCTGGACGTAAAATATCTTCTTTCCTGAATTAAAAAATTTGCAGAGAAGGGTGTCAAAAACGGCTTTTAGTGTCGGATTAAATAGGGGGTGTTTTTCAGAAGGACAAAGTACAGACAGAAAAAATGAACACGAACAAAGGAGGACAACATGAAAGAATCAAACTACAAAAGCTATGACGAACTGCCGCTGTTCCTGAACGCGGCGACGGTAGCGAAAGTGCTGGGCATTGCGCCGTCCAGTAGCTACGAACTGATGCACGAAAAAGATTTCCCCGCGCTGCGAATCGGGAATCGGATCGTCGTTCCGAAGGAAGCGTTCATCCGGTGGGTGGAGCAGCACACAGGAGGGGCAGAGTGAAGCGCAGTCTCTGGCCGACACGCGATCCGGTCAAGGACTACTTCCCACTGCCGAAGGAGATTTTCTCGCTGGGTCTGAGCGCAGCGGAAATCGCGATCTACGCCTACCTGCTGTTCTGCGAGGATCGCCAGACGTTCCAATGCTGGCCGAGCTATCGAAAAATCAGTGAAGCGGTTGGGTTGAGTCCGAACACGATTCGTAAGCATATCCGCTCACTCGAAGAACACGACCTGCTCGTCACAGAACCGACGATGGTTACGACGAAGGATGGCTGCAAACGCAATGGCAACCTGCTGTTCACAATCCGACCAATTCAATTCGCGCTCCAACAGGACTATGATCGGCAGATGCGGAAACTGGACGAGGATGCCGCAAGGAGAAAATATGCCGATTTTATTCAAAACACAGGTTAATCGCGCAGTAAATACACGGCTACCACGCTGTCACGCCCGTGTCGGCGGTTTGTGCGGCTTTCAGGACACAGTCGAGCGTGTTCCCCACCGGAAGCCCGAAGACCGGACGTTGCGCCGCCGTGTGGGAGCGTTGCGGAAATGGCAAACGCAGAAGAAGAACGCCTCCGGGCGGATTTCAGCAGAGGGAGAAGCCGCAAGCGGCGAAGCAGGACAAAGCCGCGGGGTCGTGCGCGCCCCGCGGCGGTCACATCTGCCCGCGGTGCGGGCAGTTTCGGGGATTTACGAGGGCGTTCTAAACACAGCGAAAAACAGCCGGAGGGCGTTGCGGAATGAAAAAAGCCCGCCGTTTCAAGGGAAACAGAGGGGTTCCAACGAAAAACACGAGGTGAATACAGAAAAATGGTAAAAGGAAAAGAAAAATTTGCACTCTGGATCACGCCGGAGTGTAAGCAGCTCGTCGATGACTGTTATGCGGACGATCAATGCCAGAGCCGCAGCGAGTATATTGAAAAGGCAATCTTATTTTATACCGGCTTCTTATACGCCGAAAAAGCAGATCGTTACCTTCCAAAAGTCTTGCAGCAAATCTTATCTGGGACGCTGGATCGATTTGCAGAGCGCATTGGACGGCAGCTTTTCAAGCTGGCAGTTGAGCAGAATGTCAGTAATCATATCCTTGCTTCGGACACGGACATTGACGCCCGGAGCTATCAGAAAATGCGCGGACTCAGTATGGATGAAGTCAAAAGAACGAACGGGAGAATTGATTTTGAAGATGCGCTGTTGAGTGAAAGGGGCGTGTGAAAATGTCAAAGCTGATTCAGAAAGCAGGCTTTCTGAATCCAAAACGTGCCGGACGTTATATGAATTATATCGCCACCCGCGACGGCGTGGAGCTTTTGGATGAAAACGCAGACAGCATTTATATGCGCTATATTGCCACACGGCCTCGCGCGGAAAAGCACGGCGAACACGGCTTGTTTGGAGCCGAAGATGCTGTTGATCTGGAAAAGACGTTGGGCGAGTTGAAAGCGCATGAGGGCAACGTCTGGACGATTATTTACTCGCTGCGTCGCGAGGATGCCGCGCGGCTTGGCTACGATAACGCCGCAAGCTGGCGGGCGCTTCTGCGCTCCAAACAGGCAGACTTTGCGGAAGCCATGCAGATTCCTCCGTCTCAGCTTCGCTGGTATGCGGCGTTTCACGATGAGGGCGACCATCCGCACATCCACATGATGCTTTGGTCAGACGATCCGAAATACGGCTTCCTGCGCAAAGATAAACTGCTGCATTTGCAATCTGTGTTGACGAACATGATCTATGCGGACGAGCTGAAAGAAGTTTACATTAAGAAAGATATTGCCTATAAAGACGTGACCGGAGCGACACGGGAAACCATGCGCAGAATTGTTGACCGGCTAGAATCTGTTGAAAATCCGCCGGAGTCGATTCAGAAAAAGCTGCTGGAGCTTGCGCTGGAACTGCGTACAGTTAGCGGCAAAAAGCAGTATGGCTATCTCAAAAAGCCGCTGAAAGACAAAGTGGATTCTATCGTGGACGAACTCGAAAAGTTGCCTGAGGTTGCTGCGTATTATGCCGTCTGGAACGACCTGCGCGATACGTTGGAGGGCTACTACAAAAGCAAACCGAGACAACACAATCCACTCTCGCAGCAGAAAGAATTCCGTGCCATCAAGAACGCCATCATTCAGGAAGCGGAGCGTTTGCGCTGTCAGCTTGAAGAATCTTCTGCGCAGACTTCTGCAAATCCGCTGCTTACAGATGAGCATATTTCGTCCATAACTTCTCAGTTCGCACGGCTTCCGTCCGAATATCTTCTGAATTCAACTGTCCGCCTGTTCCACCAGATGGGGAAATTTTCCGCGATAATGCCGCACCGTCCAGCAATCCAATGGGCATCCGTATCGACTCCAAGCGCCGCAAAAAGCTCATGCAGAAGCGGCTGGCGTTGGGGCATAAGCAGGACGATCATGAGCAGGCACAGGGCTATGAACAAAGTCTGTAAATCCTGAATGTCTTGGGCGTGTAATACAAATGAGGATATGAGTTTACATAACTATTTCCAAGAGCGCAGTCAGAGCTACTTCTGGGGGATTTAGCGGCGCAAAAACTGCGCCGCAGTAAACAAAGAATAGGCTTTTCTACTGAAATACAAATCTCTGAAAAATGTCCGAAATTTTCAAAAATTTGCTAGACTTTATTGCTTTTCTGTGGTAGTTGTTTGTGTTACCAAAACGGAAAGGGGAACACAGATGGCGAAAAAACGGGCAAACGGCCTGCGATTTCGGAAAGTGGCTTGATAGGGACTTTTGCTGGACAAACGGCGGCCCCGGCTCGGAATACCGAGCCGGGGCTGCTTTGTCATGGAAATATGTTCTGCGCGGTCATGTGCCCTCAGAAAATTCCTTCATCCGGCATCCATCGACGTACCGGTTGACAGCGGAATCGATATGGATCGACAGCTGTTTAAGCGCAAGGCCAAGATCACCTGCCTGCATGGCACGGAGAATGCTCATGTGCTGTGCGGCATTCTCGGTCCGCACAGGGACGTATTTTAATACGATGAACTCATAGGACTGGTACACGCACAGCTTGACCTCTGCCAGAATACTTTCGTATAGGCGAACCAGACGCTCACTTTGGGAGCACTGCACCAACAGCTTGTGAAAGGCCATATCCGCGTTGATGCTGGCCTTCCAGTCAACGGCCGGGTCGATCCTACAGACATCCTCCGCCGCACGGAACAACTCCGGCGGCACCGGGCCGGAGGAGAGGATCATCCGAATAGCTTCACCCTCCAGCAATTCGCGCAAGTGGAAAATTTCCTGCACACCTTCCACCGTAACGGAGCGGACATAGACACCCTTGTTGGCGACTTTCTCCAGCAATCCGTTGGAAAGAAAGAACGCGATCGCTTCGCGGACGGTATTGCGGCTGACACCATAACGGTTGGTCAGATCCTTTTCGCTGATCCTTGCTCCGGGAGGATAGTGGAGAGAATAAATGTCGTCTTCCAACATGGCGCAGATCGCGTCCACAGTGGAGACGGTATTGAGCCGGACAGTCGACATGGGATACCTCCTCGTAATACATCCGAAACGCGATACAGACAGCGTCTGAAGCGTTTTCAAATGTTATTATAGCAAGATTGTAGAACATTTGAAAGACAAAATTTGAAAATGGCGTAAAATTGTAAAAAATATTTTATAAGGGAAAGTTTGATTCGGTGAAAATAGCTAAAATATTGGTGTTAAATTGTTCAACAATACTACTTTACAACTTTCGGATGAGACGTTATAATAGGGGACAAGAGCTGACGGAAACTGTCAGAGATCGTCAGCAAAAGAGATATTAGGAGGGCAACACAAATGAAAAAACTTCTCGCGATCCTTCTTTGCCTGGTCATGGTACTGGGCCTTGCCGCATGTGCCGGCAAGCAGACCGCAACAGAGGAACCGGCTAAGACTGATGCGGCAACCACCACAGCCGAACCGACAGAAAACACTGAGACCCCCACTGAAGCCGAACAGCCTGCAGAAACCGAGCAGACTGTCGAGTACCCCAAGACCGCCATTACCTTCTCCTTCTTCGGCGCTGAGACGACTCCGTCCGGCATGGGCGTCGCCCATTTCAAAGAACTCGTTGAAGAACGCAGCGGCGGCAACGTTACTGTGAACGCTTATTACAACGGCACGCTGTACAACCAGTCCACTGAGTATGAAGCGCTCATGAAGGGCGATGTCGACATGATCGTCGCGACGCTGAACTACGCAATGGAGTACATTCCTGAGCTGAAAACGACGTTCTGCCCGTACATGTGGGAAAGCATCGACCATGTCCGTGATTTCTGGTCGCAGAACGAGACCGGCGCCGGCCTTATGAAGCGTCTTGAGGACGAACTCGGCGTCCGCCAGCTCACCTGGTTCACCAGCGGCTACCGCAATGTCTGCCTGAACAAAGACCTCAAGGTCACCAGCAGAGAGGATCTGGCAAAGATCAAGCTGCGCTCCTCGCCCGCTGAAAACATGATCGCGATGACTGCGGCGCTCGGCGGCAACCCCATCTCCATTCCCTTCTCCGATTGCTATCTGGGTATTCAGACCGGCGTTGCCGACGGCCTTGAGGTCGACCTGACTGGCCTGATCGCAAACGGCCTGTCTGAGGTTACCCAGTCCGTTACCCTGACGCAGCACTATCTCTCGCTCGACGGCTTTGCCATGAATTATGCCAACTATCAGAAGTGGGATCCGGCTGTTCAGGAACTCATCACCGCCTGTGCGGAAGAAACGGCTCTCTACATCGACGAGCTTTCTGCACAGACCGACGCTGACGCGTTGCAGCAGGTCAAGGATCTTGGCATCATCGTCTACGATCTGACCGACGAAGAACGCAAGGCCTACGGCGACGAGGTCAGAGCGGCATTTATCGCTTCCGATTTTGCGGCGAACTATGATATGGATCTGTTCAACGCGATCTGCGAAATGGGCAAAAACTACTAAGCATTTCATGAAGTAATCCGGCAATGGCGGGCGGCTAAAACCGCCCGCCATTGCCGGAAACCGTAGAAATAAGTCAGGAGAATCTGAATGAACCGATTGAAAAAATTCATCATGAACCTGCTGGATATCATCGAACTGCATATCCCGGTCATCCTGTTTTCCGCCGTTTTCATCATGTACGTCATCATGATTGTGTATCGCTATGTGCTGAACAAGACGGTGTTCCAGATGGCTGAATTGTGTCAGGTCTTATATCTGGCGAGCGCGATGCTTGGCGCATCCTATTCCGGACGAACCGACAACCATGTTATTTTCCCGCTTGTTTACGACAAGCTGAACGCATTGGGACAGAAGATCTTCCGTATCATTTCGGATTTCCTTGTCTTCGCGCTCTGCGCCGCGATGTGGGTCCCCAGCCTGAAATCCACCATCTGGATGGCCAGAAAGAAGACGGAGGTTCTGGATATCTCCTTCGCGTGGATCTATTCCGTCTTTATGATCTTCATCACCCTGTCCGGCATTTACTATCTTGTGAATTTCATCCGTGAGCTGCGTACGCCGGTCGGCGAGAAGCATACCTCCAGAGATATCACACCGGAGGACGAGGAACGGCCGGAATAAGCCGTTTCCCGCGAAAAGCAATCTGAAAACGCGAAGAGGAGTTAAGAAATGCAAGTTACATTTACCATGTTTATACCGGTGATCGTCTTACTGATCTGCTTCATCGTGCGCGTCCCCGTCGGCTTCAGCATGCTGGCCGCGGCGGCTGCGTATCTGCTGGCGGTCGGCAAGAATCTCGGTCTGGTCGCGGACGCTGTTATGGGCAGCCTCTATTCCAGCACAACGATCATCGCTGCACCGCTGTTTATTTTTACAGCCAATATCATGACCTCAAGTAAGGTCTCCGATTATATGTACGCCTTTGCAAAAGCTATTTTTGGCAAGGTCAGAGGCGCTACCGCTTATATGAATATCGTCGTCTCCCTGATTTTTGCCGGCATGAGCGGCTCCGCTGTTGCGGATGCAGCCGGCAGCGGCCTCATGGAGATCGAAGAAATGCGCAAGGACGGCTATGATATGCCCTTCTCCTGCGCCCTTTCCTCGACGACGGCTGTCGTCGGCCCTATCTTCCCGCCCAGCATCCAGATGGTCATTTTCGCTATGCTGACCGGCGCTTCCGTCGGCAAGCTTTTCATGGGCGGTGTCATTCCTGCAATTATCATCTGCCTTGGCTTTGCCGGATATGTGGTCTATATCTCCCACAAGCGCAAGTATCCGCGCGGTAAGGCCTACACCGCAAAGGAATTCCTCAGCTTCACATGGAAAGCACTCCCCGCGCTGCTGACTCCTGTGATCCTACTCGGCGGTATCTACACCGGTATCGTCACCGCGACGGAGTCCGGCGTGGCCGCTGCGCTGTATGCGATCCTGATCTCTGCCTTTGCCTATAAGGTCATGGGCTGGAAAGAACTCTACAAGGCACTGAGCGAAACCGTCAAGCAGGCAGGTATGGTCATGGCGTGTCTGGCTGCGGCTTTCGCGCTCAACTATGTCGTCGTCCAGTCCGGCATCGGCGTGTGGGTCAAGGAGCTTGTCCTGTCCACTACGACCAACAAGTGGGTCTTCATGCTGATCGTCAACATCGTTCTGCTGCTGTCCGGCATGTTCTTCCCCACCGAGATCGCGACCTTCGTCTTCACCCCGATCTTTGTTCCCATTGCCGTTGCGCTCAATATTGACCTCGTGTATTTCGGCGTCATCACCTCCATCAACATCATCCTCGGCAACATCACGCCGCCTTTCGGCTTCCTCTGCTTCATCACCAGCGGCATTACCAAGACGCCGCTCCAGAAGGTCTTCAAGGAAGCTATGCCGATGGTCATTGTCTGCTACGTAGCGCTGATCCTGTTCACCTACGTTCCCAGCCTTGTTACCTGGCTGCCCAGCATCATGGGCTAATCACCAAGCCTGTCTGATCGGATAAAAACAGCTTTCCGCTCGGAGGAGCAGGCTCATAGCAGCAGATCTTCGGGTCGCCGCTATGAGCCGCTCCTGCTTGCAGTGGAAAACGTGCCAAAAAGGGGAAATGAATCTATGCTTGTTAATCTGAAAGAAATTTTGAATGATGCGAAGAAAGGCGGCTACGCAGTACCCGCCTTTAATGTCTATAACATGGAAACCGTGATGGGCGTCATCTATGCCGCAGAGCGGCTGCATGCGCCCGTCATTATCCAGAGCTACAGCCGTCTTTTTAAGGAGGATACTTCCTTCTTTATTGCGCCCATGGTGCTTGCGGCGGCAAACCGTGCCAAGGTTCCGGTCTGCTATCATCTGGATCACGGCGCGTCTGAACTGGAAACAAACCGTGCGCTGCGCCTCGGCTGCACAGGCGTTATGATCGACGCTTCCACGCTTGATTTTGACGGCAATGCTGCGCTGACGCGCCGCGTCGTCGGGACCGCCGCCTATAGCGGCGTCTATGTTGAGGGCGAGCTTGGGCATGTCGGCTCTGTCAACGACGATGCGATGGACGAATTTACAGAGCCGGAACAGGCTGCCCGTTTTGTCCGCGAAACAGGCGTGGCGGCGCTGGCCGTTCTGGTCGGCAGCGCGCACGGAAAATATAAAAAGCCGCCGAAGCTGGATATCCAGCGGACAGCGGACATTGCTGCCGCAACCGGGATCCCGCTTGTGCTGCACGGCGGCTCCGGTATCCCGGATGATCAGATCCGCGCGGCAGTCAAAGCAGGCATCTGCAAGGTCAACTATGCGACCGACCTCTGCTATGCGTTTATGGATACGCTTGCCGCGCAGATCGACACGCGGCCGGCGCTGGATCTGTTTATGAAAAAGCCGATCGAGGCGGTGCAGGCGTTCGCTGAAAACCGCATCGAGCTTGTCGGTGCAGCCGGAAAAGTCTGAGACGAAAGGAGCAAAACAATGATCAGAAAGACTATCACGCTGGGTGTTGCGCCTGTCAAGCGCGCCTCCCGCGATATGAATTTTGCAAAGAAGCAGAAAGACCGCTTCATGGCTGTTATCCGCGCAATCCGGCCGGATTTTGTAAAGATCGTCGATATTGATGATCTGAGCGAAAATGGCATTGCGTTCAAAAACGATGTTGTTCCCGCCATCGTGGATAAATTCAAGGCTGCGAAGATCGATGCGCTGTTCATTCCGTTCTGTGATTTCGGCGAAGAATCTGTTGCGTCTGCGATTGCGGCCTCCTTCCGACTTCCGACGCTTGTCTGGGGCAACCGCGACACCTTCCCGAATACCAAGGCAGGCCGCGGCCCGGATACGCAGTGCGGCATGTTTGCCGCAACAAAGGTCATGGCCCGGCGCGGCGTACGCTACAGCTATATTCATAACGTTCCCTGTGAATCTGATACCTTTAAAAATGGATATCTGAATTTTATCCGCTTCGCCAACGTCATCAAGGATCTGAGCACGCTCACCATTGCCAAGCTCGGCAGCCGTCCGACCACGTTCTGGAGCGTCATGACAAACGAAGCCGAGCTTCTCACGAAACTCAATATCGGCGTTGTCCCGGTCAGTATGCCGCGCGTGCTGACTGCGGCGCAGAAGCTGCGTGAGGAACGCGGCGAAGCGTTTGAGCAGTATCTGGAAAGCCTGAAAGGGCGCTTTGACACGCGTGCGATGACACAGGAACAGCTTGAGAAGACGGCTGCGCTGAAACTTGCCGTCGGCGATGCTGTCCGCGCGACCGGGGTGGATGCCTGCGCGTTTGAATGCTGGCCGGAGTTCGGGCCTTCCTATGGCATGATGCCCTGCGTGCTGCTGGGCGACCTCATGGATGAGGGATTGCCGCTTGCCTGCGAATGCGACCTGAACGGCGCAATCTCCCAGATCATTGCACATGCAATGAATCTGTATGACGAATCGGTCTTCCTTGCTGACCTTACCATCCGCAATCCGGATGACGATCACTCGGAGCTGCTGTGGCATTGCGGTCCGTTCCCGTATTCACTGAAGGCGAAGGAATCCGAAGCGGAACTCATTGAGGGGCAGGAGCAATTCTATATCAAAGAAGGCGACCTGACGCTCTGCCGGTTCGACGATCTGGACGGCAAGTATTATCTGTTTGCCGGAGAGGGCAAGTCGAAACCCACGAGCGGTCCGGTTACGACTGGCACCTATACCTATCTTGAAGTCGACGACTGGAAGCGCTGGGAAGAAAAGCTGATTTTCGGGCCGTATATCCATCATGTCGCTGGTGTCTACGGCAATTACCTGCCGGTGCTGCGCGAGGTCGCGCGGTATCTGGATCTGAACTTCGACAACGCGCATGAACAGGGCGTCTACAGCCTGTAATTCTGAATATCAGGGAGAACAGCCATGAAGCTGGGCCTGTTTACGGTGCTCTATCCGGAGCTGGATTTAGAATCCATTTTGGAGTGCGCGCAGCAGCTTGGGTGCGGTGCGCTGGAGTTTTCCTCGCTTCCCGGCCGTGGTCTGCGGCATTTTGATCCGGTTGAGATAAACCAAAGTACCCTTGCGTGCGAACAGTTTCAGGAAGAACTGAGAAAAAGAGATTTTACCATCAGCCAACTGAACTGCTCCTGCAACGCGCTCAGCCCTGACCCGGAGCAGGCACGGCAGGCACGCGAGGCGTTCGAGTTGACGTTCCAACTGGCAGAGAAGCTGAACGTGCGGACAGTCGGCTCATTTTCCGGCTGTCCCGGCGGCTGCGCCGACGACCGGACACCAAACTGGATCACCTGTCCGTGGCCGCCGGAGTATCTGCAAATGCTGAAATGGCAATGGGAAGAACGGCTGATCCCGTTTTGGACGTGGGCCGCTGAGCGCGCCGCGCAGTTTGGCGTTACACAACTCGCCATTGAGATGCACCCCGGCTTCTGCGTTTATAATCCGGAAACGCTCCTGCGTCTGCGCGAAGCAGTCGGGCCGGTTATCGGCGCAAATCTCGATCCGTCACATCTTGCATGGCAGGGCATCGATATCCCGGAGGCGATCCGGGCGCTCAAAGGTGCGATCTGGCATGTCCATGCGAAGGATGTCTGCGTGGATACGCAGAATGTACGGCGCAATGGTGTTCTGGATACCAGGCATTATTCTCACACGGCGGAGCGTGCATGGACCTTCCGGACAGTTGGGGACGGCATGGATGAGCAAACATGGAAACGGATCATTGCTGCATTGCGGCTGGCCGGCTACGATGGTGTGCTCAGTCTGGAGCATGAGGATCTGCTTTTGCCCAGACAGGAAGGTGCAGAGCGGGCGGCGGCATTCCTGCATCGCCTGATCCCGCGGCAGCAGCCGGAAAGGCTATGGTGGGCTTGATGAGAGAATTAAAGGTCGCCGTGATCGGCGGCGGATTTATGTGTAAGGCGCACGTCAACGGTTACCGAACGGCACGATACATATTTCCGGAGTTGGGTGTTCGTGCAAAACTTGCCGCCATTTGTGTCCGCGATGAAGAAAAGGCGCGGTCCCTCGCAAGAAACTATGAGTTTACCCGTGCTTACGCAGATCTGGATGCGCTGCTTCAGGATCGCAGCATCGATCTTTACGATGTCTGTGTCCCCGCACAGGCGCACACACAGACTGTGCTGAAAGTTTTGAAAGCCGGGAAAACCGTGCTGTGTGAAAAACCGTTGGCTCTGCACACGGAGGAGGCAAAGCGAATGCTGCTCACCGCACGATCCAATGGCGTGTCAGGCTTTACCGGTTTTAATTACCGCTTTTTCCCGGCGGTCATGCTTGCGCGTCAAATGCTCTTAAAAAAGGAGCTTGGCACCCTTCGTCATATGCGCGTGTCCTATTTTCAGCAGAATGGCGCAGATGAGAACCGGCGGTTTGACACGCTCCGGTACGCCTGCACACCAGACTGCGGCTCCTTGCAGGAAATCGGAACGCATGCAATCGATCAGATGCGGTTTCTGGCCGGTGAAATGGAGAGCATCAGCGCCATGACGAAGACCTTTGTTCCAAACAGAACTGATACCCGCGGGCAGCAGCGAACTGTAGAGAACGAAGATATGGGAGCGGCGTTGGTACGCTTTGTGTCAGGCGCAACAGGCGTGCTGGAATGCTCCGGCGCGTATTGGGGCCGAAAGAATCGACTGGCATGGGAGATCTATTGCAGCGAGGGCTCGCTGTTCTGGAATCTGGAGGAGCCCAATTACCTTGGAATCTGTAAAAAGAGCGATTGTGTAGAAGCAGATGGAATCTGCAAGGTCAATGTAACAGGCGGAACGTATCCCTACGGAAATAACTGGTGGCCGGGAGGCCACAACCTCGGCTGGGAGCATGGGCAGGTCAATATGCTGGCGGCTGTTTTGCAGAATATTTCTGAAAACAATCTGACGCAGCCTGTCGCAACCTTCCAGGATGGATACCGAACCGCAGTGATTGTAGAAGCCATCCGCGCTTCTTCCCGTACCGGCCGGACAATAGAAGTTTTACCACTGTTTGAAGACGCACAATGATAAGGGCTTGATTGCCCCGAACCCAGTGAAAGAACATAAAAAGGAGAATGCGATATGTATAAAATCAAGGTTCAGCAGCTCAGCGAGGAGGCATTCCGAAAATACGGAAGCTATCAGGATCTGACAAACAATAAGCCAATGGCCTCCCGCGTGATCACCGGTGACGGAACGGGAAACGGCGGCTTTTACGCAGATCTATTGTGGCTGGATTTTGACCGCGCAAAGAATAACCCGGCGGTTTGCGTCTGCCATATTAAGAAAAGCGAGAAGAATATCGTAAAATTTCTCGAATACCATCAGACAACCTGCGAAGGGCTGTTCCCGTTCGATGATGATGTCGTGATTTTTGTCGGGGCACCGGTCGCTGGCGAGCTGAAGGTTGAGAACCTTGAGGCGTTTTATATCCCCAAAGGAACCTTTGTGAAAATCAATCCCCTGATCATCCACGGTACGCAATTCCCAGTGCATCACGATGAAGCACACCTCATTTGTCTGCTGCCGGGGCGGACATTCATGAATGATAAGGTTGCGCGCTCCATATCCGACGAGAACGAGATGGCAGAGTTGATCCTATAAGGTTGATGCAGAAGTAAAATAACAGGAGAGTATTTATGTACGATGTAGTTGGAATCGATATGCCCTGCGTGGATTTCGCAATGAATGTTCCTTCCATGCCGAAGCCCAACAGCAGTATGCACTTCCACCGCCTGAGCTTTCAGGGGGGCAACAAGGTATCGACGGGTATGGTCGCCGCTGCGCGGCTGGGCGCAAAATGTGCAATTCTCGGCGCTGTTGGTGACGAGCAGTTCGGCCGTTTCTGCGTAACGGATTTCGCCCGTCACGGAATTGACTCGATCATTAAATTCCGTCGCGGCGAAACGACCGCACTCTCGTTTGTCCTGTCTGACGATGAAACAAGAGGGCGCAGCATTGTCTATCATCCTGGTATCTGTGGCCGTATGACGATTGAGGAGCTGCCGGTTCAGATCCTGCGGGACACCAAATATTTTTACCTTGCGTGGATGGACGAAACGGTTCTTTATGCGGCCAAGACTGCAAAGGCAGCCGGTGCAAAGATTTTTGTAGATGCAGACCGGCCGACTCCGGAGATCATGGAGCATATTCCGATGTATGACGTTTTTATTGCTTCGGAATTCGTCTATGATTCCATGTTCCAGAATGAAAACTATGAAAAGAATTGCAGAAAAGTACTGGAAATGGGACCGGAGATCGTTATTTTCACGTTCGGAGCCAAGGGCTGCTGCGGCGTATCGAAGAACGGCGAGTTTTTCTGTCTGGATGCGTATTCCGTATCGGTAGAAGACACAGTCGGTGCAGGTGATGTATTCCACGGCGCGTTTCTTGCCGCGCTTATCCGCGGCATGACGGTGCGGGATGCCGCACAGTTTTCCAGCGCTGTTTCTGCAATCAAATGCACCCGCATTGGCGGACGGGCTGGCATCCCGAACTATGATACGACGATCCGGTTCATGCAGACCGGAAAGATCGACTATACGGAGATTGATACGCGCGTCCGCTTCTATGAAAACGGGCTTGGTTAACGCAGGAGGAAAACGACATGAAAGCAATTCAGGTAGATGAGCTTCTGCGGTTTGCGCAGGCGGCTTTGGAAGCGGCGGGGGTCGGCGCGGAGGATGCGCGGACGATCGCCAATACGCTCGTGACGACGGACACATTCGGCGTGTTCTCGCATGGCACGAACAATCTGTACAATTATATCCGCAAGATGCAGGCAGGCGGTCTGGACGCGAAGGCCGTCCCGACGGTGGAAAAGGAAGGACCCTCGTGGGCCATCGTCAACGGCAATGCGGCCATGGGTATGGTCTCGTCCTGCAGGGCCATGAATCTTGCCATCGAAAAGGCAAAGAAGACCGGCATCGCTTATGTCGGCGTACACAACAGCTGCCATTTCGGCGCGGCGGGCTATTATGCCAATCTTGCCGCGCAGCAGGGACTGCTCGGCATCGCCATGAGCAACACCGACCCCAACATGGCTATCCCCGGCAGCCGCGACGTGGCCATCGGCAATAACCCCTTCTCGTTCGCGGCACCGCTGAAAAACGGAAAATCCGTCTTCCTCGACATCGCCCTGAGCGGCGCGGCGGCATTGAAGATCGTCATGGCCCGCGAAAAGGGACAGCAGGTGCCGCCCGGCTTCTTAATTGACGCCGAGGGCCTGCCGACGACGGATCCGTCCGGCTTCCCGTACGACTCGCACCTTCTTCCAATGGCAGCGCACAAGGGCTACGGCTTCGCCATCATGGTCGAGATCCTTGCCTCCGTGCTGACGGGCGCGGGACTTCTGAGTCAGGTCGTGAGCTGGAACCTCGATCTGGAAGCCAAAAACAACGTCGGCCACGCCTTCATCGCCGTGGATCTGGCGCAGATGCTGCCGATGGACGAATTTGAAGTGCGTATGGAGCAGATGGTGAAGGAACTCGAATCCGCGCCGCTGGCGAAGAACGCGCAGAAGATCTTCGTCCCCGGCGAGATGGAGTGGACAAAGCGAGAGAAGGCGCTGGCGGAAAACCGGCTGGAACTCGCGGAAAATATGGCGGAGAACCTTGAAAAGGCTGCCGCGCTGACAAAGACCAGCCTGCACTGGCTGGCAGATTGAGAGGGAACAGAGTATGGACAAAACCGAACTCATGAAGGATGTATTGAAGGTGACCGGCATTGCGCCGATCATCGCCTACGCGGAGCCGGGGCAGGCCGTTCCGGCGGCAAAGGCCCTCGTCGCGGGCGGACTTCCCGTGGTGGAGGTGCTGATGCGCAACGAGCACGCGATGGGAAATCTGGAGCGCATCGCGCGGGATGTCCCGGAGATCGTCGCGGGCGCGGGCACGATCATCACGCTCGATCAGGCCAAGGCCGCCATCGACCACGGCGCGCAGTTTATCATCATGCCCGGCATCGGCCGGCAGGTCGTGGAATACTGCATCGACAAGAAGATCCCCGTCATCCCGAACTGCATCACGCCGGGTGAAATGACCATGGCGGTGGAATACGGCCTCGATATGGTCAAGTTTTTCCCGATCTACCAGCTCGGCGGTCTGGCGACGCTCAATGAATATACCGGCGCATACCCCATGCTCCACTTCCTCGTGACCGGTATGCTCAATGAGACGAATTTCCTCCCGCTGCTGGAAAACCGGAAGGTCATCTGCGGCGGCGACTGGATGTTCACGCAGGGACAGGCGCTTGTGAACAACGATTACGCGCTCATCGCAAGAAATCTGCGCGAGTCTGTCTATCAGGCGCAGGATCTGCGCAACCGTCTGGCGATCTGGAAATAAGGGAGGGAATGACAATGAGATCCAGTCAGGATACATATACACTTGCAAACGGCGTAAACATGCCGTGCATCGGCCTCGGAACATACCAGTCCCCGGACGCGGTCGCGTCCGCGGCGGTGAAGGACGCAATGGCGGCGGGCTACCGCCTCATCGACACCGCTGCCGCCTACGGCAACGAGCGCGGCGTTGGGCAGGGCATCCGCATCAGCGGCGTTCCCCGCGAGGAAATTTTTGTGACCAGCAAGCTGCGCAACGCCGCGCACGGCTATCAGGCGACGCTTGAGGCGTTCGACATGACGCTCTCCCGGCTCGGCCTGCGGTATCTGGATCTGTACCTGATCCACTGGCCGAACCCCATCCAGTACCGCACGACATGGCAGGAGGCCACCATCGGCACCTGGAAGGCATTTGAGGAGCTCTATAAGGCCGGGCGCATCCGCGCCATCGGCGTGAGCAACTTCATGCCGCACCATATTGAGCTTTTGAAGGCGCACTGCGAAATCCTCCCCATGGTCAACCAGCTTCGCCTCTGCCCCGGCGTGACGCAGCCGGAGGTCGTGGCGTACTGCAAAAAGAACAACATTCTTGTCGAGGCCTACAGCCCGTTCGGCACCGGCGCGATCTTTAAGGTGCCGCAGATGCAGCAGCTTGCGCAGAAGTACGGCCGGAGCGTCGGCCAGATCTGCCTGCGCTGGAGCATGCAGATGGGCTGGCTGCCGCTGCCGAAGTCCGCGAACCCGGACCGCGTGAAGGAAAACCTGAACGTGTTCGACTTCGAGCTGGAGCCGGAGGACGTGGAGCTGATCGCGAACCTCAAGGGCGTCTGCGGTGAGGCTCCCGTGCCCGACGAGATCCATTTCTGATATGAGGATAACCAACAAAGAACAGCTGGCCGCGCACGGCAACCGCGAAGGGCGAAAAATCGTCGCGGAGCTGCTGGACGCGGGACTGGATGCGCTCGACCCGTATGTGCGGGTAAAGCAGCTTGTCCATGTGGAGAATGGGAAGATCGTTCTGCATACGGACGGCTTCGAGATGAAGGGCGACCCGCACGCGGGGCCGCTGGAATTTGATCTGAAGGACTATGACCGCGTGTATGTCGTCGGCGCGGCCAAGGGCGTGCAGCGCGCGGCGCTGGCGATGGAGGAAGCGCTGGGCGATGTGCTGACCGGCGGCCATGTCATTGCCAAGCACGGCGAGGCCATCATCTGCAACAAGATCGGCGTTACGCTGGCGGGCCATCCTGTGCCGGACGAGGCCTGCGTCGAGGGCTGCGAGAAAATCGAAGCGCTGGCGCGGGATATCACCAGCCGTGATCTGGTCTTCACCATCACAGGAAGCGGCTGCGGCTCGCTCATGACCTATCCGGCGGATGATATCACCATCGACGAGATCGCGCGCTTTACCCACATGATGCAGATCGAAAAGGGCGTGCCGACCAGCGATTTGAATCCCATCCGCACGCACATCGACCGCTTCAAGGGCGGCCGGCTTTCCCGGCTGTTTCGGCCTGCGACGCTCGTCCACATGACGACGGCAGATCCCTCAAAGCAGAATACGCCCGTGACGCGCACGACGTATTTTGAGATGCTGGAGCACAACACTTTCTTCCCCCCGCTCTCGACCGGTACGACCTACGCGGACTGCATCGCGATCCTGCAAAAGTGGAACGCATGGGACAAGACCCCCGCTTCCATCCAGAACCGGCTGCTGCGCGGCACGCCGGAGACGGAGAACATGAGCGTAGCAGAGTATGAAAGTCTCGGCGCGCGGTTCTTCGGCCTTATCTTCAAGGACGCGACGGTCTATCCCGCCGTGCGGAAAAAGGCGGCGGAGCTTGGCCTTCGCTGCGTCATGCTCTCGGAATATCAGCAGGCGGAGGCGAAGGAGGCGGGACTGGTCGACGCGGCCATGGCCCTTTGCGCAGAGCGCATGGCAGAGCCGTTCCGTGCGCCCATCGTGCTCCTGTCCTCCGGCGAGAACGTGGTGACGGTCGGCGCGGAGAGCGGCGTCGGCGGACGCAACCAGGAATACTGCACGGCGGCGGCGCTGACGATCGCGGGCAGCCGGAAGATCGTCTTCGGCGCGGTCGACACCGACGGCACGGACGGCCCCGGCGGCTTCCGATACCCCGGCGCGCCGAACTGCCTCGCCGGTGCGATCACCGACGGTGAAACAGCACAGGCCGCGAAGCAGGCCGGGATCGATCTGGAGGACGCGCTGCGCACGCACGGCACGTCGGAGCCGCTCTGGCGGCTCGGCTGCGGCGTGGCTGCGGCGGCAAACGTCTCCGCACTCGATCTGCGCGTGATTTTGATTCAGGAATAAAAGAAATACAGAAGGAGTGACAGAAAAATGGCAGGAACAGAGATCCGCTCCATTACGGCAAGACAGGTATACACGAACCGCGGCAACCCCGGCGTAGAGGCCGTGGTCACGACGGAAAACGGCGCGACGGGCCGGGCCATGTGCACGTCCGGCATTTCCATCGGCACGCATGAGATCCATTTTGACTTCGACGGCGGCGAACGCTTCCGCGGCAAGGGCGTACTGGGCGCAGTGCGGAACGTCAACGAGATCATCGCCCCGGCGCTGAAGGGGCTGGACGCAGCCAACCAGCGGCTGATCGACCGCACGATGCTCGATATCGTCCCGGACGCGAAGGCAAAGCTCGGCGGCAACGCGACGGCGGCCGTCTCCGCGGCTGTTTTAAAGGCGGGTGCGGCGGCGCTGGGCATCCCGCTTTACCGGCACATCGGCGGCGCGAACGCGATGTATCTGCCCGTTCCGGGCGTCGCGATGGTCGCGGGACATGAGCGCTACGGCGGCGGCATCACCACCCCCGGCGGCAAGCCCACCATGTCCGTCATGTGCTTCGGCTTCGACACGTTTGCCGACGCCTCCTACGCGTGCTGGGATATCCACACCCGCTGGGCTGAGAAGATGGACAAGCGCTTCGGCGGCGCGCCGAACATCCGCGATTTCATCGTCGTGCCGGAGGGCGTGTTCAAGTCCGACGAGGAGATCTGGGAGGCCATGACCGAGACGATCATCGAGGCGGGCTATGAAGGAAGAGCCGGCTTCCAGATGGACGTCGCGACCGACACCTATCACAACAAGGAAGACGGCAAGTATTACGGCCTGTTCAATAACCAGCCCAAGACGAAGGATCAGCTCTACGAGTTCTATCTGCATATCATCAAGGAGTTCCCATTCGTCATTTTGGAGGACCCGTTCAACGAGGACGATTATGACACAACCGCGGCTCTGACGAAGGATTCCGGCATCCAGATCGTCGGCGACGATCTGTTCACGACGAACATTCGCCGCGTGGCCTATGGCGTGACGAAGGGGGCGGCCAATACGGTCTTGCTGAAGGTCAACCAGATCGGCACGATCTCCGAGGCGCTGGAGATGATCCAGTATGCGTACAAATTCGGCTACGCCGTCATGCCTTCGGATTCCAGAGGCGAGGGCGAGTCCATTGCGGATTATGCCGTGGGCATCAACGCCGGTTCCGTGCGCGAATGCGGCATCGGCCCGCGGGCAAACCGGTTCATGGAAATTGAAGCAGAGCTCGGCAAGACCGCGAAATTCCTCGGCGCACGCGGTCTGAAGGGCTTCAAGAACCAGCAGCGTGCGGACGCGCTGGAGAGAAAGGAGTAAGCAGGATGTATCAGCAGTATATTGGCGGCAAATTGGTTACTGGCCTCGGAAAGCCGCTGGACGTGCTCGACCCGTCGACCGGCGAGGTCGTCGGCACGGTTGGCTCCGCGAACGCGGCGCAGGCGCAGCAGGCGCTGGACGCGGCGGCGGAGGCGTTCAAGACCTGGTCGAAGACCCCTTTGCAGACGCGCATCGACTGGATGCTGAAGCTCCGCGAGGCGTGTTTGGCCGAGCGCGAGACGCTGGTCGAGCTGGTCAGCCGGGAATCCGGCAGAACGTATGCGCTGGCCTGCGGCGACTTTGACTGGTGCATGACGAGCTTCCAGTATTACGCGGAGGAGGTCAAGCGCGTCTACGGCACGTCCTTCCCCAACGCGGCAGGGACGTATGGCAGCGGCTATCATATCGTTGAGCGCCGCCCGATGGGCGTTTCGGTCGGCCATCTGGCGTGGAACTACCCGCTGGGCAACGCGGGACTCAAGATCGCGCCCGCGGTCGTCTCCGGCTGCTGCTGCATCATCAAGCCGTCGAGCCAGACCCCGCTGGCCACGCTCTATCTCGGCGTGATCGCGGAGAAGATCGGCTTCCCGGCGGGCGTCATCAACATCATCTCCGGCCCGGCCGCAGAGGTGGGAAAGACGCTCAACTCCAGCAGCATCCCGAAGCTCATTACGCTCATCGGTTCGAGCGAGACGGGCCTGCAGATCATGCGCGAGGGCGCGACATCCGTAAAGAAGTATTCCTTCGAGCTGGGCGGCAATGCGCCGGTCATCGTGATGCCGGACGTGGATCTGGACGAGGTTGCGGCGAATATCGTGGCGAAGAAGACCGGCTTCGCGGGCCAGACGTGCGTGAACTATAACCGCATTTATGTGCAGGAGCGCATCTATCCGCAGCTGTGCGAAAAGGTCGCGGAGAAGCTGCGCGCCGTGAAGCTCGGCCGGTGGAAGGACGAAGGGCAGGTCATGGGGCCTCTGATCAACAAAAAGGCGCGCGACCGTATGCTGGAGCTGGTAGCCGACGCGGTAAGCTCTGGCGCGAAGCTCGTGATGGGCGGCGAGGTGCCGGAGGACTTTGCGAAGGGCGCATACATGACGCCTGCGCTGCTGGTGGACGTTACGGACGATATGCGCGTGAGCAAAGAGGAGATCTTCGGGCCGATCATTCCGATGCAGCCGTTCAAGACGCTGGACGAGGCGATTGAAAAGGCCAACAACACAATCTACGGCCTGTCCTCCTACTTCTTCGGCCACAACGCGAAGGAGATCGCCAAAGCGTTCGAGGGCATGGAGGCCGGCGAGATCTTCATCAACGGCTCCGGCGGCACCGAGCAGACCCCGCACGCAGGCGTCAAGCAGTCCGGCGTCGGCTGCGACAAATCCCCCTGGTCCCTCGAAGAGTATTTCGACTTCAAATACTGCGCCATGATCCCGTAAATACAATGAAAATTACAAAGAGGATCTTTGGCACAATGCCGGACGGTACACAGGTCTTCTGCTGGCGGATGGAAAACGCGCACGGCCTGTATGCAGAACTGCTGGACTATGGCGCAGCGCTGCGCGCCCTTTTCGTGCCGGATCGGGACGGAATTTTGCGGGACGTTGTACAAGGTTATGATACATTGGATGAGTACCGCAGCAATGGAGGCAGCTTTGGCGCGACCATTGGGCGAGTCGCAAATCGCATCGGCGGCGCGTCATTCGTGCTGAATGGAACGAATTATCCGCTGGCACAGAACTGCGGGCCGCACCATATCCATGGCGGATTCGTCGGATTCTCAAAGCAGGTCTGGCAGGGAACAGAAGAAGCCGACGGCGTGCGGTTCACGCGCGTCTCGCCGGACGGCGAGGAGGGGTATCCCGGCACGCTGACGGTATCTGTGAAATTCAGCTGGCAGGGAAACGGACTGATGCTCCACTATACGGCGCGGTGCGATCAGGATACGATTTTGAACCTGACGAACCACAGCTATTTTAATCTTGACGGTAAGGGCACGGTGCAGGAGCAGCTTCTGAAAATTCATGCCGACTGCTATACGCCGAACGACGCGGGCTGTCTGCCGACGGGCGAGCTTGCGCCTGTCGCGGGCACGGCAATGGACTTCCGCAGCTTCAAGCCCATCGGCAAGGACGCGGACAGCGACGAGCCGTGCGTGAAGCCCTTCCGCGGGTACGACGTGAATTTCTGCCTGGACGGAAGCGTCCCGGCGATCGAAGCGAAGTCATTAAAAAGCGGCATCGTCATGCACGTGACGACCGACCAGCCCGGCGTGCAGCTCTTTACGGCCAACCACATGAAAGAGCGCATCGGCAAAAACGGACAGAAATACGGCCACCGCTCCGCGTTCTGCCTCGAAACGCAGCATTTCCCGGACTGCATCCACCATCCGGACTGGCCAAGCTGCGTTCTGCGCGCGGGCGAGGTCTTTGACAGCAAGACCATCTATTCGTTTACGACGGAATAAGAAGGAAGGAAATTTATATGGCTGATTTTACAATGGACCGGTTCAGTCTGAAGGGCAAGACCGCCCTTGTGACCGGCGCGGAGCGCGGCATCGGGCTGGAGATTGCAAAGGGTCTGGCCGCGGCAGGCGCGAATATGATCATCGCGGGTCTGATGGAAGAAGAATTCCCGAAGGCAGAGGCCGCCGTGCGCGCCAAGGGCGTGAGCTGTACGGTGCTGAAGGCGGATATTTCGAAGGAAGAAGATGTGCTGCGGCTTGCGGAGCAGGCATGGGAGATCTTCCCGAACGGACTTGACATTC
>OHKK01000443.1_pt1 | contig 21936 bp, 17 predicted proteins | sample 1568811 | NCBI WGS metagenome assembly OHKK01 (sample SAMEA3879568, study PRJEB24766) | human gut metagenome | biome: human-associated habitat; feature: feces | place: USA | collected 1985/1987
CCTGCCACGTATTCATGCGGCGGCGCTCCTGCACAAGGCGCTCCACGTCGATGTCGCCGTAGGTGATGCCGTTCGTAAACAAATCGCTCTCGTTCAGTAACGAGCCGTTTTCGCAAATCAAATTGTGTCCCGCAAAGATCATGTCCGTCGTGCTTTCGCCAAAGCCGCTGTCCGCGTACACATATGCTGCAAGCAGACGACCGGAGTGCATGCGCAGCATGTCGCGGCGGTACTGCGCCTTACCGATAATTTCATCGCTGCACGAAAGATTTAATAAAACGGTCGCGCCGCCCTTTGCAAGCGTCACGCTCGGCGGGTCTGCCACCCAAACATCCTCGCAGATCTCCACGCCCACGGTCACGTCCGGCGCAAGCTCAAACACCACGTCACGGCAGCCGTACCAGTCGCCCGCATAGCGCAGCATGCCGCTTTCCGGTGCGGGGGAAAAATGGCGCAGCTCGTAAAATTCGGAGTAATTCGGAATATGCTGCTTTGCCGGCAGGCCCAGCAAAACGCCGCGGCTGAACACCGCCGCGCAGTTATACAGCGCCCCGCCGGACGGGATCGGCATACCCACCGCGCACAGAATATCGAGATCTTCCGTCTCTTCGATGAGATCAAACAGGCACGCCTTCGCGCTTTCCATCAGCTTTCTGTCCTTAAACAGGTCGCCGCAGGTGTAGCCCGTCATCGCAAGCTCCGGGAACGCGATGACCGAAGCGCCGTTTGCGGCCGCCTCGCGGATCATCTTCGCCATCTCGTTTTTGTTGTACGGGCAGTCCGCCACCTTCACGTGCGGTGTAGCCGCCGCCACGCGCACCATTCCGTCTATTTTTATGCTCACAAATAAGCTCCTCTCAAGTGTCACCGGAGGTGACACAATTATATTCACTTGCACAAATTCCCCCTGCCGAAAAAAGAGCAGGGGGAAACTGTTTTTATTCTCATTCGCCGGTTTCGGCCGCCGTCACAGGCTCCGGTGTGGGCTCCTCTGTGGGGGCCGCCGTCGGTTCTGCGGTCGGCGCAGGGGTCGGCTCCGGGTGGGCGGTGTGCTCTGCCGGGGCGGGCGCAGCCGGGGCAGCCGTCGGCGCAGGAGTCGCAGTAGGCACTGCCGTTGGGGTTGCCGTAGGTGTCGGGCTCGGGGAAGACGTCTCCGTGCCCGGGCCGATGCGGTAAATGGTGCCGCTTGGGCCGTAGTAGGAGGAAGGCAGCGTCTCGGTGCGGATGACCTCTCCGTCCTTCACAAAATCGCGCCAAGCGCTCGCCTCATAGCCCCAGTTGCCGCTTGTGGAAAGCACCTTTTCGCCCTTTTTAAGGTTCTGGTCCACCACGTATTTCACAGTGCTCAGCGGCGGGATCTCGCTCGTCGTCTGGGAATACACATTGATCGTGTCCCACTCTTTCGGGTGCTTGCCGTAGAACTGCACATGCAGCGTCACACCGTCCATCCAACTCATAATGTACACCGGGGTGTCAAGATCATTGCGGAACTGGAAGTCGATCTCGCCGTAACTCACCGTCGCGTCCAGACCGATCGGCACGTACGTAGACGGTGAAGAATGGCAGTCGCGCAGCGTGATTGTCATGCCCGCGCGCAGCGCAGCGCCGTAGATCGTTGAAGAAGCCTGACAAATGCCGCCGCCGTACATCTGCACCAGCGCGCCGCCGGAAAGGCCGCCCGCCGGCAAAAAGCCCGTGGAAGCGTTTGTGGAATCGCCCACGATGTTTTCATAAGAGAATGTGTCGCCCGGGTTCAAAACCGTGCCGTTCACGCGGGAAAGCGCCAGACCCATGTTGTGGTTGCCGTTTTCCGTATTCGTCGAGACCGTCTCAAACGAGGAGATCATGCCGAAATCTTTTCTCAGGTCGTCCACGGTCACTTTCGCCGCGGTCTCCTGCAAAGCAGCCTCTACTTCGCCGCTCGTCTTCTTAAGGAACTGCGCCTTCACGGCGGCAAGCGTTCCGTAAACGTCCAGCTTTTTGCCGTTCACAGCGTCCTCAAACACAAAGTCGCCCGCGTCAAAGTCATAAGAGCCCACGGTCGCGTCCTTAGCCTGCACGACGAAATCGCCGAGTCTTTGCTTTAATTCATTTTCAAAATTCTTGAGCGTCAGGCAATACGTCATTTCGTAGTCGCCCGCTTTTCTCGATTTCAAAAGCCGCGTCAGCGTAATATCCAGCGTATCCACAACGGTCAGCTCGCTGCCCTTTGCGGTCATTTCGGTGTCGCCGCTTTTCACCGTGACATTAATATTCGCATACGGCTTTAACGCCGCTGCTCTGCACACCTTTTCGGCTTCCGCGAGCTTCATGCCGGAAATGTCGATGCCGTCCATCGTGGTACCTTCCGCAAACACGGTCAGGTCTTCCGGCTCCGGGGTAGGCGTCGGCGCCGCCGTCGCCGCAGAGTCGGAAGACGTCGGCAGCTTATCGCAGCCCGCAAAGCCCAGCATCAAGACAGCCGCCAAAACTGCGCCGACCGCCGCCGCGCGATATTTTTTCGTTTTATGTCTATACATGAGATCGCCTTTCTAAAAATCCCGGCAGCTTCTCACAGCCGCTTTTCTGTATCGTACCGACTTACGTTTTGCAGATATTCTCTCCTTTTCGCCGGCAAAATACCGGCTGAGAATATTATACCTGCCGCATCTTTTCTTGTAAAGACATACGTTTAAATATGTCTTAAAAGTTTTTGAACGCATGTAGGTTCTCCGCTTGCTTTAAGTATACCGCAAAGCCGCAAAAAAGTCTCCAGAAAAATGCAAATTTTCCGCAAATTTCACTCTTTTTTCGGATTTGATTTCTTAATTTCCGCACAATATATGGAAATTCACAAAAAAATGTGATAAACTGGAGCAAAGGACAGGGGGTATCTGAAAATAAGTTTTGATTTTTCAGACACACCCGATGAAAAGGCTATTGAAAAGGAGCGGTATCATGCGCATTTTGATTCTCACCTGTGCCACCGGCGGCGGCCACCTGCGCGCGGCTGCGGCACTTGAAAAATACATACGCGAAACCACCACCCACGAAGTCATTCAAATGGACTTCTTAAAAAGCATCGGCAAGCTGCTCGACAAAACCATTTGCGACAGCTACCTCTTTATGGCAAAGAAGACCCCGTCTCTCTTCGGCCGCCTTTACAAAACGACAAATAAAGATAATCCCCTTGCGGATTTCGTCCCCCGCACAACGGAGCTTCTGGCGCTCCAGCTCTATCCGCGTTTAGCGGAGGTCGCGCCGGACGTCATCATCAGCGTGCACCCGTTCGCAACAGAGATGATCTCCGGTTTAAAGGAGCGCCGCCGCATCACCTGCCCGCTTATCTGCCTCATGACAGACTACGGCGTGCACAAGGCGTGGATCGCCCCGAATGTCGACGCCTACGTCGTCGCCTGTGACGACATGGTGAACGACCTGCGCCGTCTCGGCATTTCGAAAGAGCATATCTACCCCTACGGCATCCCGGTGCACGACGTCTTCTTCGACAAGGAAGACCAGGCGAAACTCCTCACCGAAATGAACCTCGAGCCGGAAGTGCCCACCGTGCTCTTCATGGCCGGCAGCATGGGCGTCTCCAACATTGTAGACCTCTACCGCGGCCTGTGCTCCTCCCCGCTCGATTTACAGATCATCATCATCACGGGCAATAACAAAAAGCTCTATAAGCTCTTTGAAAGCGAAATTCCGAACTCGTCGAAAAAGACAAAGCTTATCCAGTTCACAACGGAAGTAGAGCGCTTTATGCACGCGTCCGACCTTATCATCACAAAGCCGGGCGGCCTCACCGTCTCGGAAGCGCTCGCATGCAACCTGCCGCTCGCCGTGTTCGACGCCATTCCCGGCCAGGAGGAAGATAACGCCAACTTCCTGCAAACGCACGATATGGGCGTGCGCATCACAAAGGAGAATTTCTCCGCCGTCGTGTCCTCACTCATCGAGCATAAAGAGCGTCTGCGCCGCATGCGCGAAAGCTGCCGCACATTCGATAAATCCCGCGCGAACGAGAACATCGTTGCGCTCGCCGTAAGGCTCGCAAAGGAATTTGCCTCGTATAACCCGAACATCTCATTCTCCACGGATAAAGGCGTGTTCAACTTCCGCACCGCCGCCATCATCGTGCAGAACGGCAAGCTGCTCGTCACAAAAGACGACAGCACAGAGCACTACTACCTCCCCGGCGGCCGCGTCACCATGCGTGAAAAGGCCGAGGACGCCCTCACGCGCGAGTTAAAAGAAGAGCTGGGTGTCACCGTCGCGCCGGAGCGCGCCGTGTGGATTGCCCAAAGCTTCTTCACCCCTACAGGCAAAAAGCAGCGTTACCACGAGCTTTGCACCTACTTCACCGCAGACGCTTCCGGCACCGATCTCATCACCCGCGGCGACCGTTTCGACAGTCCGAATGAACCGAGCGTCCACTTTGCGTGGTTCCCGTTTGAAGAACTGCCGTATATCGATTTAAGACCGGCGTTTTTGAAAACCGAAGTTCAAAACCTGCCGGAGCATACGCAGTTTATTACGCTTGGGGATTGACGCACGTTCACCGCAGCCCGTCATTTCACCCAACAAACGCCCCTCGTTTTTATCTTCTTTGACGATTGATTTTTCTCCGCACTTTTCCTATATTCAAGATAAAAAACATCGTCCTGAACAGGAGGTCATACCATGAAAAAACGCTCGCTTTCTCATTTTGCGTACTATGCCGCAAACCGCGCATTCCCCGTTTTTCTGTTGTTCCTGCTTCTGCTCGGATTCACCGCCTGCTCGGCGGAAAAAGGCGCCAAAGCGCTCGATTATCCCGCCATGTTCGGCGAAACGAAAAACGAAGTACTTGCGGCGCTCGATGCGGAAAAACTCACCTACAAGGAAGACGGCCTTTATGCCAACGCCTACGTTTTAGACCGGACCGAAACGCTCGAAAACCGTGATTTTTCGGTCTACCTGCTTTTCGATCTCAACACCGATACGCTTTACGGCTGCCGCAGGATCCTATTCATCGAAAACCCGACCGATGCGGACTGCAAGCTGCCCGAAAAGCTCCTCAACACCCTCACCGCGCAGTACGGCGAGCCGACCACCTACCCCGGCCTCGAAAACCGCATCTCCACGCACCTCGACCGCCTGAGCACCGACGCCGTCGGCTCCGGCGAGGTCTACAACGAATACTGGTCGGTGTCCGAAAATTGCGACGCGTCACTCGGCGTCAGCTTTCTCCCCGACGGCCGCCTTTTTGTGGACATCGTCTGCCAAACCCCGCGAACGTAATTTTAGTAAAACTTCAAAAGGACAGCTTCCCCGGAAGCCGTCCTTTTTTCATTCTCATTTTATCTCAAACCTTATCCCGCATCTCCGTCATACGGTTCCAGTAGCGCTTTGGCATGTGGGTGCGGCGGCACAGGTCGTTCCGTCTGCCCTCAATGCCCACGGTGTCGTAGAACGTGCGCCACATGGCGCGGAATTTCTCCTCCTCCGGCGATTCCGGCGGCAGCTCGATGTGCTCTGCCTGCAAAAATTCCGTCGCGCCGTCTTTATATAATAAAGCAAGCTTATGCGTGCGGTCGAAGATCATGAAATCTTCACCGGAAAAACGGTTGATAAAATGCGGCGCGATAACGGGTAAAACGCTGTTTTTCGGCTCAATCTGCGCGATAAGAACGTCGCCGTACTCCGCAAAGCGCAGAAAACCGAGATACAAGTGCGCTTCCCGCTCAAGGAACTGCACCGCTTTCGTGATCTTATCGACGGCAGGCTCGGTCAGTCGCCCGCACACGCCGCGCCCGACCTTGTACCCCAACCGCATGAATTCCAGCATACGCAGTTCCTTTTCGGGCATACAGGTAAAAAACGCGCGCTCCAAAAGATCCTGCGCCTCCATGCCCATTTTCTTCGGAATCGACACGCGCACACGCTCGGCACGGCGCAGGTCGGTCTCGATATACTTCGCGCCGAATAAACACGTCTGGTCGGCTTCATCAACGGGCAAAATCGCGGCAGGCGTTTCTTTTTCCGCAAAGCTCTCAAACACACAGGAAAGAAAGCCGTTATATGTGCCGTCGTAGTCATACATTACAGTTGTCCGGTCAGACATTTTACCGCGTCCTCCTTTGTGGGGTTGAATAATGAAAGCTGCTCGGGAATTTCGGGCTGTATGCCGCCTTGCGGCAGCCCGCGGTCGCGCAGAATGCCCGCCAAAACCGCCGGTTCGTCTGTGCGCAAACGGCACTGCATTTTGCCGTTGCAGGTGATAAAATACGAAGCACGCTTTAAGACGACACCGAGCTTTTTCAGCCCCTCGTGGTCGAGCTTTGCTTGCCGTCTGGCGCGGATGATGCGCTTTGCACTCACCACGCCGATGCCCGGCACGCGCAATAATTTCTCATACGGCGCGCGGTTCACCTCCACGGGGAATTCCTCCGGGTGGCGCACCGCCCAACTGCACTTCGGGTCTAACATAGGGTCGAGGTCGGGCGTTTTTTCGCTCAATAATTCGTCCGCCGTGAAGCCGTAAAACCGCAAAAGCCAATCAGCTTGATATAATCTATGCTCGCGCAGAAGCGGCGGCGCGGTGTCGAGCGCGGGCAGATTTCTGTCCTGCACAACCGGTATATACGCAGAGTAAAACACGCGTTTTAAAGAATACTTGTGGTAAAGTCCTTCGCTCAGCTGCAAAATCCGTCGGTCGTTTTCCGGCGTTGCGCCGATGATCATTTGCGTTGACTGCCCACCCGGTACGAAGCGTGGCGCACTTTTGTACCGTATGAGATCGTGCGCGTTTTCCTTGATGCCGTCGCGAATGCGCGACATAGGCAGCAGGATGTTTTCCTTCGATTTCTGTGGCGCAAGGCGCTTTAGACTGTCGTTTGACGGCAGCTCGATATTGACGCTCATGCGGTCGGCAAGCAGGCCAAGCCGCTGCAAAAGTGTCTCGTCCGCGCCGGGAATGGCTTTGACGTGAATGTAACCGTTGAAGTGATACTCATTACGCAGAATATGCAATGTTTCGAGCATTCTTTCGCAGGTGATGTCCGGCGAGCCGAACACGGCGGAGCTTAAAAACAGCCCTTCAATATAATTGCGACGGTAAAAGCTGATGGTCAGATCCGCCAGCTCCTGCGGGCGAAACGTCGCGCGGGGCGTGTCATTTGAGCGGCGGTTGAGACAATATGTGCAGTCATAAGCACATATGTTCGTCATTAGCACCTTTAAAAGGGAGATGCACCGGCCGTCACTTGCAAAGCTGTGGCAGATGCCGCACGCGGCGGCAGAGCCGAGCTGCCCCTTTACGCCTGCGCGGTTTACGCCGCTTGAGGTGCACGCCGCGTCATATTTTGCGGCATCCGTTAAAATGCGCAGCTTTTCCATGGTGTCCATTTGTGTGTTCATGCTGTTCTCCCTATCTTAAAGCGCGACGCCCTTGAACGGGTTTTCGACGTGTGTGCGGCGGTTTTCCGCGGCGGACTGAAAGAGGTCTTTGTGCATCACCTTGATGCCGCGATCAATGATGTCGCCGCCGTATTTGCAGCGTAGAAAATCGACCGTCGTTTCGAGCTTTTGGGCCTTTTGCCCGCGTGCGGCATCTTCAAACAGCGAACACTGCGACATGCCGAGCGGCACGAGCGACGACACGCGCACGCCGATGCTGCGGATGGATTCGCCCGTGTGGTGGGCGCGGAAAAGGCCGTAGGCGGCATCGAAAATACTTTTGGAATCCGCCACGGCGGTGTCCAGCATCTTTTGGCGCTGGTAGGTCTCGAGGTTATATTTGCGCACGGAAAGCTGCACGTTGTAGCCGCAAAGGCCCTTTTCGCGCAATCTTTGTGCGACGCTTTCGGAGAGCATGTAGAGCTCTGCGCGAATCTCGCCGTCGTCTTTTAGGTCGTGCACAGCGGTGGTGCTGTTGCCGATGCTTTTGACTTCCTCGTGCTCGTTCACACGGCGCACGGGCGACCTGTCTTCACCGTTTGCGTACATACTTAATTGCTCGCCCGCCTTGCCGAATAGCCTTTTTAACAGCTTTCGGTCGGCTTTTGCGGCGTCGCCGATGGTGTAGATGCCGTATTTTCTGAGCGCTTCCTGCGTCGATTTGCCGACGAACAGCAGGTCTGCCGCCGGAAGCGGCCACACGAGCTCTTTAAAATTCTCGCGCGTGAACTCCGTTACGGCATCCGGCTTTTTATAGTCGCTGCCGAGCTTTGCGAAAATTTTGTTGAACGACACGCCGATTGACACCGTGAGCCCGAGCTCATCTTTGACGCGTGCGCGAATTTCCTCCGCAATCTCGCGGCCGCTGCCGAACAAGCGGCGGCTGCCGGTCACGTCGAGCCAGCACTCGTCTAAGCCGAAGCTTTCCACCATGTCGGTGTACTGCATGTAGATCTCCTTTGCAAGGCGCGAATACTTTGCGTAGCGCTCAAAATGCGGCGGGACGAACTTGATGCCGGGGCATTTGCGCTCCGCTTCCCACAGAGCTTCCGCCGTTTTGACGCCTTTGGCCTTCGCGAGCATATTTTTCGCGAGGACGATGCCGTGGCGACGCTCTTTATCGCCGCCGACCGCCATGGGAATATCTTTCAGCGACGGGTCATAAAGCGTCTCCACAGAGGCATAAAAGTTATTCATATCGATGTGCAGAATGACCCGATCCACGGCTTTTGCCTCCTTTCAGCGCGTTGCGAACATGCGTTCTCTATGCTCTTATTATAGAACATGCGTTCTGATTTGTCAAGCGGTAAATACCGGAAAAAGCGCGTTTTGAAAAAGATGTCCGCTTGTGTCCTGTGATGTTCTGCTTCTGAAACCGCAGAGATTTATGCACAATTTGTTACCTTAGTGTTACCCTAAGAACAAAGTGTAAACTTAGTGTGAAAGAAGTCTCGGTTTTCTTGAAAAAAAGTTTTTCGCGCATTATACTTTTAACTGTGAAATCTTATTTTTAACCTTATCTCTATACCCTCATTTCTAAGGAAGTGTTTTTATTTGTTTCTTGAAAAATTGAGAAGATTTATGTACGGCCGGTACGGCACGGACGAACTGAACCTTGTTTTGATGATCCTCGGTATCATCGTGATGTTCCTTTCGCGCATTTTCTGGTTCTGGCCGCTCGCAATTATTTCTTACGCACTTTACATCTATGCGCTGTTCCGTATGTTCTCGCGCAACATCCCTGCGCGGCAAAAAGAATATTATTCTTTCTTAAAGGTATGGACACCGGTGCAAAAATGGTTTAGAATTAAGAAAACGGCTTTTCGCGAGCGCAAGCAGTACAAATACTTCCGCTGTCCGGGCTGTCGCCAGCAGCTGCGCGCACCGCGCGGACGCGGTAAAATTCTTGTCACCTGCCAGCGCTGCCACAAGCAGTTTAAACAAAAGACCTGATTAGGGCAAGGAGTTTGAAAACCATGAAAGTTGCAATTTTAGGCACCTGGCACGTCCACACCAAAGAGTACACCACGGGTGTACTGAACAACCCGAATGCGGAAGTCGCCGTCGTTTGGGACAACGACGCAGAGCGCGGCAAGAAGTTCGCCGATGAAATGAACCTGCCGTTCAACGCAGACCTCGACGCTGTACTCGGCGACGAGAGCATTGACAGCGTGGTCATCTGCACTGCGACCTGCGACCACCCGGAGATCATGATGAAGGTGACGGCGGCGAAGAAGAACATCTTCACCGAGAAGGTGCTCACCATCGACCCCAAGGACGCAGAGAAGGTCGCCGAGGCTGTGAAGGCTTCCGGCAAGGTATTTACGATCTCTTATCCGCACCGCACGTTCCCGACGCTGCGCGCGGTAAAAGCTTTGATGGACAGCGGCAAGCTGGGCCGTGTGACCTACGCACGCGTGCGCAACGTACACAACGGCAGCTCCGCAAACTGGCTTCCCCCGCATTTCTACGATAAAGCACAGTGCGGCGGCGGCGCAATGATAGACCTTGGCTCACACCCGATGTACACGCTTTACTGGCTGCTGGGAGAGCCGAAATCCATTACCTCCACGTTCACGCAGGTGACGAACCGCGGCGTTGAGGACAATGCGGTCTCCGTCATCGAGTTTGCAGACGGCAAGATCGGCGTTTCCGAGACTGGCTTTGTCTCCGAGTGCAACCCGTACACGCTGGAAGTGAGCGGCACGGACGGCGCTGTGATGGTACACGGCGACAGCGTACAGTGGGGCGGCAAGGCGACCGAAGGCAAGTGGGTAGACCTTGAGCTGCCGGAAAAGGAGCCGCTGCCGATCGATCAGTGGATCGATGCTGTTGTAAACGGCAAGCCGTCTCCGTTCACGATTGACGAGGCTGTGATGCTGACCCGTTTGATGGACGGCGCCTACAAGGCATTTGAGACCGGCGCAAAGGCGACGTTCTGATTTTAATTCTTATTTTAATTCTTAAATAAAAAACTCTGAGCACCCGCCGCGCGCATTTCCGTGTGCGGCGGGTCATTTTTAGGGCGAAGCCTGCGGTATCGCCTTAACGTGTATTGGAAACCGGAGGGTCATTGTGGAAAAAGAAAACCATTCTGCAGAAAAGAAACCGATGCGGGAATACACCCCGTGGGACTATGTAAAGCCCGGCATTACCATTGCCGCCTTTGCGGTGGGGCTGATTTTCGTGCTGTTTAAGTTCGATGCGGTCTCGAAGGTGGGCGGCGTGCTCTTTAACGCGGTGAGCTCGTTTATTCTGGGCCTTTTCATCGCGTACATTTTAAATGTGTTTTTGAATCTGTTTGAGAACACGGTGTTCGGAAGGCTCACACGCAGTGATAACAAGGTGTGGAAAAAGCTGAAGCGCCCGGTATGCGTGGCGCTTTCCTATGCGGTGATCGTGCTCATCCTCCTCGCCATCACGTTGTATGTCGTGCCGGAGATTTTCAAGTCTTTAGAACTCATCGGCGAGACGGCACGCGTGAATATTCCGGTGTATGTAGACCAGATTGCCAAATGGGCAGACGAGCTTTCCAAGCAGTTTGACCTCGATTTTTCCACGATGGTGGATTCGTTGAATAACTTCAACTGGTCTTCGATTTTATCGGGCGCAACGGAGTTTACGACGAACTTTTTCAGCTCGCTTGTAAACGTGACCGTGAATGTGGCGAGCGGCATTTTCACGTTTGTACTCTCCGTTATCTTCTCCGCGTACTTCCTGACGAGCAAGGAGAGCCTGCTGCTTTCCTTAAAGCGTGTCTCCTATTCCCTGCTGCCGAAAAAGGTGGTGGCAACGCTGGCAGATATTGCGGTAACCTCGAACAACGTGTTTTCTTCCTTTGTGCGCGGCCAGCTGACGGAGTGTGTCATTTTAGGCTGCCTGTGCTTCATCTGCATGTCGCTTATCGGGTTTGACTACGCGCTGCTCATCTCGTGCATTGTGACGATCACTGCGTTGATACCGATTCTCGGCGCGTACATCGGCTGCGGCATCGGCGCGTTTTTGCTGCTGATCGTAAACCCCATGGATGCTGTATGGTTCGTCATCTTCTTCATCTGCCTTCAGCAGTTTGAGGGCAACCTCATTTACCCGAAGGTCGTGGGCTCGACCATTGGTCTGCCGGGCGTGTGGGTGATGACCGCCGTGACGATCTTCAGCAATTTGTTCGGCATTTTGGGCATTATTCTCGGCACACCGATTGCAGCGGTTCTATACACGGTGATGCGCCGCGTGACAACGAACCGCCTTGCGGCGCGCGGGCTTTCAAACGCCGATTTAGAACCGGGCAAATACCCATATCTGGAAAACTCTCACTACGCGTCGGGGTATTCTAAGGGCCGCCCGCTGTGCGCCCCCGTTTTGGAACGCGCGGCAAAGAAAAAGGAACAGGGTAAAAAGCCGCTGTTCCCGAAGTTTAAAACGAGCAAGAAAAAGTGATTTTTCGGCGCTGTACGGGAACCCGTACGGCGCTTTTTATATGCCAAAAGGCATACGGCAAAGCGTTTTTCGCTTACCGTATGCCTTTTGATTTGCGGAAATTAAAGCGCTGCGATGACTTCCACTTCGACGAGGACGTTCTTCGGCAGGGTCTTGACGGCAACGCAGGAGCGTGCCGGCTTTTCTGTGAAATACTTGCCGTAGACAGCGTTGAACGCGGCGAAATCGCCCATATCGGCGAGGAAGCAGGTGGTCTTCACGGCGTTTTCAAACGTGGTACCGGCTTCTTCGAGGACGGCGGCAAGGTTCTTCATGACCTGCTCTGCCTGCTCGGTGATGTCTGCACCGTGGATGTCGCCCGTTGCGGGGTCGATCGGAATCTGACCGGAGGTGAAGAGCATATTGCCGCAAACGATGGCCTGCGAATACGGGCCGATGGCTGCGGGGGCTTTCTTTGTATCGATTTTCTTCAGCATGATATAACTTCCTTTCGTCACACGGCATCACGCCGCGTTTATATTCATCATAGCGATTTTTGGCGTTTTCGTCAAGTTTTGCTTTTTACTCGGCGAGGGCGTAGAATGCTTCGCTGTATTTTTCGGAATCGTCCGCCATGATGAGCAGGACAAGGTCGCCGACGCTTTCCACGCGTACGTCGTTCGGGTTGACATCCACGCAGATCCACTTGGCGGGGTTCGCGCTGCGGCGGATCTCCGCTTTCAACTCGTCGATGTCGGTACCGTCCTTGACACGCATGAGGCAAACGGAAAACGCGATGGCGTTGATGAACGGCTCGCTCGCGACGGCTTCTTCAAAATCGAGGTTTTCGACGCCGAAGTAGTACGCAGACTGGTCTTTCGGAATCTCGACCGTGCCGACGCTGTTTTTGAGAAAATCGCGCTGCTCGTCATCGACATCTACGGTGTCATACAGGCGGTCTATAATCTCCGGCAGCGTGCCCGAGATGGTTTTGCCGCTGTCTGTTGTGCTGTTTCCGCTGCCGCAGGCGGCGCAGGCGAAAAGCAGTGTGAGCGCGAGCAGGAGCGCCGTAAGCTTTTTGGGTTTTCTCATGGTAAATTTCCTTTCCGGTTTTGAAATCGAAGGGGAAGTTTAGTATTTTGTGGCGTAGTAGTCGATGGCTTCATCAATGGTGCCGTCAAACACGATCTTTCCGTTTTTCATTACGACACCGCGGGTGCAGAACGCTTTGGCAATCTCCGGCGAATGGGTGACGAACAGAAGCGTGATGTCGCCCTTCATGATCTCCTTCACCTTTTTGGTGCACTTATCGCGGAACGCGCGGTCGCCGACGGACAGCGCCTCATCGACGATGAGGATTTCCGGGTTGATGTTGACGCAGATGGAAAAGCCGAGGCGCGCTTTCATACCGCTGGAGTACGTGCGCACAGGCTGGTCAATGTATTCTTCGAGCTCCGCAAAATCAATGATGGCAGGCTCAAGCTTTGCGATGTCTTCATCGTTAAGGCCCAAAATGCGGCCTTTGAGGTAAATGTTTTCGCGGCCGGTAAATTCCTGGTCAAAGCCGCTTGTGAGCTCCAGAAGCGCGCTGACGATGCCGTTGACGTAAATTTCGCCGCTTGTGGGGAACGTGACGCCGGTGATCATTTTAAGCATGGTGGATTTGCCCGCGCCGTTGCGTCCTAAAATGGCGACGGCTTCGCCGCGCTCGACGGTGAGGTTCATATCGACGACGGCGTGCTTCGTTTTGTGCGGCACGCTTTTGAAAAACAGCCCCAAAAGGCGACGGCGGCTGCTTGTATACAGTCTGTACGTTTTGCAGACATTTTTAAAACGGACGGCAATGTTATTGTGTTCGCTCATGCTTTTGCCCTCCTTACAGTACGTCCGCCATTTCGCTGCGGGTGCGGCGGTAGCTCCAGATGCCGAGTGCGTAAATGACGACGAGCCAGACGGCGAAATACAAAAGGCGCTTCGGCTGGTCAAAGAACCACGTGTGGTAAATGAAGCAGTTGCGGTAGCCGTTGCACAGGAACGTGACGGGATTCAGCATCAAAAGCTTATGTGCGAGGCCCTTGTGCATGGTATCAACCTGGAAAAGCACGCCGGAAAGCCAGAACACCGCTGTAACGAACGATTTGACGAGGTTTGAGAAATCGGTGCTGATGGCGGCGATGGGCGCGGCAAACATAGCCCAGCCGGTGAAGAACAGGAAATTGCACAGCATGTAAAACGGCAGCTGCACAAGGTAGATGGTCAATTCGTTGCCGGTGATAACGAAGATGAGGATGGTGATCATCATCAAGATGAGGTGCACAGAGAATTTGGAGATGCTGGTAAACGTCGGAATGGTGGAGACCGGGTATTTCATCTTGGTGACAAGATAGCGGTTTCGCAAAATACACTCGGTGCCAAGCGTGAGCATTTCGCTCATATAAAACCACGGCACGATGCCGCTGATGAGCCACAGCACGAACGGGTAGCCCTCGATATCGCCGCCGCGGCGCAGGCCGATGGCAAATGCGAACCAGTAAACGAAAATCGTGACAAGCGGCTTGATGATAGCCCAAGACCAACCGAGTGCGGACGCACGGTATGTGCGGCGCAGGTCGGAGCCCGCAAGCTTAAAGATCTGTTTTCGGTAATCAATGTGATCCCGAACGATGGTGACGATGGTTTCACCCACCGAAGGTCTGGTGGATTTGATTTCAAAAGATGAGGCCATACAGGCCGCACCTCCTTTCCCGCGCAGCGCGCGTACCTAAAAAGGCATTCCGAAAATATGGTGAATAGGATAGGCTTACTGCCCGGCCTTCTTCCAGTCCGCAGGCAGTATCGCTTTTGCTATTATACACGTTTTGCAGGAAAAATCAACCGTTTTCGACACGCGGCGCGGCAATGCACACGGCATCCTTGACGCAGCGGATGACGGTATCGATGCAGCCTGCGGCGTATTCGCCGTCGATCGACCAATCAAAGCCCGCTGCGGCATGCAGGCGGAACGTACTCGCGGAGGCGAAATCGATGTGCTTGTCCGAAAAATCGTTGTTTTTGAGCGCCAGAATGAGGCGGTGCAGGTCAGGGAGCGTTTCTGGCTTGCGAATGAGAAGCATCTCGAGCTTGCCGTCGTTCATATCGACGCTGTTTTCATCGTATTTCAGCATGCCGCCGATGGAAAGCGAGTTGCTGAACGCGCCGAAAATGTACGCGCCCTCGAAAAATTTGCCGTCTGCCGTGACGGTGAGGGGTGTGGCGTCGAGCGCGTGGAGATCCTTCATGCCCTCTAAGACATACGCGAAGTGGCCCAAAAGGCGCTTCATGGTGCGCGGAGTGGCGTAGGAGCACTTTGTAAATAAGCCGAACGACGCGACATAGGAAAAATAGCCGTCGCCGAATTTGCCGGCATCAATGAGGCGGTCTTCTGTTTCCGTAAAGCTCTTATAGGGATCTAAAAGATGCTTTTGAATGCCGAGCGTCTGGGCAAAATCGTTTGTGGTACCGGCGGGCAGATATGTGATGGGCGTGCGCAGCGCGCGGTGCAGCATGCCGTTTAAGACGGCGTTTAATGTGCCGTCGCCGCCGAGCACGACGATGCGGGCATAGTCGTTTTCTGCGAGCTTTGCGGTGTAGCCGCTTCCGTTTTCTGTTTCGGTCGTTTCAAAGCGGTCAACGGCGGCGCCGTTTTCCTTCAGCCATGCTTCAAGCTTATCGGCGGTATGCTCGCCGCCGATGCGGCCGGAAACGGGATTGACGATCATTAAAATGTGCGCGCCGCGTACCGGCTCGTATTCCAAATTTTTATCCATTTCTCTCACCCTTTACGCACAAATTTATTCATAAACATTATACGCAAATACGGGGGAAAAACGGTGAACAAAATTTGAATTTAGAACACGCAAACATAGAAAAAACGCCGCCATACGGGAAAAAGTCGTACAGCGGCGCTTATGTGTCTATTCGGTTTAAAATCAGCCCTTGAGCTCTACGCGGCGGATTTTGCCGCTGATGGTCTTCGGCAGCTCGTCGCGGAACTCAACGATACGCGGGTATTTGTATGGTGCGGTGTTCGTCTTGACGTAGGTCTGAATCTCTTTTTTCAGCGCTTCTGTGCCCTGCGTGCCCTTTGTGAGCACGATGGACGCCTTGACGACCTGCCCGCGAATGGGGTCCGGAGCGCTGGTGACGGCACATTCGAGCACATACGGCAGCTCCATGATGACGGACTCGATCTCGAACGGCCCGATGCGGTAACCGGACGACTTGATGACATCGTCTGTTCTGCCGACATAGAAGAAGTAGCCGTCTTCATCGCGCCATGCGGTGTCGCCGGTGTGATATACGCCGCCGCTCCACGCTTCGCGGGTCTTCTCTTCGTCGCGGTAATAGCCCATGAAGAGGCCGCAGGGCGTGTGCTTATCGGTACGGATGACGATCTCGCCCGTTTCGCCGACCGGCGCAGGCGTGCCGTCCGGCAGAATGAGGTCGACATCGTAAAGCGGGCTCGGGATGCCCATGGAGCCGCTTTTCGGCACGGAGCCGACCGGGTTGTAAATGGAAAGCGTGGTCTCCGTCTGGCCGAAGCCCTCATAGATGGAAAGGCCGGTGGCGCGCTTCCATTGCTCGTAGACTTCGGGGTTCAGGGCTTCGCCTGCCGTGGTGCTGTACTCGATGGAGGAAAGGTCGTATTTGGAGAGATCTTCCTTAATGAAGAAGCGGTACATAGTGGGCGGCGCGCAGAACGTGGTGATGTTGTACTGCTTGAACATAGGCAAGATGTCGTGTGCATCGAACTTATCAAAATCATAGGTAAAAATGGGCGCTTCACACATCCACTGGCCGTAGAGCTTGCCCCACAGCGCCTTGCCCCAGCCGGTATCCGAAATGGTGAAGTGCAGCCCCTCCGGGTTGACGTTGTGCCAGTATTTGGCAGTGATGTAGTGTCCAAGTGCGTATTTATAGTTGTGCTCCGCGATCTTCGGGTAGCCCGTGGTGCCGGAGGTGAAGAACATAAGCATGGGGTCACTGCCGCAGGCGGTGTCCTCTGTACGCTCAAACACGTCGCTCTGCTTTTCAACCTCGGCGTCGAAATCGAGCCAGCCCTCGCGTGCGCCGTTTGCCATCATCAAAAATTCGACGGTGCCGCAGTTTTTGGCGGCGCGCAGGGCTTCATCTGCGACCTGACCGTCCGGCGTGCAGACGAGCGCGCGCACGCCTGCGGCCTTGAAGCGGTAATCGAGGTCGTGCTCCATTAAAAGGTTCGTCGCCGGGATGACGACGGCGCCGAGTTTATGCAGCGCCAAAATGGCGAACCAGAACTGGTAGTGGCGCTTTAAGATGAGCATGACTCTATCGCCGCGCTTAATGCCGAGGGATTTGAAGTAGTTTGCCGTCTTATTCGACATGCGCTTCATATCATTAAACGTGAAGCGCTTTTCCTCGTGGTGCTTGGAGACCCAGAGCATCGCAAGCTTATCCGGCTCTTTTTCCGCCATTTTATCGACGATGTCGAACGCGAAGTTAAACTTTTCCTCGTTCATGAAATCGATGGATTTTAAGATGCCGTTTTCGTCAAGCTCGGTGTGCACGAACGGGCTTGCGACCGTTTCGCGGTCGGCACGGTCCTGTTTGGCCTTGATGAGCGCCTCGAACGTGTCCTTTTCGGGCTTTTTCTCCTTCTGCGGGCGCATGACGACGGCGTAGAGGGTACATTCCTCGCCGCCGACGGCGATCATACCGTGGGGCGTGCCGCTGTTGTAGTAAATGGAATCACCCTCGCCGAGTTCTTCGATGTGCGAGCCGATCTGCACGCGCATTTTGCCCTTGATGACGATGTCCATTTCCTGCCCCTGATGGGTGGAAAGCTTGATCGCAACCTTCTGCTCCGCCTCGTTATACGGCATGGTGACAAAAAAGGGCTCTGCCGTTTTGCCCTTAAAGAGCGGGGCAAGATTTAAATACTTAAAGCCCTGACGGCGCGTGATGGGCAGGCCCTCGCCGCGGCGGGTGACGGTATATGTGGAAAGACGCGGGCTTGTGCCCTTGATGAGGTCGGTGGGGTCGATACCGAAGCGCTCTGCACATTTAAAAATAAACGTGAAGCTGAAATCATGCTCGCCGCTTTCAAAGCCGCGGTATTCCTCCAGCGTGACGCCGGTGCGCTGCGCCATTTCTTCTTCGGAAAGGCCGATGATCTCGCGCATGGTGCGAATGCGCTCCGCCACCTCTGCGAGCTGTGCTTTCAGGTCTGTTTTTTCCGTTACGGGGGTTTGTGCTTCATTTGCCAATTTCTTCATTCCTTTCGTTTTGGTATGGCTATATCGATAGTTTTGGTGTTTTTCATGCAAAAAACTCCGTCTCAAATCGCTTTGAGACGGAGTTGATCCGCGGTACCACTCAAATTGCCTGAAAAGGCCACTCACGGGCTCCCATGAAGCCCTATGCACTGACGCAGCATGGCGCGGAAAGCCCTACTCGGGTTCACTTTGGGGCTTTCAGCTCGGAAGGGATTGTGACAGGGCTTTCCGTATCGGCTTACACCCGCCGCCGACTCTCTGAAACGGGAAAGCCCGCACTGTCTTCGTCATCGCTTTTATATTTTCTCTGTATTATATGAGGTATATCTGAAAAGACAAAACTTGTTTTTAGATATATTCTTATCTTATCTGGTTTTCATTTCAATGTCAATTGTTTTTTCAAAAATTTCAAAAAGCTTCACACTTTTGCGGTCTCACGCATTTCGCGCATAACTTACTCCCTCAAAACGTGAAATAAATAATAAAAACCGGATAAATACAGGCATTGCAGCCCGCATTTTATCCGGCTTTCTGTTTCGTGTGAACGGGTCGCCCTCCGATAAACATTTAACCGTTTATCTTTGAACTACCTTATTTTAATAAAATGAAAATATCAATGACACTTTACGCGCGATGTGCGGCTTCTACGGCGTCAGCGGCGTTATCGAGAAGGCCGTCACCCATGAGCTCGATGGCACCGCGATCGCACAGGGAGGCGATCTGCGGGTCAAGCGGGAGCTTATCGAGCACCTTGAGGTCGTACTTTGCCGCGACCTCGTCGATGTGGCTTTCGCCGTAGACTTTGAACGGCTCGCCGCAGCACGGGCACTTGACATAGCTGTAATTTTCGATGAGACCGAGCACGGGCACGTTCATCATTTTCGCCATTTCGACCGCTTTGGAGACGATCATGGAGACAAGCTCCTGCGGGGAGGTAACGATGATGATGCCGTCGAGCGGAATGGACTGGAACACCGTGAGCGGTGCGTCTCCGGTTCCGGGGGGCAGGTCGACAAACATGTAATCGACTTCATTCCAGATGACGTCGCTCCAGAACTGCTTGATGACACCGGCGATGACCGGGCCGCGCCAGACGACCGGGGAGGTCTCATCCGGCAGAAGCTCGTTGATGCTCATGGTCTCGATGCCAGTCTTTGTGTTGACCGGGAACAGGCCGTCATCGCTGCCCATGGCCTTTTCGTGGATGCCGAAGCACTTCGGGATAGACGGACCGGTGATGTCGGCGTCGAGAATGGCGGTTTTAAAGCCGCGGCGCTGCATGGTAACAGCCAGCATAGAGGTGACAAGGCTTTTGCCTACGCCGCCTTTGCCGCTGACAACGCCGATGACCTTTTTGACATTGCTCATCTTATTCATGGGCGCAAGAAAGCTTTCCGGATTCTGACGGGAAGGACATTCCTCGCCGCAGCTGGAGCAGTCGTGCGTACAATTTTCGCTCATTGCTGATACTTCCTCTCAAAAATAATGTCTTTTTTCGTTTGTACGGCAAGCTATTCCGCCGCATCAAACAGGATATTTCGGTCTTTTTATTCTACCCTGTTCTTTCGCTTTTGTCAAGATTTTGACAAGCTATGGAACTGCACAGTTAAGCTATTCGTGCGTATCGTTCGCAACGGTGGGCGTTAAAAACAACAGGAGAAACGCGAGCGCCAAAATGCCGCAGGAAATGAAAATGGCTTTTGCAGGTTTTTCGGAATGAAAAATTTTCCCGTATCTCGGTTTTTGACTTCAAGATACGGGAAAGTTTAATTTCAGGCTTCGTTAAATAATTTTTCAAAGCGAACGGCGGCGGTGTGCAAGTCTTTCATGCCCTCAAACACGTTTTCCGCGTTGAACTTTTCTTTGAGGTAATGATCGGCCTCCAGCGTGAACCAGCCTTTGTAACCGATCTCTTTGAGCGCGGCGGCGATGGGCGCGAAATCAATGGACATGGAGAACGGGATCTGGTGGGAATCGTGCCAACGGTCGTTATCGTGAATGTGAAGCGCCTGCAGGCGGTGGCCCAGCGCACGGATCATGTTCGCCGCGCCTGAACCGGAGCCGCGCATTTCCGCGTGGCCGATGTCGAGGCATGCGACGAGATACGGGTCATTTACGGCGTCGACATGCTCGATGAAGCTCTCTGAGGTAGCGCATGCCGCAAAGCAGGACTCGTCTTTCGCATCATCCCAGTTCCACATGTTTTCCGTGGCGATCTTCACGCCGCAGTCCTTCGCAAACGGCAACAGTTCAAGGTACATTTCGGCATTTTCTGCGGCGGATTTGTCGTTATCCGGGTGAATGATGCAGATCTTGCCGCCGGCTTCTGCCGTGCATTCAATCGCGCGCTTGAAATACGAGCGAATCTCCGGGCAGGATGTCGGGAACGGCGCGTGCGACTGGTTGCAGGTGATGCCGTTATCGAGGCCGATCTGCTTCAGCTTGCGCGCAAACGCGAGATAATTTCCCCCGGCAAGCGGATGTGTTGTGGGGCGGACTGCGCCGAGTCGCCAATCGTAATCGCACATGGCAAACATGGAAAAATCCCAGGCGTCAAACCCGGCTTTTGCGACGTATTCCACGGCTTTTTCTTCGCCGACCAGAACGGACGCGGTTTCGATCTGTGTGGATGTTCTCATGAAAACTCCTCCCTTTTATCGACATTATAGAGCCGAAAAAGGGGCTTGTCAAGCCAGTCTTTCGGCGTTTGGTTTGTGGAAAAAGCCGAAAGCACTGTACAAATCGACACAAAAACGACCGCCCGATTTAGAACCGAGCAGCCGTTCATAGAGTTTGCTTAATAATTTTCCGCGTGAACCTCAAAATAGCTCTGCGGATGGTTGCAGACCGGACATACCTCCGGCGCTTTGACGCCGACGCAGATATGACCGCAGTTACGGCACTCCCACGCTTTTACCTCGCTCTTTTCAAAAACCTGTGCAGTCTCCAAATTTTTGAGCAGCGCACGGTAGCGCTCTTCGTGGTGCTTTTCGATCTCGCCGACCATTCTGAATTTTGCGGCGAGCTCCGGGAAACCTTCCTCTTCGGCGGTTTTTGCAAAACCCTCATACATATCGGTCCACTCGTAGTTTTCGCCGTCCGCAGCGGCCCCGAGATTTGCTGTTGTATCGCCGATGCCCATGAGCTCCTTAAACCACATTTTTGCGTGTTCTTTTTCGTTATCGGCTGTCTTCAGGAAGAGTGCAGCTATCTGCTCGTAGCCCTCTTTTTTCGCGACAGATGCGAAATAGGTGTACTTATTTCTCGCCTGCGACTCGCCGGAGAAGGCCTCTTGCAGATTTTTCTCGGTTTTGGTGCCTGTATACTGGTTTGCCATAGAAATACCTCCCATGCCCATTAAAATCAATTTCGCCCTAAGGCGGCCTTACATTCTTAAGTATAGCTCATTTTTCGAAAAAAACAAATGATTTTGAACCATATAAAAAATAAAAAGCACTCAGCAATACGCTAAGTGCTTTTATCTGGCTCCCCCTGTTGGACTCGAACCAACGACCCTGCGGTTAACAGCCGCATGCTCTACCAACTGAGCTAAGGAGGAATATTTTGGTGACCCGTGCGGGAATCGAACCCACGTTAACGGCGTGAGAGGCCGCTGTCTTAACCGCTTGACCAACGGGCCACAAAAACCAAGAGTTTTGGCTCTTGGTCAGCTTCTGGTGCACCATCAGGGACTCGAACCCGGGACACCCTGATTAAGAGTCAGGTGCTCTACCAACTGAGCTAATGGTGCATATACCCTGAAAACTGAATAAAGGGAGAAGCAAGAGTACAATGGGAGAAGAAA
>OHKK01000470.1_pt1 | contig 21208 bp, 15 predicted proteins | sample 1568811 | NCBI WGS metagenome assembly OHKK01 (sample SAMEA3879568, study PRJEB24766) | human gut metagenome | biome: human-associated habitat; feature: feces | place: USA | collected 1985/1987
TGCTGCGGCTTTGGAACAGGCGTAATAAGCATTGGCGTACTTTGGCAGCTTGTTGCGGCTTCTGCCATTCATGAAAGACTTTAAAAATGCTTTTACTATGCTGCTTTCTCCCTGGGACGTGTTGTGACTATGCAAAATCACGCGCGGCACACCGGCATCGTGTGCGGCTTTGGCACCAATACAGTGCATCGGCTCTGAAATATTGAAATATGCTGCATCATAAGCTTTTTGAGATAAGATTTTCTGCATCGCTTTATATTGCTTTTGCGGGTGCATCAATCCGGGAATCTCGTGGATTTCTGCTTTAAACGGCGCTAAGCAGGCACGTAAATCTACATTATCCTTTCCTGTGAGAATGTCCGCGTGTATACCTGCATCATAAAAGACACGCAGAACACGCAAAAGATATTTATCAATACCGCTGTTTCTGCCGTCTATCATATATCCGATCAGAACTTCCATACTTTCTCCTAAAAACAAGCAAATTCGGTCAGTGCTGTTGTTTGAGTGTCGAAAAGACCGTGGGAAACGCGCTTTTTACTGCAAAAATACTGCGAGCAATCATCAGACACAACGGGATATTGCCTGCACAAAACGCCTTTGCCATGCACTTGAAAAGCGTGCCGCTTGCCTGAACCGCCGACAGCAGTTCTTTGCACAACGGCGTTTTATACTGCTGCTTGAGCCATTCTTTGCGCTGTGCGTGGTTCATGTCAGAGCGTTTATCACAGTTGCGCTGCAAGGCGGAAAACAGGTAGCGCACATAGATATTGGCTAAAATTCTGCGCACCTCTTCTGTGCACATGCCCCAGTTTTTATACTGCTCCAGCACCAAGAAAACCCGCTCCGCGTTGAGTGTGAAGTAATCCGGCAAAAATTTATTCGTCAGGCTGCCGTCTATACGCTTCAAGTAATGATACGGTGTTGTGTTCAGCACGTTCATGGAGCACACCGAATCAAAATAAGAAACGTTGAATTTGATGTCCTCAATCAGCGTGATCTTTTCAAATACCACACCGCTTTCACGCAAGGACTGAACACGGTAGACTTTGTTCCACGCATAGCCGTACAGCGTTTTTTCCTCCAAATGAATAACCTCACGGCGCACGTCTTCCGGCGTATACAGATACAGCGTTTTTTCCGCTGCGACCGGGAAAGTCTGCTTTAAAACACCTGCGCGGTCATAATACTGCTCTAAAAGTCCGAAGACAACAACGTCTGCCCTGTTTACTTCCAAAGAGGCTTTTACTTGCTCCAACAGATTCGCATCGATCACATCGTCGGAATCCATAAAGAACACATACTCTCCTCGCACATGCGGGAAACCAGCGTTGCGTGCGTTGCTGAGGCCGCCGTTTTCGGGCAGATGCAGTACGGTCATACGCTCGTCTTTTTTGACCCACGCATCGCAAATTTTCGGAGAATCATCCGGCGAACAGTCATCAACCAAAATGACTTCAAAATCATCAAAAGTCTGTGCAGCCACGCTTTGTAGCGTTTGTTCCAAATAATCCGCAACGCCGTATACGGGCATCACGATGCTGAAAAACGGAGTTGTCTTATCCATTTACAGCCTCCGTTATCTGCCGGCCTTCAGCTTAGCAAAAAGCTCTGTATTACCGGACTTTACCTTGGAAATAATGCGACCTTCAAGATACGTCAGCCCAGTGCTGTGCATTTTAAGCGGCACAAGCATGAGCTTCATATAGGCTGAGCGCGCTTTGGTGAGCTTTACAGACTGCATAGCTGTCGGGGTAGAAATCATTTCACGGATTTTCGCTTTTTTCTCTTTTGTGGTGAGCGTACAGTTGCGGTTTGTTACATTTTCGATACAGCCGATAAGGCGCTCGGAATAACGGCGTGCGAGGAATTCTTCTGTTTCCGGCGTATGAATATTCCAGTGCTCATAAAGGTCAATCATCCAGCCGTGTTCTTCCTCGCGCTTATCGTACATATCGCTTCTGTAACGCGCAGTCTCACTTTCCTGACGCTTGCGGATAAAGTGATAATACTTGCCGGAAAGCACCGTAACGCGCTCCACATCGCGGATAACGCTTAAAATAAACGGGAAATCATCCCAGAAGGTCTGCGGAAAATAAATACCGTTGCCCTTTACATACTCTGTCAAAAAGAGCTTATTCCACGGAGAATACAACAAATTCAGATCAAACAGGTGATGGGCGTCCTCACGGAACGCCTGTTGTGTGGGATACGCACAATCCTTATACGCCTGCTCCTGTACAAATTTTTCCGAATCCGTGTAATACGTATCAATATAAAAGCCCGTTACAACAAACTGGGAACTGTTCTTCTCTGCTGCCGTCACCATATCTTCCAGCATGGTCGACTCCGCCCAATCGTCGGAATCCATAAAATACAAATACTTACCGGTAGCTTGATCGATTGCGACATTTCTTGCGCTTGGCGCACCGCCGTTTTCCTTGTGAATGACTTTGATGCGTGGATCTTTTGCTGCATATTCGTCACAAATCTCACCGCTGCGATCCTTTGTGCCGTCATCTACACAGAAAAACTCCCAGTTTTTATAAGTCTGTTTCTGTATGCTCTCTATTGCTTTGCCAACGTAAGCTTCTACGCCATACACAGGCATGATCACGCTGATTTTTGCATTTTCCATCATAATGTCTTACTCCGCAAATTCTTTTTCCACAGCCGAAAGCGCTGCCTCAATAACCTTATCCATATCATAATATTTATACTCTGCCAATCTGCCGCCGAAGATCACGTTCGGTTCGGCATCGGCCAGTGCCTTATACTGTTGATAAAGCGCGCTGTTTTTTTCGTTATTAACAGGGTAATATGCTTCCATCCCCTGCTGCCAAACCGCAGGATATTCGCGCGTGATGACCGTTTTTTCCTGCTGACCGAACGCAAAATGCTTGTGCTCGATGATGCGCGTATACGGCGTTTCACAGTCCGTATAGTTGACGACCGCAACGCCCTGATAATTCGGTGTATCCAAAACTTCGGTCTCGAAGCGCAGGCTTCTGTACTCAAGCTCACCGCATTTATAATCAAAATAAGAATCAATCGTACCTGTATAAACGACTTTTTCCGCAAGCGCATCATACGCTGCACGATTTGCAAGATAATCCACATCAGTGCGCACTTCAATGCCATCGAGCAGCTTATCAATAATCTCATTATAGCCGTTTACCGGGATGCCCTGATACGGATCGTTAAAATAGTTATTGTCATACGTATAGCGTACAGGGAGACGCTTGATGATGAATGCCGGCAGCTCCGTGCAAGGTCTGCCCCATTGCTTTTCCGTATAGCCCTTGATGAGCTTAGCGTAAATATCCGTGCCGACAAGGCGAATCGCCTGCTCTTCGAGGTTTTTGGGTTCGCCTGTTACGACGCCGCGCTGTGCTTCAATCTTTTCACGTGCTTCGTCCGGTGTTACGACACCCCAAAGCTTCGAGAACGTATTCATATTGAACGGCATGTTGTAGATTTCGCCTTTATAATTTGCGATTGGTGAATTCGTGAAACGATTAAACTCTGCTAAATCATTTACATATTTCCATACGCGGCGATTTGCCGTATGAAAAATGTGTGCACCGTAACGATGTACGGTGACTCCTTCGATCTCTTCGCAATAAATATTGCCGCCAACGTGATCGCGGCGCTCCAGCACAAGGCATTTTTTGCCGCGCAGTGTAGCTTCGTGTGCAAATACGGAACCGAAAAGGCCGCTGCCTACAATGAGATAATCATACTTTTTACACATACTAATTCTCCTTCCAATTATTAAATCAAGAATTTATTCTTCAATTTCATTTATACTCTTGGTTTTCTCCGTCATCTGGGCAGACTTCTCTTCTGTAAAGCCTTCTGTGGATTCCGGCACGAACATGATCTTGATTGTCAGCAGAATCAGCTTTAAATCAAGCAGAATTGACTGTTTTTCGATATACTGAAGGTCGAGCCGCAACTTATCGTAGGGACTCGTGTTGTATTTGCCGTAAATTTGGGCATAGCCGGTCAGGCCGCCTTTGACGCGTAGGCGGTAAGAAAACTCGGGGATTTCTTTTGTGTATTCTTCCACGTGTTCGATGCGCTCCGGGCGCGGGCCGACGATAGACATATCACCTTTTAAGACGTTAATAATCTGCGGGAATTCATCGATGCGCAGTTTACGGATGACGCGACCGACACGTGTGATGCGGGGATCGCCGGAGCGACACGGAATGGATTTGCCGCCTTTTTCCGCATCTACGATCATACTACGAAACTTGAGAATTTCAAAAACCTCGCCGTTTTTGGTGCAGCGCTTTTGCTTATAGAACACAGGGCCGCGATCCTCGAGCTTGATGGCCAAGGCTGTAAGAAGAAGCAGCGGGGAAAGCAGAATAAGTGCCGTAAGGGAAAGCAGAATATCGACCACGCGCTTGACAAGGTTGTACCAGAAACGCTCGCTTCGGTACTCATATTTCATCATGGGCGTATCGATCAGATGACGCGCTCCGAAGCCTTCCATGGTGATCTCACTGAGCTGCGGCGTGATATAGAGGCTTTTGCGGCTCTGCATGCAGTACCAGATCACCTCTGAACGTTTTTTAGAGGAAACCTCATAGAAAATGACAGCCTGATAGGGAGCGACTTCTTTTTTCCAGTCGCCCTTCAGAATATCCGCAGAAACGACCTTTTCGATGGTGAAGATATGACCAATCTTATCAAATTTTTGTAGAAACTCATTCACATTATCCGCGCCGAAGATGACAAGGGTCTTTTCCGGCTTGCCGAACGCGATGGTAAAACGCTTGCCGACAAGAGCCCAGCACGCTGCCGCCAAAAGCTGGCAAAGCACCGTGAGAATGCCGGGAATTAAGTTTACATAATTATGGCGAATCATGCAGAATTCGCCATAGAGCAGCAAATCTGCCATACCAAAGGACAGAAACTGCGAAAAAATAGTTTCTGCTATGGAATAATCTGTAATTTTAAACGCACGGAAAAGATTGCCGAGCGCTACGTATACGATGGCATAGAGAATCAATGTGACCGCATATCCGATGCTGTCTGCTCTACGGAAAAGTCTTGGGCCGTAATATTGGAACAAAACCATGGCAAAAAAGCCGAATTGCAATGCAAAAATGGAGAACTTCATGATCATAGAAAGCGCAAACTTTCTGTTATTCATTTATATTCACGCACCTTATATTCTTATAAGTATTGTTATACATTTTAATGATACCATTCGACACGCTTATTGTCAATTCGTTTTTAAAATCCTGTGCAACGCACTAATTACCCCCTATAATCTCTTCTTTTTTTCGTAATTGTTACTAATAATTCTACAATAAAATTAATATGCTTAGAACAGATCCATCATGGAGCACTTTTTGGGGTAGAAGACGTTGGGGACGGTGGGAGCTTGGCGGAGGAGGCGGACGTCGGGCATCCAGGGGATATCGGCGGCGGCGCGGGCGCCGGTGATGAGGGCAGAAAAGGCGCGGATGTTGAGGATGAGGTCCGGTACGGCGTCGGTTTTTTCGACTTTATTTTGCTCGCCGGGGGCAAAGTGCAGGCGCCATGTGCCGTTATTTTCCGTGATGATATCGTCTTCGATACTAAGGGTGATCTCCCCTGTGCCGCGGCAAGCACAGTTTTCTAAAACACGCTCGACGTTGACAACGCGCAGCATGCCGTTTGGGAACACAGAGCAGAACGTGCGCGTGTTTTCGCCGATGAGCTGCTCTAAGCGCATATCAGACGGGACGGTGAAGCGAAGCTTCTCGTAATCCGACGAGAAAGCGGATTTTGCGAAGAACAGCAAGCCGTTGAACGCTTCGGCATCGCACGCGAGGAAACCGCCGGGGCTTTGGAACGTGTGGGTGCAGTCAAGATATGTGACGCCGTCTTCTTCGATTTTATGGGTAATCATCAGGCCGCGCGGCTGATTTTCGTTATTGTACCAGACGAATACGTAGCGCTTATCGTTCCAGAGGTTCGCTTTTTCGAGACCTTTATCATACGTTTCGCGGACGGCGGAGAGGTTGTGGTCTGCATAGAACGTGTTATAGACGGTGAGAAGCGGGGTGAAATCGCCGCCGGGGAAGATCTGCTCGACGTGCCCGCCGACATCCTGCGGCTTCATCGCTGTGAACGGCACCGACCAGCGGTATTCCGGCGCACCGGCTTCAAAGCCGAACTTACGGTAATACTGCATGCTGAACGGATACAAAAAAGCGAACGTGAAATTGTTTGCGTACATGTCTTTGAGAGAGGCCGTCATGCAAGCGCGGATAACGCCGCCGCGGCGGTACTGCGGCAATGTAGAAACACCGCCTACACCGCCGAGCTTATACGTGCCGCCGTCGAAGCGGCAGAGGTACTCGCGGCTGTTCACAACACCGCAGATGGTCTCATCGTCGTCTAAAAATGTGCCGAAGCAGCGGTTGCGGGCGTCTTCCCTCTTTTCTTCTTCGGTGCGCTCACGAGCGGCGCTTTCTTTGGCTTTTTCGAGGTCGTAATCTCCCTCAAAGGCGACAGCCATGGTGAGATTTGATTTCCAGTTTTCTTCCGGGCGCAGTAATCTTGTTTTCATACAACTTTCCTCCGTTTTGCAAAAAAGCCGGCAAGCGAAAAGGAACTTGCCGGCTTTTTTGTCTTTATATTGCGATATATATTAAATATATTATAGTATACGGGCTTATTCCGAAAGGGCATGGATGATTTCATCCATGTGCATGCCGCGGGAACCTTTGCACAGCACGGCATCACCGGGATGCAGACGGTCTTTCAGATACGCGATGGCTTCCGCATTCGAGGCGAACCACACGCTGTTCTCACGATTTTTAAAGCCCTCGACGATGTGCTTTGCGAGCGGGCCGACGCCGATAAGGACATCGGTGCCGTTTTCCGCCGCAAACGCGCCGGTTTCATAGTGGCCGCGCTCTGCGTAATCGCCGAGCTCCAGCATATCGGCAAGTACGGCGTACTTTTTGCCGGTCGCTTTCAGGCCGCCGAGAATTTTCAAAGCGGCACGCATGGAATCGGGGCTGGCGTTATAGGTATCGTCGACCAGCGTGATGCCATGCGCTTCTTTAATCTGCTGGCGCATGGCGGGCGGTGCATAGGTGCGGATGGCCGCGACGGCTTTTTCCTCCGGAACGCCGACTTCCACAGCGACCGCGACAGCGGCAAGGGCGTTGCGCACGTTGTGCTCGCCGGCAACGGGGACGTACATTTCTACGCGTTTACCGTCGTGCACACAGATAAACCTTGTTCCCTCCGTATCGGCCTCAAGCTCTACGGCGCGCCAGTCGCAATTTTCACCGAGACCGAAGCGCACGATCTGCTTTTCCGGGGTGCTTTTTAATGTGGAAAGCAGGTCGTCATCGCCGTTTACGAACACCTTGCTGCCGTTTGGCAGGTAATCCGTGATGCCGAACTTCTCTTTCATGATGTTCTCGCGTGTTTTCATGAACTCGATGTGCGACACGCCGATATTCGTCATGACGGCGATGTTCGGCTTTGCGACTTTTGCGATGCGCGCCATCTCACCGGGCATGCTGACGCCCATTTCAACAATGGCGGCTTCGTCCTCCGGCGTGATGCGCAGAACGGTCATGGGCAGGCCGATCTGGCTGTTCGCATTGCCGGCGGTTTTCATCGTTTTGAGACCGGCGGAAACAGCTAAAGCGACCATTTCCTTTGTCGTGGTCTTGCCTACGCTGCCCGTGATGCCGATGACCGGGATATTGAAGCGCTCGCGATAGCGTTCCGCGACCTTTTGCAGTGCCGCGCGGGTGTTTTCAACGTAGACAACATCGCCTGCGGGGGCATCGAGCGGCTCTTCGGAAAAAGTCGCTGCCGCACCCGATGCGAAGACCTGCGGGATAAAGCGGTGTGCATCGGTGTTTTCGCCGCGGATGGGCACGAACATTTTGCCGGGCGTCGTCTCGCGGCTGTCGGTATAAAACGACGTGACGGTATTTTCGCCGCTGCCGACGAGCCTGCCGCCGCACATTTCGGCGATCTCAGATACCTTTAAATTCATAAATGCAGTAGTTTCCTTTCGTTTAGCGCACCGAAGCGAGGGAGCCCATCGGATCCCACGGCTGGAGCGTGATCGGCTCTTGCTCAAGCGCTTTGCGCTGTTCTTCTGTGAGGTACTTTTTATCGACGACGACCTGATACATATACTCGTCGAACCAAGCGTCGCTCATGATGTAGTAGCCGTCTACACCGGCGTCCTTGCCCCAGCTGTTTTCGACTCTCCAGCGGTTCGGCTTACCGTTATCGTCGATATTGACGCCCTGGAAAACCATGGCGTGCGTCATGAGGCTCTGTCCATAATCGAGGCGCTGAGCTTTATCCATGGTGAACTCGGTGTTGAAGAGCGTTTCGAGGTCGAGGGCGTTCAAATCCATAACGCCGCCGTCGCGAACGCTGCGCTTGCCGACATCGCAGCCGAACCAAACCGGCAGGCCGTCCTTCATCTGGGCGATGGCTGCCGCTTTCAGGTCTTCAATGGGCAGGTTGAGGTACTTGACGGGGCGACCCTCTGCGACGTTACCGAGGAACGCGACGGTGTAGGTCTTGCCGTAGGGCTTATCGGACGTCGGCGCATTGATGAGGCTGATGTACTGGGAAAGATCCATGTCGACGTACTTTTTGAAGAACGACTGCGGAGTGATGCCGAGGTCGCGCACGAAGCCGTTCGGGGTCTTGACCTCGAAATCGAACTTCACAGGCGGCTTGCCGAGGCTGATGCACAGCATGTTATAGATGGTCTGCATCATGTCGTCCTTCTTTGCACGGAGCGCTTCCATGGAAGCGCCGTTCTGATACGCGGTGCGCAGCGTGCAGGCAAACTCACGCAGCTTTTCGGTGAGGTAGCCGATGATCTCACGCGTGGAGGAGGATGCGGCGGTTTCCGGCATGACTTCCTTCGGCACGACGCCGTACTTCTCTACGAGGTTTGCGAACATATCCCACTGGCCGCCGTCGCCGAGCGGACCGGAAAGCAAATATGTAACAAGGCGGCCTGCGGTGGGCTCGTTGAGCGTCTCTAAGATGCTCTCGAGAAAATAGTTGCTCTTTTCAAGCTTATCGAAAAACAGCGCGTAGTTCTGGGAGAGCTCAAACGTTTTGACGCCGAGCTTTTTGATAATGCGGAAGCGCATTGTATTGAGCGCCGCGAACATCCAGCAGCGGCCGCTCTGCTTCTGATTCGTGATGTCGCCCTGCTCCAAAGAAATGTTGAACGTATGGCGCATTTCGCGGGCGTTCTCAAAGTGCATGGCGGCGTTGTTGACCCCATTCTTCGTGACAGCATCCATGGCGATACGGTTCGCGCGGTCACCGTCGAACGCGGTCTCATAAGAAGCGAGCTGTTCCAGTGTGATTTCCTTATTCATTTCTGCACAAGTCCTTTCCCGAAAGTAATTTATGAGCTTTATTTCATGGAATCAAGGATTTCCCGAATGACGACACGCTCGTCAAACGGGTATTTCTTACCCTCGATCTCCTGATAATCTTCGTGACCCTTGCCTGCGAGGACAATAATGTCGCCGGGTTGTGCGTTTTCAATGCACCAGCGGATGGCTTCGCGGCGGTCGGGAATTTCAATGTATTTGCCGTCGGTCTTTGCAAGGCCGACCTTGATGTCCGCTAAAATATCGAGCACATTTTCGTAACGGGAGTTATCTGCCGTGATGACGGAGAGATCGGCTAAATTGCCGCTGACCTCGCCCATCTCGAAACGGCGCACCTTGGGGCGATTGCCGCCTGCGCCGAACATGCAGATGAGGCGCTTCGGGTGATAGGCGCGCAGCGTTGTCAAAATGCTCTGCATGCTGACGGCGTTGTGCGCATAATCGATGAGCAGGGTGAAATCGCCGGGCATCGGCACAGGCTCCACGCGGCCCTTGACTTTGACGGTTTTAAGCCCCTGCTGCATGGCAGTGACGGGGATATTCAAAACGCTGCACGCCGTGATGGCGCACAGGGCGTTATAGACGTTGAACTTGCCGGGAATGGCGACATCCGCGGTAAAATTCAGCTTGCCTGTGACGGAGAAGCGCACGCCGAGAAAGCCCGGTGTGGTAACGAGTTCTTCCCCATGCGCAACAAAATCGGCCGATTTATCGTAGCCGTAGGTAACAATATTGCACGTATGATTTTTGATGATGCCGGTATAATTCGGGTCATCGATATTAATGATGCCGGTGCGGCACATGCGGAACAGCATGCTTTTGCACGCCATGTACTCTGCCATATCTTTATGCTCTGCGCCGCCGATGTGATCCTCGGAGAAATTCGTGAAGAGGCCGAGCTCAAACGTGAAGCCTGCAACGCGGTGATCTTTAAGACCGATGGACGAGACCTCCATAACGCAGTATTCGCAGCCGGCGTCGACCATTTGGCGCATGAACTTCTGCACCTCGTAGTTTTCGGGTGTGGTGTTATCGGTTTGAACGAGGGTATCGCCGTACAGTACGCCGATGGTGCCGATGACGCCGGTTTTATGGCCTGCGGCCTCCAGAATGGAGCGCATCATGAACGCGGTGGTCGTTTTGCCCTTGGTACCCGTGATGCCGATGACGTGCATCTGCTCTGCGGGGTGGCCGAAGAACTCGGCGCTCAAATATGCGAGGGCAAGGCGGGTGTTCTCCGTTAAAATGACCGGCACGGGCGCTTCCACGAGCTCCTCTGCGATGATGACGGCGGCACCTTTTTCCGCTGCCATTTTCACGTACTTATGGCCATCTGCATTCGCACCGCGCAGGCAGACGAACGCGCAGCCCGGCACAGCCTTGCGGGAATCGTACACAAGGTCGGTGATGTCGACGTCCGGCACCTGCTCCGCGCGATACTTGATGGCGGTTAAAAGTTGTTTCAGTTTCATTTTTATCCCATCCTTTTTCGTGAATTCGGATGATGTATACCGACATGGTATACTATGTGCTTATTATAGTCCGTCTGCGTGGTTCTGTCAAAGAAAAAAGAGAGCTGCGCGTAAAAATGTGCAGCTCTCTCATTTAATTTTCGGTATTTGCGGGTTCGTCGTTCAAAAGACGCTCGTACAGCTTGACACTGTCATTGCGGTAATCGATCTTCTCCTGCTTTTTGAACGCAGCGCCGTCTTCTGTACGGACGGCGACCTTGAGCTCACCGAGGACGGAAAGCACGCTTTCTTTCGTTGCGCCCTCCTCATTATAGTGGTTGAGCTCTAAGTTGTTCAACGCCGGAATGTCCTTCCAGAGGTAATAGTCGTTATCGGTGCCGTCTACGGGGCCAAAGAAGCCTTCTAAATCGTCCTGATCGAGGTATTTATAGCTTGCGTCATCGTAGGCGAAAATCATGCTGTCACCGGCGGAGGCATCGGTCGCGAACTTGACGAACGAGGCCTGCAGCTCTGATGTTTCAAACTCCGAGGTGCCGCTTGTATTAAAGCGGCAGAAATTCATGGCGACGTATGTTTCGCCGTCACCGTTGCGGTCGTCTGCATATTTCTCGAAAAGCTCCTGAATATCGGTTTGCAGGTCGCTCGGCACGGTATACTGCGTCATGACGGTGATGGTATAATCGGGTTCCGTTTTGGATGTGACCGAATATATGAAATAGCCGACGACGGCTATGGCGAGCGCGACGAGCAGGACGTGCACCTTGTGATAATCCCACCAGTTTTTGCGTTTATCCGCCGCGGTCTGCGGCTTGATTTCGTTTTCATGAATGGTGTCTTCCGTATCGTCCAGCAGATACCGCTCTCGTGCCATGTGATTTCCTCATCTCTTCTTTAGTATTCTTTGGCTGTGTGTTTTTTGAAAAGGCGGCTTTGTGCCGCCTTTCAGGGAACCCATGCAACTGGGTTCCCTACGGCTCAACAATTCACCGGACTGTTGAGCCTACCTTCCTAGTTTTTGGGGAGGCAAAAAGGTTTCGTCGTTTGCGAACGACGACCAAAGGCGCTGCCTTTGGAATCCGCCGCCTTTGAAAAAGGCGGGCGAAACTTTATCCGTTTGCTTTACGTTAGCTTTATGTTAATTTTACGCCGTTATTCTTTCTAAAAAGCCAATTTGCTGTGAACAAATTGTAAAATGCAAAAGCACTGCCCTCAACACAGGCAGTGCTTTTATTGTAACACAGATTAAATTTGTGTCAAGCTTTATCAAACTCAGCCTACGACCTCGTAGCCCTTATCTTCGATGGCTTTCTTGAGCTCGGCATCGGAAATTTCAGCATTGAGCTGAATGACCGCCGTGCCCTTTTCGTGGCTGACTTCTGCAGATGTGACCTGCGGGAACGCCTCCAGACACTTTTTGACAGTGGCTTCGCAATGCGGGCACATCATGCCGTTAATCTTAATTGTTTTTTCCATGGTTTTTGTCTCCTTTACTTCGATGGTTTTCATTTCGGCGGGTTTTGCCGATTTTATTTTTTTATCGTGCTTCGTACTGCGGATGTTCAATAAATTCAGACGAAGCGCGTTTGTGACGACACAAAAGCTCGAAAGGCTCATGGCTGCCGCGCCGAACATAGGGTTCAGCTGCCAGCCGAGCAGGTTAATGAACACGCCTGCCGCGAGCGGGATGCCGATGATGTTATAAATGAACGCCCAGAACAGGTTTTCGTGGATATTGCGCAGTGTGGCGCGGCTTAAACGGATGCCCGCAGGAACATCGGACATGCGGCTTTTCATGAGCACGACATCTGCGGCGTCGATGGCGATATCCGTACCGGCGCCGATGGCGACACCGATGTCGGCCCTGGTAAGGGCGGGCGCGTCGTTGATGCCGTCGCCGACCATCATGACTTCGCCCTGCTCTCTGAGCTTGCGGATGACGTTTTCCTTGCCGTCCGGCAGGACGCCTGCGATGACTTCATTAACACCTGCCTGTCGGCCTATGGCCTCTGCGGTGCGGGCGTTATCACCGGTGAGCATGACGACGTGAATGCCCATGTTCTGCAACTCGCGGATGGCCTGCGGGCTGTCTTCCTTGATGACATCCGCTACGGCGATAACGCCGATAAGCTTACCGCCCCTGCTGAAATACAGCGGGGTTTTGCCGGACTGCGCGAGGGCTTCGGCCTTTTCTTTAAAATCTGCGGGGACATCTGCCTGCGTGGAGATGAACTTCAGGTTGCCGCCTGCGAGAACTTCGCCGTTCAGGGCAGCGGTGAGGCCATTGCCGGGCTTTGCCATGAAGTCTGTGACTTCTTTTGCCTGCACGCCGATCTCCTCAGCGCGCGCCATGATGGCTTTGGCGAGCGGGTGCTCGCTCTTTTTCTCGAGCGCACTTGCGGCTTCCAGAAGGTTTTTTTCGGTGATGCCCGGGGCGGGTAAAATATCCGTGACGCGGGGCTCGCCGCTTGTGATGGTGCCAGTTTTATCGAGCGCGACGATCTGCACCTTGCCGGTTTTTTCGAGTGAAACGGCAGTTTTGAACAGGATGCCGTTTTTCGCGCCCATGCCGCTGCCGACCATGATGGCGACCGGCGTTGCGAGGCCAAGTGCGCACGGGCAGCTGATGACGAGCACGGAGATGCCGCGCGCGAGCGCGTAGCCGAACGTCTGCCCAACGAGCATCCAGACGATGAACGTAACAGCAGCGATGCAGATGACGGTCGGGACGAACACGCCGGAAACCTTATCGGCGATCTTCGCGATCGGCGCTTTCGTGGCAGCGGCATCGCTGACCATGCGGATAATCTGGGAAAGCGTGGTATCTTCGCCGACGCGCGTTGCTTCGCAGCGCAGGAAGCCGGACCGGTTCACGGTCGCGGCGGAAACAGCATCGCCCACGGCCTTATCGACCGGAATGCTCTCGCCGGTGAGGGCGGATTCATTGACGGCGCTGGCGCCTTCCAAGACGATGCCGTCTACGGGGATATTCTCACCGGGGCGCACGACAAACACATCGCCGCGGCGAACCTCGGAAACGGGCACGGTGACCTCTTGACCATCCCGCACGAGCACGGCGGTTTTCGGCGCGAGGTTCATGAGACCCTTTAAGGCATCGGTCGTGCGGCCTTTGGAGCGCGCTTCCAGCATTTTACCGACCGTGATGAGCGTTAAAATCATGGCGGCAGACTCGAAGTAGAACTCGTGCATGTAGCCCATGACGGCGGCCATATCGCCGCGCATCTGGGCATCTGTCATGGCGAACAGCGCGTAGGTGCTGTACAGGAACGACGCGCCCGAGCCGAGCGCCACAAGGGTATCCATATTCGGTGCGCGGTGGATGAGCCCCTTAAACCCGCTGATGAAGAACTTCTGGTTGATGACCATGATGATGACGGTGAGGAGCAACTGGATGAGGCCCATCGCGACGTGGTTGTCTTTGAGAAAATTCGGCAGCGGCCAGCCCCACATCATATGCCCCATGGAGATGTACATGAGGACAGCCAAAAAGCCGACGGACGTGATGAGGCGCTTTTTGAGCTTCGGAGTTTCGCGGTCTTTCAGGGCATCTTCTGCAGCAACGTTGGGGCTTGTGCTATTCTGCGCCGCGCCTTTTTTGGACGCGCCGTAGCCGGCATCTTCCACAGCCTTGATAATACTTTCCGGCGAAGCCGTGCCCTCAACGCCCATGGAGTTCGTAAGCAGGCTGACCGAGCAGGACGTAACGCCCGGCACCTTGCTGACCGCTTTTTCCACACGGGTGCTGCACGCCGCGCAGCTCATACCCGTGACGTTATACTGTTCCATTTTCTTCCCTTCCTTTCATAAAAATGCGCCGAAAATTATCGCATCAGCTTTTGCAGCGTAGTGACAAGCTCATCGATGACTTCATCGTTTCCTGCGCGGATGTCGTCCGCTACACAAGTCTTGATGTGGTTTGCGAGCAGCTCTTTCGTAAATGCGTTGAGCGCCGCGTTGGCTGCCGCGACCTGCACGAGGATGTCCGGACAGTAGGCGCTTTTCTCCACCATGCCGCGAATGCCGCGGATCTGCCCTTCGATGCGGTTTAATCTGTGGATGAGTTTTTTGTACTCCTCATCGGAGCGGTGCTTTGTTTTATGACAGCTGCAGCACTTCTCTTCGGTTTTTTCTTCGGTGCAGTCTGTGCACGCTTCCGTATCGGTTGCATTGCTTTTGCAGCAAGCGTGCAGCTCTTTTTCTTCTGTATGTTCCAACGGAATTCTCCTTTCCGATTTCGCTTTATATACCCTCTTGGGGTATTTTGATTATATACCCACATAGGGTATATTGTCAACTCCTATTTTAGCTTTTTTTCAAAAATATTCTGCCCGGATTTTTGACCTGCGTTTAAAGTAAAAAGCACCGCTTGGCTTTTGGCTCAAAACGGTGCTTTGGGTGTTAATCTTAGCTTGACTTACGCTTCGTATTCCATTTTCTCCGGCGTCCAGTTTTTGAGGACCCCGAGCATATCGACGGCAGTCTCTTTGGCGCCCTTGAGGTCGTGCTCTTTGTAGTTGCCGCACTCTTCGCGGCGGCTGCCGGGAATCTCTCCCTCAAAATCGCGGATGAACGCGAAGGATTCCTGCACGAGATGCAGGGCATCTCGGCGGCTCACGTTGTCGCGCAGGAGGAAATAGAAGCCCGTGCGGCAGCCCATGGGGCCGACGTAGATGACGGAATCGGACAACGCGGAGTTGCGCGCATACGTGGCGAAAAGATGCTCGAACGTGTGGAGCGCGCCGTTTGAGAGGTAATCTCCGGCGTTCGGCACCTTCATGCGCAAGTCGTAGGTTACAACGTCGCCGTCGATGCGGGAAACGTACATGCCTTTTTTGAGCTTATCATGATTGACGGAAAAGCTGGCGATTTTTTTCATACTCTATCATCACTTTCTTCTATAATTTCGGGAATTTCTTAGAGTATACCACGCTTTTCTTTGAATTTCAATTCCGTCTTATTTTTCGACGGTAACGGTTTTCGGCTCGTAACCGGCGTGCCAGACGGTCTGCTTCAAAACGACTTCTTCGACGGGCTTCTTTGTGTAGATACGAGCGAATTTGCCGGCAAGGTCGACCTTTGCCATGCAGTCCGGCTGTTCGTTGAACGCGTTTTCAATGCGCATAGCGCAGTTTTTGCAGTGCATGCCCTCGATGTCCATGCGGTAAACGTGGTCGTAGTCGTTCACGTTCGTATCCTGCGGCTTGACGTGCTTCACTTCATCGCCGCCACCGCCGCAGCAGCCGTTTTTGAGTTTTTTGCGGTAGCTGATGACCGCAAAAATACAAATAGCCGCAATCACCACACAGATGATGATCGTAGCAGGGCTGATGTCCGCGCCGGTCGCATTCAAAATATACGTACGCATTTAAACCGCTTCCTTTTGTGAAAATAGTTCTTGTGAAAGAAAACTCTTATATACCCTTTAGGGGTATCTTGATTATATACCTCGACAATATAGAATGTCAAGAGAAAAAGTTAGCGATTTCTAACTTATTTTGAATTCCTGCGTTGCTGCGCGTGTGAAAAAATAAAAAATGCCGCCCGGCACTGTTTGAAACACAGCAGTCGAGCGGCGTTTTGATTTATTTTTAGGGTTTCGCATTCCAGAGGGTAACTTTCCCTGTTTCGCGGGTCTTGTTCATATCGATGATGCGCTGGTTCGACGAGCCGCGAAAGCGCAGGGAAATGTCTTTGAGTTCATCGACGAATGCGCCGTCGACGAGCACGTCGAGCAGGGACAGGAATTCGTCCGTGACCTCGCAGCGGTTGCGGCCGCCGTCTTTCAGCATATCGGTCTCCAGGGTGGAACCGGAATAGCACCAGATGTCCTTTTCGGGGTATAGCTTGCGAACGCGGTGCAGAAACGGCACCAAAGCGCGTTGATTCTGCGGCTCCATGGGCTCGCCGCCGAGCAAAGTTAAACCGTTGATGAAACCGGGTGCAAGGGCTGCGAGCACCTCGTCTTCCGTTTCTTTTGTAAACGGCTTGCCGTAGTTGAAATCCCACGTTTCGGCGTTGAAGCAGTTTTTGCAGTGGCGCGTGCAGCCGGAGACGAACAGCGTGACGCGCACGCCGATGCCGTTTGCGATGTCGGTTTTTTTGATCTCACCGTAATTCATGATGGTTTCCTCTATTCATGAAATACCGCACAAAGCGCCTGCCCTGTGCGGTACTGTTTATTCTTGATTTTGACTTAATTACAAGTGCAGCACGCGCTCTTTGATTTCGGCGGTACGGCCCTGGTTCCAGAACTGGGTGCCGATGTAACCGCAGGTGCGGCGGGCGACGTTCATGGTATCCTGGTCGCGGTTGCCGCAGTTCGGGCACTCCCAGACGAGCTTGCCGTCGTCCTCGACAATCTGAATCTCACCGTCGTAGCCGCACTTCTGGCAATAATCGCTCTTGGTGTTAAGCTCGGCGTACATGATGTTATCGTAGATATAGCGGATGATCTGCAGGACGGCTTCGAGGTTATTCTGCATGTTCGGGACCTCGACATAGCTGATGGCACCGCCGGTGGAAAGCGCCTGGAACTGCGACTCGAAGCGGAGCTTTTCAAACGCATCGATATGCTCGGTGACGTGGACGTGGTAGCTGTTTGTGATATACGGCTTATCCGTGACGCCCGGGATAATGCCGAAGCGGCGCTGGAGGCACTTTGCAAACTTGTACGTAGTGCTCTCGAGCGGCGTGCCGTACAGACCGAAGCCGATGGTGGTCTCTGCCTTCCATTTTTCGCACGCAGCGTTCATGTACTTCATGACAGCGAGCGCAAACGGCGTTGCGCTGGGGTCCGTGTGGGATTTGCCCGTCATGTAGCGCACGCACTCGCACAGACCGGCATAGCCGAGCGAAATGGTGGAATAGCCGCCGTAGAGAAGCGCATCAATGGGCTCGCCTTTTTTGAGACGGGAGATTGCGCCGTACTGCCAAAGGATTGGCGCGGCGTCGGACAATGTGCCCTTCAAGCGGTTGTGGCGGCACATGAGTGCGCGGTAGCACAGGTCGAGGCGCTCATCGAAGACCTTCCAGAATTTTTCCATATCGCCGCCGGAGCTGAGCGCGACATCGACAAGATTCAGTGTGACGACGCCCTGATTGAAGCGGCCGTAGAACTTATAGTTGCCGTTTTCATCCTTCCACGGGCTTAACGCGCTGCGGCAACCCATGACCGGGAAGCAGTTGCCTTCTTTGAGCTCTTTCATCTTCTTTTCGGAGATGTAGTCCGGCACCATGCGCTTTGCGGTGCACTTTGCGGCAAGCTCGGTGAGGTAATAGTATTCGCTGCCGGGGGTAATGTTATCCTCCTGCAAAACATAAATGAGCTTCGGGAATGCCGGGGTAACCCACACGCCCTTTTCGTTTTTGACGCCCTCATAGCGCTGGAGCAGCACTTCCTCGATAATCATGGCGAGGTCGCGCTTTTCACGCTCGTTTTTCGCCTCGTTCAGATACATAAACACGGTGATGAACGGCGCCTGACCGTTCGTCGTCATCAAAGTCACGACCTGATACTGGATGGTCTGCACGCCGCGCTTGATCTCCTCACGCAGACGGCGCTCCACCATTTTGGAGATTTGGGCCTCATCCGGGGAAACGCCAAGCTCGCCGATCTCGACTTCGACCTCACGGCGGATTTTCTCGCGGGAGATCTGCACGAACGGTGCGAGGTGTGCGAGGCTGATGCTCTGGCCGCCGTACTGGTTACTTGCAACCTGCGCGACGATTTGCGTGGCGATGTTGCAGGCGGTGGAGAAGCTGTGCGGCTTTTCAATGAGCGTGCCGGTGATGACCGTGCCGTTTTGCAGCATGTCTTCGAGGTTTACGAGGTCACAGTTGTGCATGTGCTGCGCGAAATAGTCCATATCATGGAAATGGATGATGCCCTGCTCGTGTGCTTCGACGATTTCGCGCGGAAGCAAAATGCGGCGCGCGATGTCTTTGGAGACCTCGCCGGCCATGTAATCGCGCTGGACGCTGTTTACGGTTGGATTTTTATTCGCGTTTTCCTGCTTGACTTCCTCGTTGTTGCACTCGATAAGGCTGAGAATCTGGTTATCGGTGGTATTGGCGCGGCGCGCAAGCGAACGCGTATAGCGGTAACAGATATACTCCTTAGCGACGTCGAACGCACCCTGCCCCATGATCTGCTTTTCTACGAGGTCCTGTATTTCTTCCACGGACGCTGCACGCCCCATGGCGACGCACGCTCCTTCGACATTTGCAGCAATTGTGCGAATTTGTTCGTTCGTAAGTCTCTGACGCTCGTCGATCTCTTTATTTGCCTTGGAGACAGCGACGATAATCTTAGTGATATCGAACGCTGCTTCCGAGCCGTTTCTCTTAATGATCTTCATGTTCCTTACCGCTCCTTCATATCGCCCGCGGGAGCTGCATGTTTCCAGCCCCTTTGGTTTTCATAATCAGTTTCCATAATTTTCTTTATATTGAATATTTATGCGTAACCACAAGATATTGTGTTCGTTTTTGCGGTTCCTGCCGCAAGCACCCTACCAGTATACACCGAAGTTGGCGTCTTGTCGAGTAGTAAATGCGCTTTATTTTAAATTTCTTTTTGTACCCTTTTACCCATTGTGCAATAAAGCGTGAAAGGGCACCGCAGAGCGGCGCGGCAAAGCGCGGGTTTGGATATAAAAAAGGGCGGTCATTGACCGCCCTTGCAGGAACCCATGCAACCGAGTTCCCTACGATTTGAATGCCCCCCGGACATTCAAATCAACTTTCCTAATTTTATGTAGGCAAAGAGGTTTCGCTTTCTGATGAAAGCAACTTAGGGCGCTGCCCTAAGCACCCGCAGTCTTTTGAAGAAGGCTGGCGAAAACTTTTGACCACCGTTACGGGAAGTTTCTTTTCTTACTCTTCCTCTGCTTTTTCCGGCAGAAGATCTGTCATGCTTTTGAGGCTGATGCCGAGTGTGGACATATTGTGCAGGAGTGCGGAGGTAGTCGGCTGGATGATTCCGCCTACGCCGAGCAGGATAAGCATGAGGTTGAAGCCGACGATGAAACGGTAGTTGCGGTGGATGCGCGCCATAAGCGCAGTGCTGAGCTGACGCAGGGTGACGAGCTCATAGAGATCGCCTGCCGCAACGGTGATGTCCGCAATCTCTCTGGCAATGGCGGCGCCGGTATTGATGGCAACGCCGACGCTTGCTTCGGACAGCGCCGGAGAATCGTTCACGCCGTCGCCGACCATGATAACGGTGCGGCCCATTTCTTTTTCGCGGCGGATGAAGTTCGCCTTATCCTCCGGCAGCACTTCGGCGTAGAACTCGTCTACGCCGACCTCTGCTGCAACGGCTTCGGCGGTCTTGCGGTTATCGCCGGTCATCATGACAACCTTCTTGATGCCGCAAGCGTGCAGAGCGCGGATGGCGTCCTTTGCTTCCTTACGCAGCGGGTCGGAGATACAGATGACGGCTGCGAGCACACCGGAAATGCACAGATAAAGGTGCGAATACTCGGCCGGAAGTGCGTTGAACTTCGCTTCTTCGCCCTCCGGGATTACGCAGCCCTCGTCTTCAAAAACGAAGTGCGCACTGCCGATGATGACCTTTTGGCCCTCCACAGTGCTGGAAATGCCGTGCGCGACGACGTATTCCACGCGAGAATGGTACTCTTCGTGGGAGAGGCCGCGGTCCTTGGCTTCGGCCACGACAGCGTTTGCCATGGAGTGTGGGTAATGCTCCTCAAGGCAGGCGGCAAGGCGCAGCATTTCGCTTTCCTCACGGTCGCCGAACGTTTCGATCATGGCGACACGCGGTGTTGCATATGTCAGCGTGCCGGTTTTATCGAACACAATGGTATCGGCGTTTGCAACGGCCTCCATGAAGCGGCCGCCCTTGACGGAAATATGGTGTGCGCTGCTCTCGCGCATCGCAGACAGCACCGCGATCGGCATGGAGAGCTTTAACGCGCAGGAGAAATCGACCATCAGCACGGCGAGCATCTTTGTGACGTTGCGCGTGAGCAGATAGGTCAGCGCCGTGCCGCCAAGCGTGTACGGCACAAGCTTATCGGCAAGGCGGGAAGCCTTGTCTTCTGCGGTGGATTTCAATTTTTCGGATTCTTCGATCATGCGGACGATACGGTCATAACGACCGCCGCCCATGGCTTTTTCGACGCAGATGACGCACTCGCCCTCTTCGGCGACGGTGCCGGCATACACGTAGCTGCCGACGGACTTCTGCACCGGCAGAGATTCGCCGGTCATAGAGGCTTGATTGACCAAGGCTTCACCCTCGACGACCTTACCGTCGAGCGGAATCACATTGCCCGTGCGCACAAC
>OHKK01000486.1_pt1 | contig 20625 bp, 18 predicted proteins | sample 1568811 | NCBI WGS metagenome assembly OHKK01 (sample SAMEA3879568, study PRJEB24766) | human gut metagenome | biome: human-associated habitat; feature: feces | place: USA | collected 1985/1987
CCCCCGCCGGATAGTCGGGGATGGGCAGCAGATAGAAGCTCACCAGCCCCAGCAGCCCGCCCAGCAGACCGCAGAGAATGGGGATCCACTTGTTGTCCATCCGGCTGGCCCGCACGGCCATGCCCATGAGATAGGTGATGACGGTGATGGCCGCCACGCTGGCAATACCCAGATTTTCCATAAAAGCCCTCCTTATGATACAATGTCCCAGGTCTTGACCTCCTGATAGATGCGGTCGATGAAGGAATTGCCCCGCAGAGCCTTATAGGCCCGGTACTCCAGCAGAAAATTCTCATACTCATACTGCCGGATAGCAGATCGTTCCTTGTTACTATAGTATGTATGAAGCATATTGCTCCGCAACAGGCATTTCTGCCCCTCCCGCAGGTGCTTCGTCCCCGTCAGCGCCTCCCGCACCGGCCGCAGCAGCAGGATCAACGCCGCACCGATTCCGGTGACGCAGGAGGAGATGCCCGCCAGAACCGTCAGCAGCTCCATACCGCCGCCTCCTCTCGTATGGTCTCCATGTTCTCACACCCCCTTCTGCCTGTGGCGTCCCCGCCGGGAAAGTTGTACCGCCTGTTGCCCTCCACCGGACAACAGGGAAAAATTTCCGGGCTCCCCAACAAACAAAAAAGGAGCCGACTGCATAGCAGTCGGCTCCTTGCGTCAAACAAGCTTACTTGTTCTTGTTCTCCTCCACGATGGACAGGGTGTCCTGAGCGATCATCAACTCCTCGTTGGTGGGGATGACCATCACAGTGACAGGGGCGCCATCCTTGGAGATAATGCGCTCCTCACCACGGGTGTTGTTCTTCTCCTCGTCGCAGGTAATGCCCATGAACTCCAGGCCCTCCAGAATGTGAGCACGGGTGGAGGGGGCATTCTCACCCACACCGGCGGTAAAGATCACCACGTCCACGCCGTTCATGGCGGCGGCGTACTCGGCGATCATCTTGTGTACACGGTACTCAAAGATCCGCAGGGCGATGGCGGAGCGGTGATGGCCCTTGGCGGCAGCGGCCTCCAGATCACGGAAGTCGGAGGACACGCCGGACAGGCCCATCATGCCGGAGCGCTTGTTCAGACCTTCCATCACAGAGGAGATGGAGCGGTCGTACTTGTTGGCCACATACTCGATAACGCCCACGTCCATGTCACCGGCACGGGTACCCATGGGCAGACCGGCCAGCGGCGTCAGACCCATGGAGGTGTCCACGCACTTGCCGCCGTCCACAGCGGCCAGAGAGGAACCGTTGCCCAGATGGCAGGACACGATCTTCAGATCCTTGGGATCCTTGCCCAGCAGCTCGGCGGCCCGCAGGGTCACATAGCGGTGGGAGGTGCCGTGGAAGCCGTAGCGGCGCAGCTTGTCGTTCTCATAGTACTTGTAGGGGATGCTGTACAGATAGGCGTGCTCCGGCATGGTCTGGTGGAAAGCGGTGTCGAACACAGCCACCTGCGGCACGTCGTCGCCCAGCACCTTGCGGCAGGCCTCGATGCCGATGATATTGGCGGGGTTGTGCAGGGGAGCCAGAGGCGTGCAGTCTTCCACGGCCTTCAGCACCTCATCGTTGATGAGCACGGAGGAGGCGAAGGTCTCGCCGCCGTGGACCACACGGTGACCCACCGCATCGATCTCCTTCATGGAGGAGATGACGCCGTTCTGGGGATCCACCAGAGCGTTCAGCACGGTCTGGATGGCCTCGGAGTGGGTGGGCATGGCCACATCGGCGGCCTTGATGGTCTCCTTGCCCTCCACCTGGGGCTTGTAGGTGAATTTGCCGTCCAGACCGATGCGCTCGCACAGGCCCTTGGCAAAGACCTTGCCGGTTTCCGGATCCATGAGCTGATACTTCAGGGAAGAGCTCCCCGCATTGATGACAAGTACTTTCATGATGAAATTCTCCTTATCTTTTTGTTTCCGACCCCACATCATGGGGAGTATATCGTGATAATGATAGCATACCGCCCCAGCCTTTACAAGCGTTATTTTCTTCACAAGAGCCTCTCTGCCGCCGCCTCCCGCCGGAAAAAACTTCAAAAAAATCCGATTATCCCGTTGACAAAGGGCGTGAAACATGGTAACATATCAAAGCTGACGATTTTGCGGAGGACCCATGCGGGTGTAGCACAATGGCCAGGGCACCAGCCTTCCAAGCTGGGGATGCGGGTTCGATTCCCGTCACCCGCTCCACTGACTTTATTTGCGCCAGTAGCTCAGTTGGATAGAGCAACTGCCTTCTAAGCAGTAGGCCAGGGGTTCGAGTCCCTTCTGGCGCGCCACTCTTTTGCTGGAGGAGCATCGTCAGCATCCCTTGCGGTTCATATTTGGTGGGTGTAGCTCAGTTGGTTAGAGCACCGGATTGTGGTTCCGGGTGTCGAGGGTTCGAGTCCCTTTACCCACCCCACAAAAAGAGAGGGATGGGATTTGGCCCCAGCCCTCTCTTCCCAATAGGGGTGTAGCCAAGCGGTAAGGCAAGGGACTTTGACTCCCTCATTCGCTGGTTCGAGTCCAGCCATCCCTGCCAGATTTTTACCGCTTCGGTGGTTTGGAATAGAATATGCTTCGTTAGCTCAGTTGGCAGAGCACCTGCCTTTTAAGCAGGGTGTCCGGGGTTCGAATCCCCGACGAGGCACCAAAAAAGAGAGACAGCTTTTAAGCTGTCTCTCTTTTTTGGTTTTCGCTAGAAATTAAAATGCTCGGGGCAAATAAACACCTCAGGGCAGCTTCTCTTGCCGCTCTGCGGCAATTCACTTTCTGTCGCGGCAGAAAACGAATTTGAATTTATTTCGTGCCGTGCGCGGCACGAAACTCTACGAGGCTTTTCATTCTACGCCGCCCGCAAAGAACCTTTGCTTGTCTGCTCGTGGCTTTTTTGCTATGATGTGAGCAGCAAGGGAGGTCGATCTATGTCTGATTTCAGTTCCAACCTGCGGCGGCTGCGGAAAAGGGCAGGTCTTTCGCAGGACGCGCTCGCGGAAAAGCTCTCCGTCGCCCGCCAGACCGTTTCAAGCTGGGAGCGCGGCAATTCCTACCCGGACCTTGATATGCTGGTGCGCATCAGCGACGCGCTCGCGACCGATCCGAACGAGCTGCTTTACCCGAATCAAAAACGCAGGAGCGGCGGCGTGAGCCGCCTTGTGGACGACGACTTTTTCGGCAAGCTCACGGTCGTCATTTGGATCGTGGGGTTCCTGCTCGGCCTGCCCGCCGGCAGTCAAGGCTATGCGTCGGGGCCGAACACCATCTCGTGGCATTTCGTGTTTTCCGACGCGCTGCGATGCTGGGCTCCCGCATTTTTGACCGGCATGGCGTTTCTCGGCCTTCAGAAGATCATTGACCTTTTGAAAGAGCGCGGCGAGTGAGCGGGCATTCTTTGCTCAGGATCTTGTCATTCTCCTCAAAAACGGCTATGATGGGCTTACTTTACATGAACAGGAGAAGCGCATTGAACATCACGACCATTTTATTCGACCTGGACGGAACGCTGCTGCCGATGGATCAGGAGGCGTTCACGACCGGATACTTCAAGCTCCTCGCCAAAAAGCTCGCGCCCTACGGCTACGAGCCCAAATCCCTCGTCGACGCCATTTGGGCGGGCACGGCGGCCATGGTCAAAAACGACGGCAGCTGCACGAACGAGCAGGCCTTCTGGAAGAAGTTCGCGGCGATCTACGGCGAGGAAAAGTGCCAAAGCGACCAGGGCCTTTTCGAGGATTTCTACGCCAATGAGTTCAACGCCGCGCGCGACATCTGCGGCTTTAATCCCGCGTCGGCGGAGACGGTCCATAAGCTCAAAGAGTGCGGCTACCGCGTTGCGCTGGCGACGAATCCGATCTTTCCCCACATGGCGACGGAGAACCGCATCCGCTGGACGGGCCTTGTGCCGGAGGATTTTGAAATTTACACGACCTACGAGGACTCGACCTTCTGCAAGCCGAATCCTGCTTACTACCTTGAGGTCGCGCGCACGCTCGGCGTCAAGCCGGAGGAGTGCCTGATGGTCGGCAACGACGCGACCGAGGACATGGCTGCACGCGAGGTCGGGATGGATGTCTTTCTTTTGACCGACTGTCTCATCAACGCGAAAAACCGCGACCTGAACGCCTATCCCCGCGGCGATTTTGCCGCGCTGAACGCTTACATTGACGCACTGCAATAAAAAACTGCCGCCCGTTTGGGCGGCAGTTTTTACTTTTCGAACACTACCTTCTGCTTTTCCCGTTCTGCGCGGTGACGAGGCGGAAGATCGTGGACACCAGCAGGATCGCCACGGCGATGCTGCCCGCGACGCCCGCGGTCTCAAGTCCTTTGTGCACCGCGGCCTGCACATCGCCGCCCAGGCCGAGGCTCATCGTGTAGTAAATGCCCGCGCCCGGCACCAGCGGCAGGAGCGAGATGACGAGGTACGACGTGACGGGGTATTTGCGCGAGCGCGCCATAAGCTCAGAATACAGCGCCGAGACGACGGCGGCGAAGAAATTCATGCTGTAAATGCTCATGCCCAGATCACGGCAGAGCAGGTACGTCATCCATGTGAACACGCCGCCGAGCGCGCAGAGAATGCTGCCCCAGTCGTGCACATTGAAGAGGATGAAAAAGCCCGTACAGGCGACGAAGATCATCACGGCCTGTGCCCAGGCGGGATAGCTCGCTGAGCCGGACGCGACCGTCAGCCCGTATACGCCGGACGTGACGCGCCATGCCGCCGCCGTGCCGAGCGCGATGGCGAACGCCGAGAGAAGCACCTGCACGATGCGGTTGATGCCGGAGTTCGTATCGCCGTAAATGATGTCGCGCATGGAGGTCGTGATGAGAAGGCCGGGGACCAAGATCATTAAGGTGCCGATGATGACAAAGTCGATATAGTCGACCAGATGGAAGCCCGCGGCGAGATACGCCGGCGCCGCCATGGCGAACGCCTCGACGATGGTGCTGAAAAACGGGTTCGTCTCTCGCCTGTCCATCTGGCGCGAGACAAAGCCGATGATGAGGCCAAGAAGGCCCGCGAACAGGCTGTCGCGCAGCGTGCCGCCAAACACCGGGCAAAAGCCCGCCGCGGCGCAGAAATTGCCCAGGTAATAAACGGGCACCGAGTAGTGCCGCCGCCCCTTGAGCGTTTCGTCGAGCCACTGCGCGGCGACGCTCGGGTCAGGCGTTTCGGCGCAGATGCGGCGCGAGAGCGCGTTGAGCTTTTCCACCGACTCGAGGTCATTGCCGTGAAAGCCGACTCGCTTCATCACCATCAAAGGCTTGCCGTTGGCCGCCTCGAGGCTGACCATCACGCAGTTGGGGATGGAAAAGGCCTCGCATTCAATGCCGTAGGCGCCGATGATGCGGCGTATCGTCTCTTCGACGCGGAACGTCTCCGCCCCGCTGAGCGCCAGATGATAGCCGACGCGCGCGGCCAGATCGGTCAAAAGGTAATAATCCATAAAAAATCCTCATATTTTTGGGAAATTTGCCGTCAGCGGGCCTTATATTACAGCGAAACGACCGTCCTGTCAATGCTGACAGGGCGGTCACGCAAAAAACATTTGCCATTTTGCCGCGGCGGCACTATACTGATGCTCGGTCAAGCGGAAAACAGAAAGAAATGAGAGAGATCATGGGAACTACAGTCAAAAAGCATGAGATCGACATGCTGCACGGCTCCATCTGGAATAAGCTGCCGCTCTTTGCCCTGCCGGTCGCAGCCACGGCGATCTTGGAGCAGCTCTTCCACGCCTCGGACGTCGCCATCGTCGGCAACTTCACGGGCGATGCGCGCACAGTCGCCGTCGCGGCGGTGGGCGCAAACGGCCCGATCATCGGCCTCATCGTCAACCTTTTCATCGGCATCGCGCTCGGCGCGAACGTCGTCATCGCGAACGCCATCGGCTGCCGCGACGACAATGCCGTCAAGCGCGCGGTGCACACGGCCATCGTGTTTGCCGTGTGCGGCGGCGCGGCGGTCGCGCTGCTTGGTCAGCTCATCGCCTCGCCGCTTTTGAGTATTCTCAATGTGCCGGAGGACGTGTTCCCCTATGCGCTTTTGTATCTGCGCATTTACCTTCTCGGCATGCCGGTGATATTGCTCTACAACTTTGAGGCCGCGATCTTCCGCAGCATCGGCGACACAAAGGTGCCGCTCGCGGCGCTCGCGATCTCCGGTGTGCTGAACGTGCTGCTGAACCTCTTTTTCGTCATTGTGCTGCATATGACGGTCAACGGCGTCGCCATCGCCACGGTGGCGGCCAACGCCGTGAGCGCGGTACTGCTCTACGTCCGCCTGACGCGCACGGATAAATGCGTGCGCGTGGAGCGCAAAGCGCTGCGCATCGACGGCGCGAGCTTGAAGCGCATTTTGAGCATCGGCCTTCCCGCGGGCGTGCAGAGCGCGGTGTTCTCGTTCGCCAACATCGTCATCCAGTCGGCCATCAACACCCTCGGCACGGTGGCGATCGCGGCATCGAGCGCGGCGTTCAATGTGGAAATTCTCGCCTACGACGTGCTCAACTCGTTTTCGCAGGCCTGCACGACCTTTGTCGGCCAGAACTACGGCGCAGGGCAGATCAAGCGCTGCAAGAAGACGATGCAGCTCAGCTTTTTGGAGGGAGCCATCGCGACATTTGTCTCGGTCGTTGTCCTGCTGCTGAGCGCAAGGTCGCTGCTCGCCATTTTCAACAGCGATCCCGAGGTCATTGCCATCGGCTATATTCGCCTTGCGACGATCCTGCCGGCGTATGTTTTCTGCCTGATCTACGAAATACTCTCCGGGTATCTGCGCGGCTTCGGCATTTCGCTCGCGCCCGCACTTTTGACGATGCTCGGCGTGTGCGGTATCCGCATCGCGTGGGTCAAGTTCGTCTTCCCGACGAGCATGACGTTCCAGACCGTCATGTGGGTCTATCCCATCAGCCTTGGCGCGACGGCGATGCTGATCCTCTGCGCCGTGCTGATTTACCGCCCGTCCAAGCGCTTTGCAAGCCTTGAAACGGAAGAAGCGGACAAGTGAGGGATTCCCTCACTTGTCAAAATGCTCCCAGAAGGCGCGCACGGCGGCCTCGTACGCGCCGCGGCCCATGTAATAGCTCATCGCGTGATCCGCGCCGGGCACGACGAGCAGCTTGCAGGGCGCGGCGCAGGCGTCGCGGTTTTCAAACGCCATTTTGAGCGGGACGAAGTGGTCGTCCTCGCCGTGGATCAGTAAAATCGGAACAACGGTATTTTTGAGCGCCTCGACGGTGGAGTAGCTGCCGGACGAGGCGTTCAGTCTCTTCTGGCACAGAAGATCGGCGATGACGGTTGCTGTGCGGACAGGAAGATGCAGGTTCTTCCCCATCACGTGCTGCCAGATCGCACGCGGCGAGGTGTAGGCCGAGTCGGCGATCACGCCGTGCACCGCGGCGGGGAGAATATCGCCTGCGGCCATGAGCACCGTCGCCCCGCCGAGCGACACGCCCATAAGGTAAACGGGCAGGCCGGGGAAGCGTTCGGCTGCCCAGTTTGCCCAGTCGACGCAGTCGTAGCGCTCGGTCAGGCCGAAGCCGATGTAGTCGCCCTCGCTCTCGTTCTGCGCGCGCTGCTCCACATAGAGCACGCTGCACTGCTCGCGGCTTAAAAAGTCCGCGAGCAGGCCGAAATCGCGGTACCACGCTGAGCGCCAGCCGTGAAACGCGATCACAAGGCGCTTGGCCTTTTCGCATTCACGGAGATGGCCCACGAGCGTCAAGCCCTCGCGGTTTTCGAGCAGCACTGTCTCCGTTTCCGAAGACGCAAGCTTTTTCGCGGCAGCGCGCTGCGCCTCACGGTAGGGCTCGTCGCGCTTTTCGCCCGTGAGCTGGGCGCTGCCCTTATTTTTGAGCGCCTTGGGCGCTTCGCGCTTCATCGCGACGTCCATCAGCGTTCTCGTCACGCCGTAGGCCGCCGCGCCGTAGAGTGCCGCCGCAGCCGTGACGAATATAGCCGCCTTTGTCGCTTTTTTCATAACTGTGACCTCCTTGTATCCAAACTGTAAACTCTTATCTTGGGTACTGGACAGGGATATTTTCCCGTGTTATACTCCAAACTAATCTAAGTTCCGGGCGGTTTCGACCGCCCGTCTCTTCTTTCAGTGTAGCAAAAACTCCGGCTTTTTGCTACGTTCAGTTTTTCCCGTTTGTATGCACTTCCTGCCGGAAATTTCGATGATCGGAGGAACGCATTTTCATGAACGAAGTCAAGTCCCCGAAAAAGCCGCTGCTGTACTACTACTTTGTGGCGATGCTGCTCGTGATGCTCTTCAACTTCATCGCCATGCCGTGGCTGGCCGAGCATCAAATCAAAGAGGTGGATTACAACACCTTTGTCACCATGACAGAGCAGGGCGAGGTCGGCCGGGTCGAGATCCAGGAGCAGTCCAACCGCATTCTCTTCACCAGCAGCGATGAAAAGACCGTCTACAAGACGGCGATGGTGCCTGACGACGGTTTGGTGCAGCGCCTTTTGGACGCGGGCGTCTCCACCACGGGTGAGGAGATCGAGCAGACGTCCACGCTCGTCAGCATTCTCGCCTGGGTGCTGCCCATCATCATCTTTGTCGCGCTGGGACAGTATATGTCGCGCAAGATGATGGAGAAGATGGGCGGCGGAGGCAACTCCATGATGTTCAACATGGGCAAGTCCAACGCCAAGGTGTACGTCAAGTCCGCCGAGGGCATCAAGTTTGACGATGTCGCGGGCGAGGACGAGGCCAAGGAGAACCTCACCGAGGTCGTCAACTACCTGCACGACCCCAGCAAGTATCAGGAGATCGGCGCGTCGATGCCCAAGGGCATTCTGCTCGTCGGCCCTCCGGGAACCGGTAAAACGATGCTTGCCAAGGCGGTCGCCGGCGAGGCGAATGTGCCGTTCTTCTCGATGTCGGGCTCTGAATTTGTCGAAATGTTCGTCGGCATGGGCGCGAGCAAGGTGCGCGACCTCTTCAAGCAGGCCAAGGAAAAGGCCCCCTGCATCGTCTTCATCGACGAGATCGACGCCATCGGTCAGAAGCGCAGCGGCGGCCAGTACGGCGGCAACGACGAGCGCGAGCAGACCTTGAACCAACTGCTCACCGAAATGGACGGCTTTGAGGGCAACAACGGCGTCATCATTCTCGCCGCCACGAACCGCCCCGAATCCCTTGACCCCGCGCTCACGCGCCCCGGCCGCTTCGACCGCCGCGTGCCGGTGGAGCTGCCCGACCTCAAGGGACGCGAGGCCATTTTGCAGGTCCACGCGAAGAAGATCAAGGTCGCCGAGGACGTCGACTTCAACAAGATCGCGCGCATGGCCTCCGGCGCTTCCGGCGCGGAGCTTGCCAACATTGTGAACGAAGCGGCGCTGCGTGCCGTGCGCGACGGCCGCCGCTTTGCCACGCAGGCAGACCTTGAGGAAAGCATCGAGGTCGTCATCGCGGGCTACCAGAAGAAGAACGCCATCATGACCGACGAGGAGAAGAAGATCGTCTCCTACCACGAGATCGGCCACGCGCTCGTGGCGGCGATGCAGACGCACTCCGCCCCCGTGCAGAAGATCACCATTGTGCCGCGCACCTCGGGCGCGCTGGGCTACACGATGCAGATCGAAGAGGGCAACCATTATCTCATGAGCAAAACCGAGATGGAGAACAAGATCGCCACGCTGACCGGCGGCCGCGCCGCGGAGGAGGTCGTGTTCCAATCCGTCACGACCGGCGCGTCGAACGATATTGAGCAGGCGACGAAGCTCGCCCGCGCGATGATCACGCGCTACGGCATGAGCGATGACTTCGACATGGTCGCGCTTGAAACGGTCAACAATCAGTATCTCGGCGGCGACGCGTCGCTTGCGTGCTCTGCCGAGACGCAGACGAAGATCGACCAGCGCGTTGTGGAGCTGGTGAAAAAACAGCACGAAAAGGCCATCCATATCCTCACCGAGAACCGCGCGAAGCTCGATGAGCTGGCGCAGTACCTCTACGAGAAGGAGACCATCACGGGCGAAGAGTTCATGAACATCGTGAACGCGAAGTAAACTCCATAAATAGAAAGAAGGCACAGCCAAACGGCTGTGCCTTCTTTTTGCTATTTACAGGTTGCTTTCTTTTCTGCTCGTGCGGCTGCGCAGGTAGTCGCCGAGGTTCATGATGCAAAGGAGCGTCACGACCAGAAATGCGCCGGGGATGAGCAGGATCCACCACGCGTCGGTCATCAGCGCCTTTTCCGCGAGCGAGAGCATGCTGCCCCAGGTCACGACCTCGATGGGCAGGCCGAGGCCCATGAAGCTGAGCGTCGATTCGGCGATGATGGCGCTTCGCACATTCATCACCACCATGAAGAGGACGGACGAGAAGAAATTCGGCGCAAGGTGACACCGCAGAATGTGGAAAAAGCTGCCGCCCATGCACTTCGCCGCGATGACGTACTCGCTCGCGCGCAGCTGCCTGACCTCGGTGCGCACGACCTTGGCGATACTCGTCCAGCTTGTGAGGCCGATGACTGCCTGCAGGAAGATGACAAGCAGCAGGTTCGGCACGCTGAGAAGAATTTCGGTCAGGCGCATCAGCAGCGCGTCGAGCCATTTGGGCGCAAGTCCGCTGACCGCGCCGAAGGAAATGGCGAGCAGCGTCGAAATGACGGTCGAGCCGACGCCGATGAACAGCGACAGCCGCCCGCCGTACCAGATCATCGAGAAGATGTCGCGCCCCATCGTGTCCGTGCCGAACAGGAACTCGCGGCACGGCGCGGCCGAGCAGTGAGCCAGGTCGAGATACGCCGGGGCCTTCGTCATGATAATACGCCAAAACTTTCGCAAACAGAAAAGGATGATATCACAATGAAAGAAAACCGTAAGCTTTTGAGAGAAGTCCTCAAGGACATCCGCCGCGATATGACGGACGAGGAAGTGCTGAACCTGCTGGCGGACAGCAAAATTTCCGAAAATCCCGCGGGTGAGAAGGAAAAATACACCCTCGGCCAGCGGGCGGCGGACGCCATTGCCAAATTTGCGGGCAGCTGGGCGTTCATCTTTTCCTTTACCGGCGTGCTGATTTTGTGGATGCTTGTCAACACGCTGCTGGCGGCAAAGGCGTTCGACCCGTACCCCTTCATCCTGCTCAATCTGGTGCTCTCCTGCGTGGCGGCCATTCAGGCACCGCTCATCATGATGAGCCAGAACCGGCAGGAGGATAAGGACCGCCGCCGTGCAGAGAACGATTATAAGGTCAACCTTAAAACGGAGATCATGATCGAGGACCTCTACGACAAGGTCAATGCCATCCTGGCCAGACAGACCGCACTGGAAAAACAGCTGACGGAGAAGGGCGAAAGCGCAGGGCAAAAATGAGGGAGGACAGAGCCGTCCTCCCTCATTTTTTGCTGTTTTTGCGCAACGCGGAATCCTCCTCCGCAAACCTGCGCGCTTTTGTTGAGATGCCTCTCCGGCGCGTAAAGCCCTTATACGTGCAAGACTCTATGCTGCTTTACAGCCGGAAGTGCTTCTTAAGTTCTTGGTTTTCCCCCAGCACCAGCAGCGTCATATCAGCGTCCAGCACAGTTTCCGGTGAGATGTTCACATCGGTCTTGCCGTTCCGCTTCACGCCGAGGATATTGACGCCGTATTTTCTGCGGATGTCCAGCTCGCCGATGCTGCGGCCCTGCCAATCCTCCGGCACGGCAACCTCGATAATGGCGTGCTGCTCGTCCAGCTCAATGTAGCTGAAAATATGGTTGGAGGTATAGCGGATGGCCGCCCACTTCGCCAGCTGCTTTTCCGGGTAGGCGACCGCGTCCGCGCCGTTGCGCAGCAGAAATTTCGCCTGCACATCCCGCTCAGCGCGGGATACCACATATTTTGCTCCCAGCTCCTTGAGCAGCGACGTCGTCTCCAGCGAATTCTGAAAATTTCCGCTGATGGTGACATAGCAGACATCGTAATTGCTCACGCCCAGCGAGCGCAGAAAGTCCACACGGGTGCTGTCGCCGATCTGCGCGTTGGTGACAAAGGACATACACTCGTTGACGCGCTCCTCGTCCCTGTCTACTGCCATCACCTGATGGCCCAGCTCGTTGAGCTGCATGGCAAGATGCCGCCCGAAGCGGCCCAGTCCGATCAATAATACCGTTTTCATCGTGAGCTCCTTTCAGCCTACGGTAATTTTTTCCTGCGGATAGCGGGCGTAAGTCAGATCATGCCCGGAGAATGCGGCGTAGATCAAGGTCAATCCGCCGACGCGCCCAAAATACATCAGCAGGATGAGAATGCTCTGCGACAGGACTCCCAGCTGCGGCGTCAGCCCCAGCGTCAGGCCCACCGTACCGGCGGCGGACGCTGTTTCATAGAGACAGGCACCGAGGGGAAGCTCCTCCGCTGTGCTGATGACCGCCGCCCCCGCAAAGGTCAGCCCCAGATACAGCAGCAGAATGGCGGCGGCGTTGCGGACAGTGGATGTCTCCAATCTGCGGTGGAAGAGCTGCGGATCCTCTCGCCTGCGGAAGGCGGCAATGGCGTTGGCAATGAGAACTGCCAGCGTCGTGACCTTCATGCCGCCCGCCGTGGAGCCGGGTGCTCCGCCGGTGAGCATCAGCAAAATGGTGACCGCCTGAGAGGCATCCGTCATCTCCGTCAGATCCACTGTGTTATAGCCGGCCGTCCGCGGCGTGACCGACTGAAAAAGGGAGGCCAATATCCGCTCTCCCACGGGGAGGTCCGCAAAGTCCGTCAGATAAAAGAGGACCGCCGGAATCGTGATCAAAAGCGCTGTCGCGCTCAGAATGACCTTGCTCTGCATCCGGTAACGCCGCAGGTGCAGACCGTGCGTACAGACATCGTCCCACGTTAGAAAGCCGATGCCGCCCACGATGATCAGCAGCATAATCACGATGTTGACCAGCGGGTCGGCGGCATACGCCGTCAGCGAGGGGTAGAGGGAATCCGTCCGCCCCAGAATATCGAAGCCCGCATTGCAGAAAGCGGAAACGGAATGGAAAACGGACATCCATACGCCCCGCAGTCCATAGTCCCGGCAAAAGGCTGGCAGCAGCGCCAGCGCGCCCAGCAGCTCGACCAGAAAGGTCCCCTTGAGGATAAATCTCGTCAGGCGCACGATGCCGCCCACCGCAGGGGCGGAGATGGCGTCCTGCATGGCGCTGCGCTCCTTGAGCGTGATGTTCCGCCCGGCGAGCATCAGGAAGGTCACCGCACCGGTGATCACCCCCAGCCCGCCGATCTGGATCAGCAACAATATGACTGTTTGACCGAAGGCGGACCAGTAACTGCCGGTATCCTGCACCACCAGCCCCGTCACGCAGACAGCGGAGGTGGAGGTGAACAGTGCCTCATGAAACGGCGTCCAGACCCGCTGTACTGTGGCGATAGGCAGCATCAGCACCAACGCCCCCAGCAGGATCACGCCCGCAAAGCCGAGGATCATAATTTGAAAAGAAGTCAAATGCCGCTTTAAGCGAAACACAATCTCCGTCACATCACACACCTCCTTGAAACAATGGTACTCTCAATTTTCCATACAGTATAGCACGGCTTTTGCAATGTGTCTGTATGTATCTTGTAAAATTTTTAGGTGCAGAGTCCTTATTTGCAGCCCAGAGGCGGGCTGCAAAGCTGCGGTTGACAGACTTTGGTGCATAGAATTCTCCGCGTGACCTGTAAATCTTTCCTAATTTTTTACAGGAACCGTTGCCTTTTTCCAATATTTGTTTTAAGATAAGCTCTCTATCTGTCATATTCAGCTGAAATTCTACGAAGCTTTTTAAAAAAGCCCTAACGGGAGAACTAATATGCTCAAAGAAAAAACATCCGATGTATCCATGACAAATACAAATCAAGGCTCTGGCACTGCTGCTGAAGCGGCAGTGCCCATGAGCCATGGCCTTTGGAATACGTGGCGCAAAAATCTCCTGCTGTTCTGCCTGACCGGCGTTTATGTGGAGCTGTGCCTGCATCTGTGCGTATTCGGCTCGATGGACCGGTACGCGGGATATCCTGTCCTGTTTGGCCTGCTGGGTGGCGCACTCTGCACGCTGGTAGTCTCAAGCCTGCCAAAGGTCCTGCGCCAGATCACAGGGGTTTTCCTGGTCGCGGCACAGGTGCTGCTGGCCGAGGTGCAGCTGGTCTATCACTGCATCTTCGGAGATTTCATGCCCGTCAGCCAGATCGGCATGGGCGGAAATGTGGTCGTCAATTTCAACTCGCAGCTTCTCTATGGGATCCGCCAAAATCTGCTGAAGATCCTGCTCCTCCTGCTGCCGCTGATTGTCGTGATCCTCTGCCTTGCCCTGCGAAGGGGGCAGGCTCTGAAGCTGCGGCTGCGCTGGAAACAGGCTATGGCCTCCTTTGCCGTGCTCCTCGCACTGCTGCTGACGGTCACGGGACTCATGTATGTTGGACGGGACAACGCCTTTTCCGTCTATCGTACCTTCACCAATGTGAACACCTCCACCGACAGCAGTTATAAAAAAATCGGTATGCTGGCCACCACGGTGCAGGAGCTTCGATACATGCTCTTCAGCGGCAGCGGCAGCATTATGATCACGCCGTCGTCCTTGAATATGAGCGATGTTCCGCGGACATACAGCAGCAACTCCTATAACGTGATCGAAAGCATCGATTTTACGGCTCTTGCAGACAGTACCGACAGCGATATTCTCAAGGCCACAGACGAGTATCTATCAAATGCAACACCCACCCGCAAAAACAACTACACAGGACTTCTTAAGGACTATAACCTCATCACCATCTGCGCCGAGAGCTTCTGCCCGTGGTTTATCAGCGAGGAGCTGACGCCGACGCTCTACAAGCTGAGCCATACGGGTATTCTCTTTGAAAATTACTACGGCACGTTCCAGTCCGTCACCACCAACGGCGAATACACCATGTGCATGGGGCTTTATCCGGATATGTCCCGCACGAAGACGGATTCCAGCTTCAATGTGGCGGGCACCAACTATCTGCCGTTCTGCCTGGGCAATGCGCTCAAGGGCATGGGCTATCAAGCCTGGGGCTATCACGACTACATCGGGGATTTCTACAACCGGAACATCACCCACGCCAACATGGGCTACACGTTCAAGGCGGCGGATTCCGGTCTGGCCATGAAGATCGACTGGCCCTCCTCCGATCTGGAGATGATGGAGGCCTCCGTGGACGACTACATCAACAGCGGAGAACCCTTCCACGCCTATTACATGACCTTCAGCGGTCACTACCAGTACAACTGGGACAACGCCATGAGCGCCAAAAACCGCGACGCGGTGAAAGATCTGCCCTATTCTGAGCCGGTGAAGGCGTACATTGCCTGCAATCTGGAGCTGGAATACGCACTGGAGTACCTGATGCAGCGGCTGGAGGAGGCTGGCGTTGCCGACAAGACCTGCATCGTCCTGACCAACGACCACTACCCCTACGGCCTGACCGAAGACGAGTACAACGAGCTGGCAGGGCAGACGCTGGACACCACCTTTGAGAAGTACCGCAACAGCTTCATCTGCTATGTTCCCGGCCTTTCAGAGAACATCGTGGTGGATGAATACTGCTCCACGGCGGACATCTTGCCGACATTGCTGAATCTCTTCGGCGTGGACTACGATTCCCGCCTGCTGGCGGGCACCGATGTACTCTCCAGCGGCATCCATGCAGCGGTGCTGTCGGATAAGTCCTTTCTGACGAAGACCTTCCGCTATGACGCCGGTACGGAAACCGTGATCCCCGCCGACGAGAATACCACAGTCTCCGGCAAGCTGGCGGAAGCCTACCGGCTCTATGTGGACAGCAGGTTCCAGCTCTCCGGCAACATTCTCAACAGCGATTACTACGCCCACGTCTTTGCCAGGGAGTCCAGCGGCGGAAGCCTTGCGGACACGGTGGTATTCACGGACATCAAGAGCATTTTCAATCAGGCCAGCGTCCTCTATATGTACCGCAAGGGCTATGTGGATCCGGAGACACCGGATACCTTCGGCGGCAAGACCACGGCAAGGCTGGGCGAGTTCATCGATGTGCTCTACCGCATCGCGGGCCGGCCGGAAACGGACAACACCGCCCTTCCGGCTGACTACGAGAACGAGGAATTCAACGCGGCCCATCCCTATTATAATGCCGTGTGCTGGGCCTATCAGACAAGGCTGCTCCGGTAAAATGATCCCAATGCCGAATACGATGACAAGGTGGACTATCAGACGGCGTGCGTACTAATCCGCCGCTACGCGATCATGGCAGGCGTCGATACCGGCGTGAATCAGACGCAGCTCAGGCAGCTTCTTCGGGATGCCCCCGATCTTGGCAGAGAGGCAGCCAAAGCGATGCTCTGGTGCGATGAAAAGGACATCACCACCCGGGACAGCGACCTTGACGAGCTGCTGGCGTCCGCTGGCACTCGCATCAGCCGCTACCAGATGACGTCGTTCCTGTTCTACCTCTGCACCTACGAGCTGGATATTGGCAGCTGAGCATGCGGCGCAGATCCTGCCGGAGAAGTGTTCCGCGACCGATTCGCAAAAAGAGTCGCCTTTCTCGGCTGTGTACCGGAAGATACCCATTCGATGCCGCACTACGCTTAATGTTGGAATAAGTAAACATACTCACAAGCATTACACTCAGTGTAGACCTAATGTAGATTCAGACCATTCTGTGTTTACGAAAGTTTACATTGAGTGTAATTTTTTCTGCCTTGAATGGGTGGTCAAACAGGGCCGGCTTTCTACATTTATTACGAAGGGATGAGACATCCACCCCCCTATTCTCACACGAAAGAAGGAGTTTGATTTGAGCAAACGAAAACACGGACCTGCGATCGTACCGGCCTTATCCGCCGAGGTGGATAACAAAGAAAAACGATTCATTCAGGTTGGAAACTCACTGCTCATCTCCAAGCAGTTCCACGCACTCAGCACCGGCAGCCGGTTTCTCTATTTCCGCATGGCCATGGAGAGCGACGGAAGGAAGAATTTCATTCTTCCACAAAAGGACGCAAAAATGGCTCACGGGGTAAACCAGCGTAGCCGTCTGATCCGTTTCAGCAAGAACAGCAGCTTTCATTATTTCACCGTCGATGAGATGGGCCTGCGGCTGATGAAGCTGGCGCTGGATGAAATGGCGCTGTATCGGTTTCAGCGGTACTTGCAGCAAAACGGCATTTGCAAAGCATCTATGCTTCCGCTGTATCTGTTCAGTCTGGAGCTGCTTTCGGAGGCGTATGCCTTGAAAAAGGGGAAGCAAATGCGGGCAGAGCTGGATAGAGGCGCATTGTTTTCATGCCAGGCAGATGTTGTAAAACGGATCTGCAACACAGGACCCAATCTGATCACGATCCCAGACAAATGGCTGCCGGACTTGGATACGGAAAGAGATGATAGCTCAGACGAACTCTTACTTTCCCCAAATGCTACGTTTCTAAGTCAACAGTCCGGAATGTAACACACAGGTGGTAACAGTATGGTCGAGGAATTGCAAGTGCCGATCCATCTCAAAATGACGCTGACGATTAAGGAAGCCGCAGCATACAGCAACATTGGGATCAACAAGATCGATAGTATGCTGAGGACGCCCAACTGTCCGTTCGTGCTTTTCGTCGGCACAAAGAAACTGGTCAAGCGAAAGGAGTTTGAACAGTTCATCAGTGAGAAGCTGGTGATATAAGAGGTTCCGAAAAATTTACAAATAGGCGGAGAGTTTTTTCACGCAACGGCTTGAGAAAAAGGACGTTATATGCTATAATTTATATGTAGTAGTGTGTCCTTTTTCGCAAGCGCAGAAAGGATACAATCTATGGGTAAGAATCTAAAAGGCAAAGAATGCGGTAAGGGTATCTGCCAGAGAAAGGACGGATTATATCACGCACGTTTTGTAGACAAAGCAGGAAAACGACATGAGAAATATTTCCAGACGATTCCCGAGGCGCGTAACTGGATCGAGCAGGCGAAATATGCCGACAAGCACGAAGATGTGTTTTGTCCCTCGGACACGACGGTTGACGCATGGTTTTCATTTTGGATTGAGAACATTGTGGGCGATTTGGCCCCTAATACGCTCCGCAATTATCGGGAGCGGTATGTCCACAATATTCAGCCTGTTATGGGCAAAATGATGATTGCCAACGTCAAGCCGATGCACTGCAAAAAGGTGTTCATTCAGATGGATGCTGACTATGCGGGTTCCACCATCCGTCAAGCCTATATCACAATGGGTACGATGTTCAAGGCTGCGAAGATGAATGACCTGATTGCCAAGCACCCAATGGACGGTGTGCGGTTTACAAAGCCGGTTCGTGCGACAGACGATATTAAGTTCCTCACCCGTGACGAGCAGCGCGTGTTTCTTGAAACAGCGAAACGCTCCCACAACTACAATCAGTACGCGCTGATCCTTGAAACCGGTTTGCGCACCGGCGAGATGATCGGACTGACGTGGGATGCGATAGATTTCCAGAATCGGACGCTGACGGTCAACAAAACCTTGGAGTACCGCCACAAGCAGCACTTTTGGCGTGCAGGACCTCCGAAAACGCAGCAGAGCTATCGCACCATCCCGCTGACAGATCGAGCCTATGAAATTCTGAAAGAAATCAAGGACAAGCGCCCTTGGCAAAAGGAATCTCCGCTGCTCTCACAAACACTGGAATATATCGACCGGCGAACGGGGGCAATCTCCCGGCTGGTCATGCGTGATCTTGTCTTTATCAACTGGCGAACAGGAGAGCCAGCGAAGAACAGTTCCTATGATACCCACCTTTACAAGCTATGCGACGAAGCAGGAATTGAAAAATTCTGTATGCACGCTTTACGCCATACCTACGCCACAAGAGCAATCGAAAGCGGGATGCAGCCGAAGGTGCTGCAAAAATTGCTGGGTCATGCCAGCATAAAAACAACGATGGACAGATACGCCCATGTCACATCCGAATCCTTGGATCAGGCTGTGCGGCAATTTGAATCAGGCAGGGTTTCCTAGCATATAAGTCCATGCGAAAATGGCGTAAAAATGGCGTAAGCCAAACACGCCGGATTCCGGAAGCCCTTGAAAATCAAGACTTTTTAAGGAGATAGAGAAAACTATGAAATTAGGTATCGTCGGACTGCCGAATGTCGGCAAGTCCACTCTCTTCAACGCGATCACCAACGCGGGCGCGGAAAGCGCCAACTACCCCTTCTGCACCATCGAGCCGAACGTCGGCATGGTGGCCGTTCCCGACGAGCGCCTCGATAAGCTCACCGAGATGTACCACCCCAAGAAGAAGACCCCCGCCGTCATCGAATTTGTCGACATCGCGGGTCTTGTCAAGGGCGCAAGCCAGGGTGCGGGGCTCGGCAACAAGTTCCTTGAGAACATCCGCCGCACGGACGCCATCGTGCACGTCGTGCGCTGCTTCGACGATGAGAACATCATGCACGTCGTGGCCGACGCGAGCACGAACGTCCCCGTCGACCCCCTGGGCGACATTGAGACCATCGACCTGGAGCTCATCATGGCAGACCTTGAGATGGTCAACCGCCGCGTCGAAAAGGCGACGAAGATGGCCAAGGGCGACAAGAAGTTCCTGCACGAGGTCGAGCTCTTCTCTGCTCTTGCCAAGCACCTCGACGCGGGTAAGAGCGCGCGCACGTTCGAGGTTTCGTCCGACGACGCTGAGCTCATCGCGACCGCCGATCTTTTGAGCCTCAAGCCCATCATCTACGCCGCGAACATGGACGAGGACGGCTTTGCGAATCAGGACGGCAACCAGTATCTCCAGCAGGTCAAGGAGCTCGCCGACCGCGAGGGCGCGCAGGTGCTGCCGATCTGCGCCAAGCTTGAGCAGGACATCGCCGAGCTCGACGGCGAGGACCGCGCGATGTTCCTCGAGGAGCTCGGCATTCAGGAGTCCGGCCTCGACCGCCTGATCAAGTGCTCCTACGCGCTGCTCGGCCTCATCTCGTTCCTGACCTACGGCGAGGACGAGTGCCGCGCCTGGACCATCAAAAAGGGCACCAAGGCCCCGCAGGCCGCGGGCAAAATTCACTCCGACATCGAGCGCGGCTTCATCCGCGCCGAAACGATCAATTTCGACGACATGATCCGCTGCGGCAGCGTTGCAGCGGCGAAGGAAAAGGGGCTGCTCCGCAGCGAGGGCAAGGAGTACGTCGTCAAGGACGGAGACATGATCTACTTCCGCTTCAACGTGTAAAATTCCGAAAATTCCATCATAAATTTCAGAAGACGGTGCAGCTCAGCTGCACCGTCTTTTTTTAAGTGAAACGGGTGTGCTACCATGGTAGCGATTCTGCAAACCGTTGGTATCACAGGAAAAACCGCACTTTAAATTTTTGGACCGCTACCAAACCGCTACCACGACCGGCCCGCAAAGCGCTGGAATACAAGGAAAAGCGAAAATCCTAAGGGGATGCGATATCCACTGAATTGAACGATTTTGCCTTGATTCTGCTGCATTTTGATTATTTTCTATTGTTTCTGCAACAATTTGAGGATTTGCAAATTTTGGCAGCAACCACGGGAAAGAGGGAGAGACGGCGGGTGTTCGGCCGCAAGAAGATGGAAATTTATGAAAGGAGAGTAACATCTATGAAAAAGTTACTCACAATGGTGCTGGCTCTGGTCATGACTCTGTCTCTGGCCGTCAGCGCCAACGCAGC
>OHKK01000493.1_pt1 | contig 20501 bp, 16 predicted proteins | sample 1568811 | NCBI WGS metagenome assembly OHKK01 (sample SAMEA3879568, study PRJEB24766) | human gut metagenome | biome: human-associated habitat; feature: feces | place: USA | collected 1985/1987
CCTGATACTGGAACGGGCAGGTCATCGGGCGCAGAGCGAAGCATTCCTTCGTCTCGTCGTGCGGGTCGCCGAGGACGAACATGCCGTCGAGGTAGTGGTCCCAGTGGCCGGAGATCTTATACAGCTCGCGCTTGGCCAGCAGCGGCGTCTTCGTCAGCAGGTAGCCGCGCTTTTCCTCCTCGTCCTCGACCCAGCGCTGCAGCGTCTGGATGACGCGCGCGCCCTTCGGCAGCAGGATGGGCAGGCCCTGACCGATAACGTCGACGGTCGTGAAGTATTCCAGCTCACGGCCAAGCTTGTTGTGGTCGCGCCTGCGGGCCTCCTCCTGCTTCTGCAGGTATTCGTCCAGCTCCTCCTTCTTCGGGAAGGCAATGCCGTAGATGCGCTGGAGCATCTTGCGCTTCGAATCGCCGCGCCAGTAAGCGCCGCAGCACTGCGTCAGCTTGAAGGCGTTTGCCTTGATGCGGCCGGTGCTGTCCAGATGCGGGCCTGCGCACAGGTCCGTGAACTCGCCCTGCGTGTAAAACGAGATGACGGCATCCTCAGGCAGGTCGTTGATGAGCTCGACCTTATACGGCTCATCGAGCGACTCCATATAGGCCACGGCCTCGGCACGCGGCTTCTCGCTGCGGACGAGGGGGAGCTTTTCCTTGCAGATCTTTTTCATCTCGGCCTCGATGGCGTCAAGGTGCTCCTGCGTGAAGCTGAAGTCTGCGTCAAAATCGTAGTACCAGCCGCTGTCGATGGACGGGCCGATGGCCAGCTTGACCTGCGGATACAGGCGCTTGACGGCCTGCGCCATCACATGGGAGCAGGTGTGCCAGTACGTCTTGCGATAGGCCTCGTTTTCAAACGTGTACAGATTTTCTTCGGACATGGTGTTTCCTCCTTCATTCTGAGGGGCAATAAGGGAACCTCTGTATAAAATCAACTGCGGTGCCTGCCAGATCTTTTTCGCCAATCCATCGGTTCGGAAAACTTGAAATACATACCAGTATTCCGGCGTTTTCCAAACCTTGGCTTGACAAAAAATATCTTGCCATTCACGCTTGTTGATTTTATCAGAGGTTCAAAAAAATCACCCCTGATCCAATCAGGGGTGAGATACAGATCCTGTATTCCACGGTTCCACCCTGCTTGCAGCGCATGGCGCTGCCGCTCGTTGGCGCGGTAACGGGCGCACCCGGCTCAGCCTACTGGAAGTTCAGCGGAGCGGCTCGGAAGCGGTTCGGCGGCAGGCGGGTGCAGGAGCTTTCACCAACCGCTCCCTCTCTGGGCAACCGGGCCTGTTCCGGTCTTCGTCACAGCCTCTTTGATATCGCCAATATAGCACGTTTGCCCGGCCGTGTCAAGCGGTGCGGGCAAAGTTTTTTGCCTGCGGCGGGGAGGTTGCGTTTTGTGGCCGTTATGTTAACCGTTTTGTAATCCTTTCACAATATCTTGTGCCTCCGCGCGCCGTGTATGCGGATATTTAGTCCGCCGGAAAACGGAAATAATAGCATAAAAAGTTTGACGAAAACAGGAAAATAAGAAAAAAGCTTGACAAATCGTGAAAGAATGTTATAATTGCGCGGTAGTTACAATATAGTAACAATAGTTGCAGCCCGCAAACAAAACCCGCCGCTGCAGCGAAAATTCTCAGAAATTGGAGGAGGCAAGCATGCAAAGAAGCACACAACATCCGCGCCGCCGGGCGTGGCTGCGGCGGCTCATCGTCGTCGCGGTGCTGGCCGCCGCTGTCGGCGCGCTGCTTTCGCAGACCGTCTTTGCCCAGACCAGCTATATTATCACGGACGGCGACCGCGTCACCGTCCACCGCTCCTACAGCTCCGATCCCTATGAGGTGCTCACCGAGGCGGGCATCGAGCTCGAGGAGGAGGATACCTATGAGACCGGCTATGCCGACGGCATGAATCAGATCACCGTCCGCCGCATGCAGATGGTCACGGTCATCAACCGCGGCGCGCAGAGCGTCATCGGCACCTATGGCGAAACAGCCGGCTCCCTGCTGGCCCGCATGGGCATCACGCCGGGCGCGGGCGACACGCTCTCGTGCAGCAGCGAGACGCAGACCTACGACGGCATGACCATTGAGCTCGTGCACACGGAGACGCGCATCGAGGAGGAGGACACGACCGTTCCCTACCCCGTCAATTATTATGAGGACCCCGAGCTCGAGCCGGATGCCGAGATCGTCCTCGTGGCCGGGCAGAACGGCCTGACCCACGTCAAGAGCGAGGTCACCTACCGCAACGGCAAGGAGGTCTCCCGCGTCATCGTGCAGGAGACGGTCCAAACGAAGCCCGTCACCCAGCTCGTCATCCGCGGCGTTGACCGCACCATCATGGAACAGCCCGCCGATCCGGAGCCTGCGGAGCAGGCGGCCCCTGCCGCCTCTTCCGGCACGGCCTCCGGCAGCTCCTCGTCCGGCTCGTCGTCCTCCGGCGGCTCACGCTATGACGGCTCCGCCGAGACGAGCGGCAACGTCATCATGACGTCCTCCGGCGAGAGCTACACCTACGTCGATGTGATGACCTGCTCCGCCACGGCCTACACCTGCGAGGGCTATGTCGGCCACACCTATTCCGGCACGCTGGCCCGCGTGGGCGCCATCGCGGTCGACCCGACCGTCATCCCGCTCGGCACGAAGATGTATGTCGTTTCAAACGACGGCCAGTATGTCTATGGCTACTGCGTGGCCGAGGACATCGGCGGCGGCATCAAGGGCAATAAGATCGACCTGTATTTTGACACCTATGCCGAGTGCTGGGACTTCGGCGTGCGCATGTGCACCGTCTATATCCTGGGCTGAATGAAATAGAGAAGGACCGGACGCGCAGCCCGGTCCTTTTTATAATGTAATGCGGCGTGAAGCTCTCGGGTTTGTCATTGCGAGGGCGCTTTGCGCCCGTGGCAATCTCGGGAAGGCACTGACGCCCCGTACCGGCCACCGTGAAAACGGTATGCACCGATTGCGTCTGTAGCGGCGCTCAGTGAGCGCCATGCAGGCTGGCAATATTGGTGGCATGAGTTCAATGGCGCAATGCTCCCAGATTTGTCATTGCGAGGCCCCAATGGGGCCGTGGCGCCCTGAGCGCGAAGCGCGAGGAAGTGCCCTTGGGGTGCAATCTCAGCAGCACTCGGCCGGATCACAAGACACTCCCGGCGAATACGGTAACTTTACGCGGCGGGGCGTCGAGGACACCGCCCCCTACAAGGCGTGTGCGAGCGGCGTTCATGCCACCAAACCTACAGCCTGCAAGGCGCTCACTGAGCGCCGCTACAGACGCAATCGGTTTGTACGTTTTTATCGACAGCCTGTTCATTTCGGCAGCACTGCGCCGGGCCCGGCTGTCCGCTCCCCTACAACGCATAATTGGCGGCCCTGCGCATCCCCCGCATTGACGCGCGTGGTACAATAAAATAGAAATACCATGCTATGGAGGGGACCGATGGATCAGTTCACTGCGCAGTATCATCTGCCGGGCCTGTTTGAATTTTATGCGCTCTACCGCCTGTTTCTGCCGCTGTTTTTTGAGCACCGGGAGTATTTTTATGACTGGTGCGGCATCGGTTCGATCTACGGCGCGCCGGAGGGCTGCCTCTGGGGCGGCGGGCGCGTCGGCTGCGGCGACTGCGACCCGCGCGACGCGCTTGCCCTGCTGCGGGACTACGGTATCTCTGCCCGCCTGACGTTCAGCAATTCCCTGCTGCGGCCGGAGCACCTGGCCGACCCGCGCTGCAATACGCTGTGCCGCCTGTTCGAATCAAGCGGAGAAAACGGAATCATTGTCCATTCCGACCTGCTGGCAGAGCATGTGCGGCAGCATTATCCGGGGCTGTATCTCGTTTCGTCCACGACAAAGGTCCTGACGGACTTCTCTGCGTTCCGTCAGGAGCTGGCGCGGCCGGAGTTCCGGTATGTCGTGCCGGATTTCCGCCTGAATCCGGCGCTGGAGCAGCTGCGCGCCCTCTCGCCGCAGGAGAAGGCGAAGGTCGAATTCCTGTGCAACGAATGCTGCCGCTTCGGCTGCCCGGACCGCCGCGCGTGCTATGAGGCCGTCAGCCGCAAGAACCTCGGCGAGCCCGGCCCGGAGCACCGCTGCACCGCGCTGGACGCCGCGCAGGGCTACCGCTTCTCCAGAGCAATGGAAAATCCCGGCTTCCTCAGCGTCGGCGACATCCGCGATACGCGTCTGCCGATGGGCTTTTCCGAGTTCAAGCTCGAGGGCCGCGGCCTCGGCAGCGCGGTGGTGCTGGAGTTTCTCCTGTATTACATGACAAAGCCGGAGTATCAGCTCCGCGTCCGTGAGGCCATTTACCTCGATGCCATGCTGGACCTGTTTTGAGGATCAGCAGCGTGTTGTAGGGGAGCGGACAGCCGGGCCCGGCGCGGCACTGCCGATCCCATACCGGCTGCCGTTAAAATGATACCGGCCACTGTAGGGGAGCGGACAGCCGGGCCCGGCGCTATACTGCCGATACGTACAGGTTGGCGATAAAACGGTAATAGCCCCCGACTTGTCATTGCGAGGAGGCCGCAGGCCGACGTGGCAATCTCGCAGTACCATGTTGGATATCACGAAAGCTCCGGCGAAAACGTAACTGCCTTCCCGAGATTGCACCCCAAGGGCACTTCCTCGCGCTTCGCGCTCAGGGCGCCACGTCGGCCTGCGGCCTCCTCGCAATGACAAATCTGTTTGCCTCGCGCCGCTGAATTACTGCTGCAATACCCGCAACTGCCTTAGGCGCTCACTGAGCGCCGCTACAGACGCAATTGGTGCACACCATGTTAACGACAGTCTGTACCAGTTTGCAAGTGCAGCACCTAGCGTGGCACACCCCCGAATTCATGCAAAAACGGGAGCGGACGGCGTCCGCTCCCGTTTGCTTTGTTCTTTTACTGATTGTTGCGCTGCTTCATCATCTGGCGCATTCTGGCTGCGTGATCCAGTTCACGCTTGCGGATGCGCAGGCTCTGCGGCGTGACCTCGAGCAGCTCATCGTCCGCAAGGAACTCCAGGCACTGCTCCAGCGACATCTGGCGCGGGCTCGTCAGGCGGAGCGCATCATCCGCACCGGCGGCGCGCATGTTCGTCAGCTGCTTCTTCTTGCAGACGTTGACGGTCATATCCTCGTTGCGCGAGCAGACGCCGACGACCATACCGGCATAGACCTGCGTGCCCGGTCCGATGAACAGGACGCCGCGCTCCTGCGCGTTGAACAGGCCGTAGGTGCAGGCCTCACCGCTTTCAAAGGCAACGAGCGAACCGGTCTTGCGGCGCTCGATCTCGCCCTTGACGGGGGCATAGGAATCCAGCACGGAGGACATGATGCCCTCGCCGCGCGTGTCGGTCAGGAACTCGCTGCGATAGCCGAACAGGCCGCGCGACGGAACGAGGAACTCGAGGCGATAGCGGCTGCCGACGGGGTTCATGGAGAGCAGGTCGCCCTTGCGGCGGCCCATTTTTTCGATGACGCTGCCCATGGAGGCCTCCGGAACATCGGCCACCATGCGCTCGATCGGTTCGCAAACCTTGCCGTCGATGACCTTTGTCAGAACGCGCGGGGTGCTGACCTGGAACTCATAGCCCTCGCGGCGCATCGTCTCAATGAGAATGGAGATATGCATCTCGCCGCGGCCCGCAACGTTGAACGCGTCTGTGCCCTGCTCCGTCACATGCAGGGAGACGTCCTTGAGGAGCTCGCGCTGCAGACGGTCGCGCAGATTTCGTGACGTGACGTACTTGCCCTCCTTGCCCGCGAACGGAGAATCGTTGACGGAGAACGTCATCTCGATGGTCGGGTCGGAGATCTTCACGAAGGGCAGCGGCTCCACCTGCTCCGGCGCGCAGATCGTGCGGCCGATGGTGATGTCCGCCATGCCGGAGAACGCGACGATCTCGCCTGCCCCTGCCTCCTGAATGGGATTTTTGCCGAGGCCGTCGAACTCATAGAGCGCGACGATCTTACCCTTAGCGGAGTGGCTGGGATCGTGATAGTCGCAGATGGCGACCTCCTGATTGACGCGGACGGTGCCGCGCTCGACGCGGCCGATGCCGATACGGCCGACATAGTCGTTATAATCGATGGAGGAGACGAGCATCTGCATGGGCGCCGTGGGGTCGCCCTCCGGCGCAGGGATATAGTTGACGATGGTATCGAACAGCGGGTCGAGATTCACGCCCGTCTCGTTCGGCGAGTAGCTGGCGATGCCCTGCCGCGCGGAGCAGAACAGCGTCGGCGATTCGAACTGTTCGTCCGTGGCGTTCAGGTCAAGCAGCAGCTCAAGCACCTCGTCCATGACCTCCTCGACGCGGGCATCGAGCCGGTCGATCTTATTGACAACGACAATGACCTTGTGGCCCAGCTCCAGCGCCTTCTGCAGCACGAAGCGGGTCTGCGGCATGGGGCCCTCCGCCGCATCGACGAGCAGCAGAACGCCGTTGACCATCTTGAGGATACGCTCGACCTCGCCGCCGAAATCGGCGTGGCCCGGGGTATCGACGATGTTGATTTTCGTTCCCTTATAATGCACGGCGGTATTCTTGGCCAGAATGGTAATGCCGCGCTCACGCTCCAGATCGCCCGAGTCCATCACGCGGTCCACCACGGCCTGGTTCTCGCGGTAGATGCCGCCCTGCTTGAGCATTTCATCGACCAGTGTCGTCTTGCCATGGTCAACGTGCGCGATGATGGCGATATTTCGAATGTTTTTCTGATCCGTCATGGAAGACAGTCCCTTCTATTCTGTATCCGGTCTAGGGCAGCAACGCATGATTCAGCAAGAGCATTCGGCGGGAGATTTTTTGTCGAGACAAGGTTTGAAAAGTGCAGATGTACTTTGTGTACCTCAAGCTTTTCAAACCGATGGATCGGCGAAAAATATCCGGCGAAGGTCGAAGCTGCAATTGTGCGGTGTTGCCCAAAAGATTTTTTGTCCACAAAATGAAAATATACCACACGCAGGCAAAATCCGCAAGGTGATTTTCGTGATTTTTCGAACTTTTTTGTGAAAAACGGACGCGGCGTGCCCTTTGCGGGCAGGAAGCGCCATGGAGACTGCAGGTTTGGTGGCACAATCGCCGACCGCACGCGCTCTGTAGGGGGCGGCGTCCTCGACGCCCCGCCTCGTAACGCTACCATATTCGCCAGAGCTTTCCGGTTATCTTACCGGGTACTACGAGATTGCCACGTCGGCCTCCGGCCTCCTCGCAATGACAAATCGGGAGCGTTTGCCTTTTTCATGTTCCCTGTACCGATCGGCAGGTGCCTCACGGGACGTCGAGAACGCCGCTCCCCTACCATGCCTCAGCACACAAAAAGCGGCGCATCCGGTTCGGGATGCGCCGCATGGGAGACGATATTCAGGAAAGGTCGCTTCCGAGGTCGCAGGTATACAGCCAGCGGATGGAATCACCGTCCTGCACGGTGCAGTCCGATGCACCGTAGTTCGGGAAAACGCCGTTCACGGCAAACATCCAGCCGGAGCGCGCGCCGCAGTCCTTCTCGTAGAGGTTGCCGAGGCCCTCAATGTAGGTGGTCTGGTACAGGGGCGAGACGGAATACTCCATCTGGATATTGTAGTCGCTCACCACGCGCTGCAGGACGGAAAACACTGTGTCGCCCTCCTGCAGCTCGACTGTCACGGTGCCGAGGATGATACCGTTCGACGGGACGATGGAACGCTTGGCCTCCGAGAGCTTGTCCCAGTTGTCCAGGACCGTCGTGCAGGAGATGGAGACCGTGCACGAGGGAGCGGCAGGCTCCGTCGCGGGCGGCTCCGTCGGGGCCTCCGTGGCAGGCTGCGTCGCGGCGGTCGGGGTTTCTGGGGCCTTTGTGGCCTCCGTAGACGCTTCGGTCGGAGCCTCTGTGGCTTCCGTCGGGGCGGCTGTGGGCCTCTCTGTGGGAGCGGCTGTCTCGGGCGGCTCCGTGACGTTCTCCAGCGTTTCCGTGGCCAGCTGCAGCCCCTCCGTGCCGCTGGTGGGCTGCGTGTCCCCGCCGCCGCCCTGCAGTACAAAGACGAGCGTCAGAACGGCTGTCAGAACGACGCACACCAGCGCGATGAGCTGCCAGCGCTTCCAGGAATGAAACAGCTTCATGGCAGAACCCTCACTGCAGGTAGCGCGTCAGCATGGCCGCTGCCTGCGCTCGCGTCGCCGTGCCGCCGGGGGCCAGTCTGCCGTCCATGCCGTTCAGAATGCCGCGCTCCACGGCCCACGCCAGCGCCGTGCTCGCCCAGTCGGAGCACGTCCCGGCATCCGGGAAGGCCGCAAGGCTCTGCGTGCTCCCGGGGCTGCCGGAGGCGCGCCAGAGCATAACGGCAAGCTGCTCGCGCGTAATGCTGTCCATCGGCGCGAAGCGGTTTTCGCCCACGCCCTGCACAATGCCGCTCTGCTGCGCCCACGAAACGGCCGTGGAGTACCACTGCCCGGCCGGGACGTCGGAAAAGCTGCCGCCGTCTGCTGCGGGGCTGCCGGAAGCGCGCCAGAGGATCGTGGCGAGCATGGCACGGTTCAGCGTTCCCTCGGGATCGAAGCAGTCGTTGCCGACACCATTCATGAGGCCCTGCTCCGTCACCGCGCAGACATAGGGCTGCGCCCAGTGGCGGGCCGTGTCGCGGTAGCGGACGCAGGTGTGTGTGCCGTAGGTCGTGTCCGTCATGGTGTACAGGGCGGGCTGGCCTGCGAGGAAGCGCTCATAGGCCGCGAGGGCGTAGCCCGCCTGCTCTGTGGCCATGTAGTTTGCCGTGCGGTTCGTGTGGCCGAAGGCAAGGCCGGTTTCCGTCTGCACGCGGAAGCTCATCAGCGCGCTGACGAGCCACGCGCCGTTCGCGCGGACAAAGCGGCTGTCCTTTGCCGGGTCGATGCCGAGGGCACACAGCGCCACAAGGACCTGCGAGATCGATTCCGAGGACGAGGCGCCCCACGCGTCAAAGCTGCCGTCGTCCTTCTGCATGCCGCTGAGCACGTTCAGGGCGCGGTCGATGGCCGCAGAGACGTTTGCCTGCGTGCGGTAGGGCGCGAGGGCCTGCAGCACCATGGCGGTCTGGTCGGGGTCGGCCGTCTTACCGGAATAGTCCCAGCCGCCGCCCGGCAGCTCCTGCGCCAGCAGGTAGGCCACGAGGCGCGCGCGGGAGCTCGTGCCGGAGGCTGCGAAGCCGTAGGACACGGAGTCCATGGCAATGAGGGCAAAGGCCGCGCCGTTCACGCCCTGCCAGACGGTCTGGTCGTAGTTTGCAAGCGGAGCCGTCAGGTCATAGCCCGCAAAGTCGCGGGCGTTCTCGCCGCAGGCCGTCAGGGCGAGGATCGTGCGGGAATACTGCGTGTAATAGGATTTGTCCAGCACGCCGCCGCAGGCACGGAGCTTTTCCGCCAGAGAAGCAAGATAGTCCTGCCGCATGGCGTCCGTCAGATTGCCGCTGCGGGCCAGCTGCAGGATGGACCAATCGCTGTAGGTCCCGGCGGCCTGCATCGCCGCGGTGCAGTAGGCGGAGACGCCGTCCACGGCCTCGGCGACCGTCATGGGAAGGGCCGTGGGCTCCGCCGCCGCAGCGGGGAGCACCAGGCAGGCCAGCATGGCCAGAAGAACCAGCCCGGAGATCAGTTTTTTCATCATAATTTGTACCTCAAATAGAAATGTTCTGCTGTCGCTATTACCTGCGAAATCTCAATGACTTGCTCGTGACCAATTCTTCTTGATTTCTCCACACGCAGTATCAACACTATCGCCAAACAGCTTGCCTTTTGTGATACCGAATACGGATAGCTCGTTAAGAAGGCGCTCCTTGCAACCATTGGCAATAATGATTCGCCCCATAATGCAAGTAGCATCTTTAGGCATTGGCTTGATGGTTTTTTCAAAATAATGCAATGGTTCTTCTCCACTGCCGTCAATTTTAGCATTGGAAAACAGAATGTATCTTCCGCTTTGCAGCATTTGCCTTGTGCTGCGATTTGGGGCTAAAACGAAGTAATACGGCTGGTAATACTCCTCCATATAACGGCCTAAAGTTTTGCACCCGTCTTCGCCTTTGAAGGATTCCAATAGATCGTGGAAAAAAGAGTACTGCTCACGGAAGTAATTCTGGTATACAGCTTTATTGAGGAATGCTCCAAACGGTGAGGTTGTGCCTTTCAGAAATTTATAACTTTCGGCGATTGCATTGATGATGGGGTAATTTGCGATGTCCTTTTCGTCATGGCGAAAAATAATGACTTCTGCTTCTGCATTTTTCTCCTTTTGTTCACCACATGCAAAGAACAGTGCAACGAATGCGTTTTCAGTAACATCGAGCAATCTTGTTGGTATACCATAATGCTGTAAAAGCGCCAAGAGTTCTATCGGCTCATAGGAGCGGTTGAAGACATCGGGAAGGCGGAATTTCGCTGATTCAATCAGATTTCGCTCTTCCTCCATAAGACTTCCGCTTGTTGCAAACCGCTGCCCTCGGGCTATGCTTGGCAAAAGTTCATATTCTTTGTCGCATTGTCCTCGGAAGAGCATGCATTCATGTTTTTGACAATTCCAAATGAGTTCCTTTTTATATGTTAGAATGGCATTGACATACTCTTGAAGAGAACGAATTTGAACTTCCTTAGTCATGATATCCTCCTAAACGCTCAAATTCCGCGTTTCGCAAGGCTATTATCAAAGATTTACGCGCCGAGCCAGACCCACAGGATCTTGGCAATCTGGGCGCGGGTCGCGCCGTCGCGCGGGCGGAGCCACAGCGTGCCGTCCGAGGCGGGGTCGCCCGAGATCAGGCCGCGGCTGACGGCCCACTGCATGGCCTCAACGGCATAGCCGGAGACCGCGTCCGCATCCGGGAAGGAGGAGAGCAGGTCTCCCGTAACGGCCTCGCCGTTGTAGCGGTAGAGAATGGCCGCGATCTGCTCGCGGGTGATGGCGTCCTCCGGGGCGAACGTCGCGGCGGACGTGCCCTTGACGACGCCGTTGGCGGCTGCCCAGATGACAGCCTTCGCATACCACGACTGCGGCGCGACGTCCGCAAACGGATTCGGCAGGCCAGTCACGTCCGGGGAACCGGCGTGGCGGTAGAGGATGGTCACGAGCTGTGCGCGCGTCAGCGTGCCGTTCGGCTCGAATGTCGTGGCGCTCATGCCGTTCATCATGCCCGTTTCCAGCATATAGTCGACCGGCTCATGATACCACTGCGTGACATCGAGGTCGGAGAAGGCCTCGGACGGACAGACCTTATTCTGCGGCTGCGTTGTATAGCGGGTCGTCTCGCCGTCCTGCCACGAATAGAGTGCATAGAGCGTGACCATGGCGCGGATGGGGGTGTAGGTGTCCGTGTAGACCGTGCTCACCTGCACGGCGTCGGCCACGGGAGCGTCCGTCCAGCCTGCGAAGACATAGTCGTGCGCATTGGCCAGCGGCTTGCCCTCCGGGGCGGTGAGTGCCATCTCTTCGCCGACATAGCCGCGCTGCATCGGCTGGGAAGCCCCCTCCGGCGTGGAGAATACGACGGTCGCGGGGACGCGCTGGCGGAACTCCACCACGAGCGTGCAGTCCTTGCGCACGTCGCTGACGGTGAAGACATTGCCGTCCTGCGCGACGGCGGCTGCGCTCTCGGGCTGAAGCGACCAGCCGGAGACGGCGGCATTCTCCGCGGGCTTTGCCTCGAACGTCAGGTCATTCAGCGGCACGACCGTGCCGAGGGCCGTGTTGGCCGAGACGGCCGTGACGGTGAACTGCGCCTTGCCGAAGAGCTGCCAGTCGGAATGGACCTCCTGCAGGGCATCGACCTTGCCCTTACCGGGGTAGGTATCCAGCGCGGAGGAGACGATGGGGAAGGCGCAGTAGTTCCGGCGTGCGCTTTCAATGGTCAGGTACTCCGAGCAGTAGTCCCACTGTCCAACCTCAGTCTTCATCTGCGCAACGGCCTGTGCGACGGTGTCGCCCGCGCGCAGACGGTCAAAGAAGACCTCTTCCCACTTGTAGTCATAGTCGAACGTGACGGACTGGGAATAGCCGTAGAACACGCTCACGCCCTCGGCGCGCAGCGGGGCGCACAGACCGTCCGTCGCCATGCCGAGGCAGATGGCGCTCCAGATCAGGCTGTCCGGGGCGGACTTTGTCATGTGGTTCGCAATGCAGGTGCCGTCCACGGCGTAGTATTTTATCGTACCGTAGGAGCCCATGTACTGCGCGTGGTAGGTATTGCCGTCCTTGGCATAGTCCTCCGTCGTCAGGCCGGTGCCGGTCTGCAGCAGGAGGTAGGACGTTGTCGCGCCGGAGACAAGGTCCTCCTCATTCCACGGGTTTTCATAGTCCGTGGAGCCGTGGCTGTCGAAGATGACAAGACCGCTCGATTCCACGGCGGCAGCAACGGCGTCGATCGTGGCGCGCGTCGTCTTCAGGACCTGCGAGCTGCCGCCCGTGGCGGCGGCCAGCTTCTTTACCTCGTTCTGATACTGCTGCGTGAAGCTGGGGTCCAGACCGTAATACGGCTCGATGAGCGTGATGTCCGCGCTCGTCGTCGTGGATGTCTGCGGCTCGACTGCCTCTGTCTCAACGCTGCTCCCGGCGGCCTTGCGGGCCAGCTCGCGCAGGCGCGGGCTGTAGGCGCACGTCACGCCCGTCGTCGTTTCAAAGCTGAACTGCGCGCCGCGCCACTGCAGCGTGCCGTCCACATAGAGGTCGGAGGCCGTCACGGCCTCCGCCACGGCCTGCGCCGCCGCGAGCGTCCGGTCCGGACCATCCTGTGCGGACTGCGTCTGCGCGTCCTGCTCCACGGCGTCCAGCTCGGCCCACAGGGCGTCGATCGGCGCGTAGTCCGCGTCCGTCAGCGTGCGGGCCTTCGGACCGGCTGCAAAGGCGTTTCCGAACAGGGCCGGCAGCAGTGCCAGCACCAGCAGAAGCGCGAAAAATCGTTTCCAGTTCATATGTATCGGTTCCTTTCCGGTGAGTTACCTCTTATTCTACCATAGAGCCCGGCGATTGTCTATGGCAGCACTGCACAATTCAGCGAGAGCATTCGGCGAGAGATTTTTTGTCGAGGCAAGGTTTGAAAAGTGCAGGAATACTTTGTGTATTTCAAACTTTTCGAACCGATGGATCGGCAAAAAATAACCGACGAAGGCCGAAGATGCAATTGCGCGGTGTTGCCCTGCAAATTTTCCTCACAGCACCTGCCCGTTTGCCGCGCCCGTAAAGGCTCCGTGCAGGATGGCAGGCGCACCGCCGACGAACACGGCGTCCATGCCCTCGCTCTCCTGCGCAGGCTGCTCCCAGGTGGCGCGCTCGTGCACGGCGGCGAGGCCGAAAACATTGACATCAGCGTCCATCCCGGCGGCGATGCGTCCCTTGCCCTGCAGATGCAGAGCCTGCGCCGGAAGGGCGGTCATGCGCTGCACGGCCTCCGGCAGCGTCAGGACATGGCGCTCGCGGACAAACGTCTCGAGAATGCGCGTGAATGTCCCGTAGACGCGCGGGTGGGGCAGGCCCTCCGTGGGGTAGAGCGAGTCGGAGATGACGCTGGCAAACGGCGCGCGCAGGATGCGGCCGATATCCTCGTCGCAGGTGATGAAGTCGATCATCGTCACGTTGCAGGCTTCCTCTGCCAGCACATGGCACAGGCAGTCGACCGGCTCCAGCCCGAGAAGCCGGGCTGCCTCGGCAAGCGTCTTGCCCGTGAGGGGCTGAAATTCCGGCCGGTGCAGCGTCGTCAGGCGGATGTTGTCCCAGCCGACCATCTGCGCGATGTTGTCAAAATCGCGGCCGTGGGCGATGCGTTCACGCAGGATGTCCCGCTGAGCCGGGTCGCGCAGCCGGGCAGCAACGGCGTCCGTCCCACCCGCCAGAAAGTCCTGCGGCAGCAGGTGCAGCAGCTGCGTCGAGCCTGCGCAGTAGGGATAGACGTCGCACGAGACGTCCAGCCCCTCGTCCCGCGCTTGCTGCAGCAGTGTCAGCGCCTCCGGGATGCGGCGGTTCCAGTTGCGCGGGCCCATGGCCTTGAGATGGCTGATGTGCACGGGCGTGCGGAGCAGGCACGCCGCGCGGAGCATCTCGCGCAGGGCGTCGCAGACCATGTCGCCCTCCTCGCGCATGTGCACGCAGATGGGAATGCCGCTGCCCTGCAGCGGGGCCAGCGCCCGGAGCAGGCCGTCCGGCGTGTAGAAGCACTCCGGCGCATAGCCGAGGCCGAGCGAGACACCGAGGGCCCCGTCCGCCAGCGCACGCTCCAGACGGCGGTGCAGCTCCGGCAGGGCCTCATCCGCATCGCTCGGCGCATAGCCGCAGCAGTCCGCGCGCACCGTCCCGCCGCCGACGAGCATGCCGACGTGCAGCGGCAGCGGCCGGGCGCGCAGTGCGTCCAGATAGGCCGCCATGGACTCCGTGGGGATGGCCGGGTCGATGTCGCCCGTGATCGCCCCGAGATAGCGCTGCAGCTCCGCCCGGTGCGCCGCGCCGAACGGCGCAAGCGACAGGCCGCAGTTTCCGTTGACGATGGTCGTCAGCCCCTGCCGCAGCTCCGCGCGGCCGAAGCCGGGGCGAAAGACGGCGGCATCGCCGTGGCGGTGGATGTCCAGAAAGCCCGGCGTGACGTACCGCCCGGCCGCGTCCAGCGTCTGCGCGGCCTCGCCGCAGGACCCGACAGCCGCGATCTTGCCGCCGCGGATGCCGATATCCGCCCGGAACGGTGCGCCGCCGTTCCCATCGATGACCGTGCCCCCGCGAATGACCCAATCCAGCATGAATATCTCCTCCTTAATACATTCATCATAGCATACTTTCCCGGAAAATCAACGCGAACGGTTGATTTTTGTCGAGACGTTGGATATAATAAAGAAAATCCATCTTCGGAGGTAACACCCATGGCAGTCAAAATTGAAAAAGATACCATCATCGGCGACGTGCTCGACCTCGCGCCGGAGACCGCGCCCCTGTTCCAGGCTATCGGCATGCATTGCCTGGGCTGCCCGGCCAGCCGCGGCGAGTCCGTTGAGGAGGCCTGCATGGTCCACGGCGTGGATCCCGATGCCTTCCTCGCACAGGTAAACCACTTCATCGAGGCAGTGGAAGCCAACAAGTGATCCAAACCAGCCTGCTGCAGCTCGATGACTGCAGCAGGTCATTTTTTAAGGGAGACTCCCTGATGAACGGAGAATTGTTATGACACAGAAGGAACGGATGCTTGCCGGGCAGCTCTACCTCGTGGACGAGGAGCTGGCGGCCGAGTACCGCCGCACCGCCGGGGTGCTCCGGCAGTTCAACAGCGAGCCGGAGCCGGAGGCCCGCGCCGCCCTGCTGCGCGGCCTGCTGGGCGGGACGGGACGCACGTTCAGGATCGAGCCGCCCTTCCGCTGCGACTACGGCAGCCATATCTATCTGGGCGAAAACTTCTATGCGAATTATGAGCTCATCGTGCTCGACCAGTGTGACGTCCGCTTCGGCGACAACGTCATGCTCGGGCCGCGCGTGAGCCTGTTCAGCGCGGGCCATCCGCTCGATGCGGACATCCGCAATGCCGGGCTGGAGTACGGCAAGCCCATCACCGTCGGCAGCAACGTCTGGATGGGCGGCTGCGTGACCGTGAACGGCGGCGTGACCATCGGCGACAATGTCGTCATCGGCTCCGGCTCCGTTGTGACGCACGACATCCCGTCCAACGTCATCGCTGCCGGAAATCCCTGCCGCGTGCTGCGCCCCCTGACGGACGCCGACCGCGCTCATTGGCAGCAGGAGGCCGCGCGCTGGCGCGCGGCGTGCGGCCGGTGAGGCTGCCGGTCTCTGCGCGGCTGGAATGCTGTGCCGGGCTCGTGCCGCAGGGTGCGCGCGCTGCGGACATCGGCGCGGACCACGGCTATCTCGGCATTTCGCTGCTGCTGAACGGCCGGGCTGAGTTTGTCCACGCCTCGGAGCTGCGCGAGCAGCCGCTCCGCCGCGCCATGGAAAATGCCCTGCGCTTCGGCGTGGCGGACCGTATGCGCTTTTCGCGCGCCGACGGGCTGGACGCCATCGATCCGGACGAGGTCGATACCATCGTCTGCGCCGGGATGGGCGGTGATCTCATCGCGCAGATTCTGGACCGCTGCCGCTGGGTGCGCGACCCGCGCTATACCTTGATCTTACAGCCGCAGTCCTCCGGCAACGACCTGCGCCGCAAGCTGGCCCGGATGGGCTTTGCCATCGAGCAGGAGCGCCTTGTGCGCGACGGCGGCTTTCTCTATCAGGCCATGGCCGCGCGCTTCGGCAATGCCCCGCCGGTCACGCCGGGGCAGGAGTATGTCTCCGCGGCCCTGCTCCGTTCCGGCGATCCGCTGCTGCCGGACTATTTTGACCGGCTCATCCCGTCGCTGGAGCGCACCGTCGAGGGCCTGCGGCGCGGCAGCGAGCCGGAACGTCTGAAATACTACGAAACTGCGCTGCGGGAGTTGCGCGAAATGAGGGAGCTTTATGACAACGGTTGCTGATATTCTGGATGTGCTCGAGGCCCTTGCGCCCACCGGCATGAAAATGGACTGGGACAACGTCGGCCTGCTCTGCGGCAGCCGCAAAAAGGAGGTCGAGCAGGTCCTTGTCGCCCTTGACCCGTTCGAGGACGTCTGCGATGAGGCGGTCGAATGGGGCGCGGACGTCATCGTCACGCATCACCCGCTCATTTTCCGCCCCGTGGCGAACGTCACGGACGAGACAAGCGTCGGCCGGATCATCGAGCGGCTGTGCTCGGCGGGCATCTGCGCCGTCAACGCGCACACGAACCTCGACTGCGCCCCCGGCGGCGTGAACGACGAGCTGGCCGCCGTGCTGGGCCTGCGGGATGTCACGGTGCTCCAGCCGAGCGGAACGGACGCCCAGGGCCGCCCGTGGGGCCTGCTGCGCGGCGGCGAGACCGACGAGCAGCCGCTGGCGGAATTCCTGCAGACGGTCAAGCGGGCCCTCGGCTGCCCCGGCCTGCGCTATGTGGACGGCGGCAAGCCCGTCCGCCGCGTTGCCGTGGGCGGCGGGAGCTGCGCCGACGGGATGCACGAGGCGCTGGAGGCCGGGTGCGATACGTTCGTCACGGCGGACGTGCGCTATAACCAGTTCTGGGATGCGCACGACCTCGGGCTGAATCTCATCGACGCCGGGCATTTCTACACCGAGAACCCCGTGACGCGCGTGCTGGCCGATGCGCTGGCGAAGGCCTTCCCGGATATTTCCGTAAAAATCTCCGAAACCCACACCGACTGCATGAAATATGCTTGATTTTTGGCCTGTGGAATGCTAAAATAATCTAGTTATTTACAGATACCACTCTACGAAGGGAAGAAATATTATGTCTGGACATTCCAAGTGGCATAACATTCAGAAGACGAAGGGCGCGCAGGACGCCAAGCGCGCGGCAGCCTTCACGAAGATCGCAAAGGAAATGTATGTTGCGGTGAAGGAAGGCGGCGGCTCGACCGACCCCAGCTATAACTCCCGTCTTGCCACCGTCATCACGAAGGCCAAGGCTGCGAATATGCCGAACGACAACATCAAGCGCGTGCTTGAGAAGGCTGCAAACGCAGGCTCCGGCGATTCCTACGAATCCATCACCTACGAAGGCTACGGCCCGAGCGGCATCGCCGTGATCGTCGAGACCATGACCGACAGCCGCAACCGCACGGCAGGCAACGTCCGCCACCACTTCGACAAGTACGGCGGCAAGATGGGCGCTGCGGGCTGCGTGTCCTGGAACTTCAGCAAGAAGGGCGTGCTCGTCATCGACAACGAGGACGGCGACTATGAAGAAGACAACGTTATGATGGACGCCATGGACAGCGGCGCGGATGACTTCGAGGCCGACGGCGACTGCTTCACGATTTACACCGATCCGGACGACTTCAACGCCGTTGCCGATGCGCTGGCCAAGAAGGGCTATACCTTCGTTTCCGCGCAGATTGAGATGGTCCCGGGCGAGTATAAGAAGCTCGACAACCCCGACGACATCACGAATATGGAAAAAATGCTCGACATCTTCGAGGACGACGACGACGTCCAGAATGTCTGGCATAACTGGGACCGCGACTGATCCCGGAATCAGCAAAAGCCGCGCGGCAGGACCGACCTGCCGCGCGGCTTCTTTTATGGTAGGGGCGGGGCATGCCCCGCCCGGCGGCGTACTTGCAGCCCGTACTGGCCGCCATTAAAACGGTACCGGCCAATGTAGGGGAGCGGCATGCCGCTCCCGGCTCTGCACCTGCAGTTCGTACAAGCTAGCGTTAAAACGGTAACGGCCCCCGAATTGTCATTCCGAGGAGCGAAGCGACGTGGGAATCTCGTGCAGGCAGTTACGATTTCGCCGGGGTCTCCCTGTTATTCAACCGGGTACTGCGAGATTGCACCCCAAGGGCACTTCCTCGCGCTGCGCGCTCAGGGCGCCACGTCGGCCTTTGGCCTCCTCGCAATGACAAACTTGGGGGCTTACGCCATAGAATCCATGCCACTGATATTGCAAGTCCGCAAGGCGCTCCCTGAGCGCCGCTACAGACGCAATTGGTGCTCACCATTTTATCGATGCCCTGTACGAACTGGTAGTGCCTTCCCGAGATTGCCACGTCGGCCTTTGGCCTCCTCGCAATGACAAATCCGGGAGCCTTTCCATCAAAACAGCCGTGCTGCGGTTTCTCCCACAGCACGGCTGTTTGCAACATCTTATTTCACATCGGCATTGATGCCGCGCTCGTCGAAGGCGCGCAGCAGCAGGTCCATATCGGACGGGATGGAGATCGGCTCGCCGCAGGCCTTGATGGCGTTGGCGACGTCCTTCAGGCCGTTTCCGGTCACGACGGACACGACCGTCGCATCCTTCGGCAGGACGCCCTGCTCGCACAGCTTCTTCACACCGGCCGTGCCGGTCACACCGGCGGGCTCGCCGAACACGCCGCAGGTGCGGCCCAGCAGCCGCTGCGCCGCCAGGATCTCCTCGTCGGTGACGCAGATAGCAAGGCCCTTGGACTCCCGAATGGCCGCCAGTGCCTTGTCGGCGTTGCGGGGTACACCCACGGAGATGGAGTCGGCAATGGTGTTCTCCTCCATGGGCTCCCACGGCTTATTCTCCTGAATGGCCCGGTTGATGGGATAGCAGCCGTAGGACTGGGCGGAGATGAGCCGGGGCAGCTTGTCGATGAAGCCGATGGCATACAGATCCTTGAAGCCCTTCCACACGCCGGCGATGGTGCAGCCGTCGCCCACGGAGATGGCCAGATAGTCCGGCATCTCCCAGTTCAGCTGCTCGGCGATCTCCAGGGCCACGGTCTTTTTCCCTTCAGAGAGATACGGGTTGATGGCAGCGTTGCGGTTGTACCAGCCGTACTTCTCGATGGCCTCGGCGGACATCTTGAAGGTCTCCTCGTAGTTGCCCTTGACGGAGATGACATTGGCCCCGAAGATCATCAGCTGGGCTACCTTGCCCTTGGGAGCCCGCTCCGGCACGAAGATATAGGTCTTGAAGCCCGCAGCGGCGGCGTTGCCCGCCAGAGAGCTGGCGGCATTGCCGGTGGAGGAGCAGGCGATGGTCTTGGCGCCCGCCTCATAGGCCTTGGCCACAGCCATGGCACTGGCCCGATCCTTCAGGGAGGCCGTGGGGTTTTGGCCGTCGTCCTTCACCCACAGTTTGCGGATCCCCAGCGCACGGGCCAGATTAGGCTCGTCGTACAGAGGGCTCCAGCCCACCCGCAGAGGGGTATCAGGGGTAGTTTCCTCCACCGGCAGCAGCTCCCGGTAGCGCCACATGGAGCGGTTCTCCCGCCGGGCCAGCTTCTCCTTGGTGAGGACGGACTTGATGTAGTCGTAGTCGTAGACGATGTCCAGAATACCGCCGCACTGGCAGTTGGTCAGATCCGGAGTGGCCTCATAGGTTTTGCCGCAGCGGACGCACTTTCCGTATTTCACGTTTTTCATGGTGACACCTCGTTCTATAAGATTCAGGCTTCTTCCCGTAAATTCTCCAGTGCCACCCGCACTGCCTCCACCACAAAGGCGTTGAAGGTGCAGTCCGTTCCCTGAATGGCCTCCTCCACCTCCCCGATGACGTCGTTGGGGAATCGGATGGATTTCGTGGTAGAGCTGGGTGGGCTGGGGATCTTGAATTTACGCATGGCAGGCACTCCTTGTCGACTTTTTTATATGACAAATTGTACCTATATTTTGTGTTTCAATAAATGCCGCATAATGTATTGCATTTTGCAATACAGCGCGATAAAATAGTCGAAAGTCATATGCCGTGAGGGATTTGCCCCCCGGTCAAAAGGAGGTGGAACGCTTGGAGAGCAGCCACAGCTTCCCCGCATACTACACTGTTCTGTGCGCCCGGACCGCAGACGCCATTGACGCCATCGACCAACAGTGCTATCAGGAAGCCAGAGAGCTTCTGGTGGCCGGGATGCAGGAGGCCGAGGAGATCATTCTATCCCAAAAGGAATAATACGCAGGGGCGGGACGGAGGTCCCGCCCCTGCGGCGTCTTGTGGGACAGCCTGTGCTTACAGAGCCTTCAGCAGGCCGGTG
>OHKK01000503.1_pt1 | contig 20088 bp, 23 predicted proteins | sample 1568811 | NCBI WGS metagenome assembly OHKK01 (sample SAMEA3879568, study PRJEB24766) | human gut metagenome | biome: human-associated habitat; feature: feces | place: USA | collected 1985/1987
AGGACTGATCCTTACCGTCTGCGTCGGACTGGTTGTTATCGGAGGCCTGAAACGTATTGCAAAAGTATCTGAGATCGTTGTGCCGTTTATGGCAGTTATATACATTGCGATTTCTCTGCTGCTTCTGATCTTAAATGCGAATAAAATTCCGGCAGCGGTCGCAGAGATCGTATCCAGTGCGTTTGGTCTGCGTGCAGCCGCCGGCGGAGCACTTGGGGCGATCATTGTGGCAATGCAGAAAGGTATCGCAAGAGGTATCTTCTCAAACGAGGCAGGACTTGGAAGTGCCCCGATCGCAGCCGCAGCCGCTCAGACAAAAGAGCCGGCACGTCAGGGACTGGTTACCATGACCGGTACCTTTATCGATACGATCGTTGTATGTACCATGACCGGACTTTCCATTGTGATCACCGGTTCCTGGAATATCGGACTGGAAGGTGTGGCAGTTACTACAAATGCGTTTCAGCATGGACTTCCGTTTGCACCACAGGTCAGTGCATTTCTGCTGATGATGTGTCTGGTGTTCTTCGCATTTACCACCATCCTCGGATGGGACTATTACAGTGAGAGATGTCTGGCATATCTTTCCGGCAGCAACAAAACAGCCCTGAAGATCTTCCGCTGGCTGTACATAGCAGCAGTCTTTATCGGACCGTACTTCACAGTATCTGCAGTATGGGTGATCGCCGATATCTTCAACGCACTGATGGCGATTCCGAACCTGATCGCACTGCTCTCCCTGAGCGGAGTGGTTGTAGCAGAGACGCAGAGCTATCTGAAACGAATGAATCTGACAAGAGTGAAATAACAAAAACAGTATCTTAAAAATGCAGCAAATAAACCGCTGTGGTCATCAGAAAAAAGTTTCTGGTGGCTGCGGCGGTTTTGCTTTGACAAGAAAAAATGTAAAATGAAAGCATATAGAGGTCAGAAAAAATATTTAAAATATGCTTAAATAGATCATAAAAATGCACTATACTATTTACAGAAGGATGGTGAGATAATGATTCGATTTGCCATGGATAATCTTTTACAATGATTTCGTGTTATAAAATGATGTAACGGGATACAATCGTGTGGTTGGTAAGCTGCTTATGATTTATGGAGTGATTTTGATTGCATTGGGACTGCCATTGTGTTCAGAACAGAATTCTCCATTTATCTTACTGTCAGTATTGGGAGTAATGATAGAAACGGTAGTAATCATGGCGATTTATAGTTTGTGCGTTGAAAGGAAGTATAAAGAACAATAGATAAATCGGAAGGTGTGGAGGAGAAAAAGTGAAAGAAAACAATAAAGCTATCAGACTATATCTACTTCTATTATTTACTGTATGCTATGGGCTTGGTATCATTGAATTATTAACAAATACAGGAAAAGCATATGAATTTTTGAGAATAGGATTTACCTTTTTTCCAGTTTTAAGTGCATTAATTACAAAGCGGGTTACAAATGTGAAAAGTCATTATATATTCGCTATAGATATTTACTTGTACAACTGTTAAAAATTAAGAAGAAAGTTACAAATATAAGGAATAAAATATTGAAGAAAAGTACAAAATACAGATGCAAAATATTGAAGAAAAGCATATTTTATAGTATAACATACTCATACAGGTGACTACGGAGGGAAATAATGTATTTTGAACGAAAAGCATACAAAAAACTGATGGAATGGAAGGCAGAATACGCAGATAAATATGCGGTTTTGCTTGAAGGAGCCAGACGAGTTGGAAAATCGACAATTGCAGAGTATTTTGCACAAAATGAATATAAGTCCTATATTTTGATTGACTTCTCAAAAACGACGGATACGATACGAGCCTGTTTTGAAGACATCGGAAATTTGAATATATTCTTTTTGAGATTGCAGGCAGAAACAGGAGTAACCTTATATGAGCGTGAATCATTGATTATTTTTGATGAGGTACAACTTTTTCCTAAAGCAAGACAGGCTATAAAGCATTTTGTGTCAGATGGCAGATACCATTACCTGGAAACAGGCTCTTTGATATCAATAAAGAAAAATGTAAAGGATATTTTAATTCCTTCTGAGGAAATGAAAATACAGGTTTATCCAATGGATTATGAAGAATTCTGCAAGGCTACGGGCAATAATTATGAGCTTTTGCAGCAAATTTATCATATGAATTCGGCGATTGGACAGGCAACAAATCGGAAACTAATGAGAGATTTGAGAATTTATATGGCGGTGGGCGGAATGCCGCAGGCGGTGGAAGCGTATATAGAGGGAAAAAACTTTTCACAAATTGATATGGTAAAAAGACAGATCATCTCTCTTTATGAAGAAGATTTTAAAAAGATTGATGCGTCAGGAAGAATATCGGCATTATATCATTCAATTCCGGCTCAGTTGTCAAAAGATTTGAGAAAATATAGAATTACAACGGCTATAGGAAAGAAAAACAATACCAGGGCAGATGAATTGTTATATGAGTTGATGGATTCAAAAACAGTTTTACCATGTTATAATTCAACAGATCCAAGGATCAGCCTGGCGGATACAAAGGATTTCAGCAGTTATAAATTATATTTGTCAGATACGGGATTATTTGTGACCTTGATGTTTATAGATCGGCCAGTAACGGAAAATGATGTATATGCAAAATTACTTTCTGATAAATTACCGGCAAATTTAGGCTATCTTTATGAAAACCTTATTGCTCAAATGATTGCGGCATCAGGAAGAGAACTTTATTATCACACCTGGGAGAAAGTTGGAAGTACACATTATTATGAGATTGATTTTCTGATTTCAGAAGGAAGCAAAATAAATGCTTTTGAGATAAAGTCATCAGGAACAGGAAAGCATGAGTCAATTAAAGAGTTTTACAGAAAGTTTTCAAAAAATGTGCATAATATATACTTGCTGTCACAGAAAGATGTTGGCAAAGAGGAAAATCTATTATTAAAACCGTTTTATCTGATGCCATTTTTAACTTAACGAATATGAATTTATCAGGAAAGTCTGCAAAATGACAAAGAACAAAGCGGTTGCTGTTGGGGGATCTGGATGAAGGACAATATATTCTTTTTTGCCATATTGTGTATTTGGGGCATTATATATATGGGGCTGGCTCTCTATATATGGTTTTCAAAAAAGGAAATTGGTTTGTGGGGAAGTAAGAAAATGTTCAAGGTAACGGATATAAGAAAATATAATCATGCAACATCGAAGCTCTATCTTGTGCATGGTTTAGCATATATTTTTCTTGGACTTCCTTTACTTACAGGACACCGCAAATGGATAATTTTCTCCGTTGCAGGTGTTGTAGTAGAAACCATTATTTTCATGGCAGTTTATTCGTTGGTAATTAAGAAAAAATATAAAAAATGATTTTGACAAATTCCTTGAAGATACGTATTTCAAAGTTTACCATGTCACGTTCATTTCGTGTTATGATGTGTTATCGGATTTACAGGAGAGTCACTGTTATGATCAGAGAATTACGAAAAGCAGATATAGATAAAGTTGCAGATATATGGTTGGATACAAATAGAAAGGCACATTATTTTATCCCGGCTCAATATTGGAAAGATAATTTTGAGTTAGTAAAGGAGCTGCTGTTACAGGCAACGGTCTATGTCTATGAAGAGAATCGGGAAATACAAGGTTTTATAGGGCTGAACGACGAGTATATTGAAGGCATTTTTGTTTCTGATGAAATGCAGTCGCAGGGTATAGGCAAAATTCTGTTAAATTATGCAAAGGATACAAGGAACAAATTGTTTTTGAATGTATATCAGAAAAACACACCGGCAATATCTTTTTATCAAAGAGAAGGGTTTGAGATTCAGTATAGTGGTTTAGATGAAGTTACTGGGGAAAAAGACTATGTAATGGCATGGGAGCGGACATCCTCGTCTGTCGAATCTAAATAAAGTCTGTAAGTAATATTCAAAGTAAAGCATTTTGGGAGGAAATTATGAACATTACAGTATATCTTGGAGCAAATGAAGGCAATGATCCGGCTTTACATAAGGCAGTTACAGAACTTGGAGCCTGGATCGGGCAAAGCGGAAACACACTGGTTTACGGTGGTTCAAAAAGCGGATTGATGGGGGCATTAGCGGACAGTGTTCTGAATGCAGGCGGCAGAGCGATCGGCGTTGAACCGCAGTTTTTTGTTGAAAAAGAGCTGCAGCACGACGGACTGACACAGCTGATCGTGACGAAAAATATGTCAGAACGCAAAAACAAAATGATCGAACTTGGCGATGCATTTATTGCATTTCCCGGTGGAACAGGTACTCTTGAGGAAATCACAGAAGTGGTGTCAAAAGTATCGCTGAAGCAGCTGGATGCTCCCTGTATTCTCTATAACCTGAACGGCTACTATAACAGTTTAAAAGAATTATTAAATCATATGATTGAGAAGGGACTGTCCGATCAAGAACGACAGAAAGGTATTTTCTTTGCGGATGATCTTATGCAGATTCAGGAGATGCTTTCTTTTGTCAAAGCTGATGGTGAGAAATAAGTGAAAAAATGGGAAAGGAATAGTAGAAAGAGGAAAAGATGATATTTCAATTAATCGCAGTGATTCTTTTAGGTATATTTTACAGCTGCTATTTTGGCAAAATGATCGTCCAGAGGCGAAAAGGAATACAGACAGATCAGATTGGAAAAGGAAAGACAGCTGGCGTGCCGGAGTTTCGAAAACGGATCAGACAGAACTTGTCACGGATGGAATTTATCAGATCAGTAGGAATCCGGCGTTTCTTGGATTTGATCTGGTGTATGTGGGGATTTTGCTGATGTTCTTCAATTTGCTGCTCTTTGCGGTTTCTGTCTTTGCCATGTTCATGTTTCATTTGCAGATTGTAAAAGTAGAAGAAGTATTTTTATCGACCGTTTTTGGCAGTGATTATGAGAATTACAAGAAAAAAGTGAATAGATATTTTGGAAGAAAGTAAATAGGGATACTCTTTCTTTCATACTTAATCAAAAGGTTGTCGTAAGACTATTAAAACAGATGATTGAGCGGCAGCCTCGTTTTTTAGATACGCATTGCAATTCCTTCACCATGTCAGTTTCATTTCGTGTTATAATGTTTTGGAAATGTCGGCTTGGTGAGATAATAGAAATGGAGAAAAGATATGGCAAATAAAAATCCTCTTAAAATCATAAAACGTCCGGTTGCTTATGCAAGTGGATATGAAAATATCCCAACAAAGGCACAGGATCGAGCAAAACAGCTTTGTTGGGAATATAATCGTACAGCTCCAAATGAGAAAAACAGACGCAGAGCCATATTACAGGAACTCGAGAGAGTAGAACATATCAGAATATTTGAGGAGGTGAAAGAATGGATTTCACAGATGAAAAAGATTATATTATGCGAATAATAAAAGAAATGGTAAGAGTATTATTCTCTCTAGTGTTTGGAAAAAAGTATGTTTCTGTTGAAATTGAAAAAGAAAACAAATATGAAGTATCTGGTAAAAAACTGCAAAGTTTTCTTGACATGATTGATTCAGGCCAGATTAACGAAGCAGAGAATATTCTTTTAAATAGCATTGACTATACAAACAAGGATGAGGTCATGGCGGCAGCTCTTTTTTATCAACATCTTAGTGAAAAAGACAGTGAGTTTTTGGAGAACAATAATTACACAAAAGAAGAAGTGCTTTCTGGGTTCAAACAATTACTTGTGCAGTCAGGATATCAAGAGTTGTTTTATATGCTTAAAGATGATGAATAATTTTATATAGAGAAATGATTTTTTGATGTGAAATGAAATTTACAGATCAGGGATAAGAAAAATAGTAAAGGAGATCAACCTATGAAAGTAGGAGCAAGCGTTGTCTGTGCAAGGCGAGGCGGATGTTCTGCGACCTTTGATGAATTGAATAAATATTTTACTATCTCAAATATGCCGATTGCTTCCAGCCAGTATTGGAATTCAATCCATGGACGGGCACAGGGCGAGGCAGAGATGGACGAAGAAGGAAAACAGACCATGCGTGTACTTGCAAGAAATATGGTATTTCTGATGAAGAGTATCGCCTTGGGAAAAGAGAAGTTTGGCTTGCCGGAAACCGAAGAAAGAGTAGCAACACACTTTATCCGATAGAGAAGAAGATTATTAAAATGACAGGTGTATAAAGTTTGCAAATCTATATATTTCACACCAGTGGAAATGCAGCAGGATTTACACCATTGCTGGACAGCGAAGGGAAACCGGTAGTTTCCTCTGTATGGGATAAATAATTTTCGATATTATATGGGAGATGCCACATGGAAAAGAAAAACATTGCTAATCTAAATGAATTAGAGTTTGTTATATTTTGCATTGAAAATATTGCATTAAAACTAAAGGTGAATGCAGAAGAGGTTTATATTGCATTGACAGAAAAGAGCAGTATTTTGAACGATTATATCGTCCCGGAATACGAAACGCTTCATACACAGAGTAAAGAATATATAGTGGATGATATTATTGAGGTTATGGAAGAACGAGGGGTTAAGATATGAAGGTATACCATGGTTCATGGATGGAGATTGCAGAACCAGATTTAAAACATTCCAGAACAGATGTAGATTTTGGAAAAGGATTTTATACAACTCCGCTTCGCGAGCAGGCCGTTAAATGGTGTGGAAAATTTAAAAGACGTGGTAAGCAAGGAATCGTTACAACATATGAATTTGATGAAAGCACGAGCAGTAGCTTAAAAATTTTAAGTTTTGATTCTTATTCAGAGGGATGGCTGGATTTTATTCTAAAATGCAGAAGAAAACAGGATAGCTCTGATTATGATATTGTAATGGGTGGTGTGGCTAATGATAAAGTATTTAACACGGTCGAATTATATTTTGATCATTTGATTGATAAACAAGAAGCAATCAAAAGGCTTCGTTATGAAAAACCTAATATGCAAATTTGTTTCCGAAGTGAGCGTGTACTGAAACAACTACATTTTGAAGGGAGTTTTGAAGTATGAATGCAAATCCGATTTTACTCCAAAAAAAATATGCAAGAATCGTTGAATTATTTGCCAGCAAAAAGAAAATTTCTATAGATAAGGCATTAGGGATTTTCTATCACTCAGAAGTATATCAGTTAATGCGGGATGGTATTTCGGATATGCATTGTATGAGTGACAGTTATCTTGAAAAAGAACTTGAAATGGAATGCGATAAAAATTAGAATAAACAGAAGTTTGATGGAAAACACCAGAAAGGAAAGCAAAATGGCGAAAAATCAGGATTTTGAAAAAGATTTTGTCAGACTGAAAAATGTTTCGAAAATCTACCGGATGGGTGAAGTTGAGATCCGTGCGGTTGACAAAATAGAATTTGCGATCGACAAAGGAGAGTTTGTGGTTGTGGTAGGGCCAAGCGGTGCCGGAAAAACAACGGTGCTGAACATTCTTGGCGGAATGGATACGGTGACTTCAGGGGATGTGCTGGTCGATGGAGAGAATATTGCAAAATATTCCCAGCGGAAGCTGACAGGATATCGCAGGGATGACATTGGATTTGTTTTCCAGTTTTACAATCTGGTACCGAACCTGACAGCGAAGGAAAATGTAGAGCTGGCACTTCAGATCTGCAAGGAGCCGCTTGATGCGGTGCAGGTATTAAAAGAGGTCGGACTTGGAAAGCGTCTCGACAATTTCCCGGCACAGTTGTCCGGTGGTGAGCAGCAGAGAGTTTCCATTGCAAGGGCACTTGCAAAAAATCCAAAGCTTCTGCTCTGCGATGAGCCGACCGGAGCACTGGATTATCAGACTGGCAAAGCGATCCTCAAGCTTTTGCAGGACACCTGCCGGCAGAAAAAAATGACCGTGATCGTCATCACGCACAATTCGGCACTGACGCCGATGGCGGATCGTGTGATCAAGATCAAAAACGGAAAAGTATCGAAAATGTATCTGAACGAAAAGCCAGAACCGATAGAAAACATAGAGTGGTGATAGAATGAAAAAACGTGCACTTCGAAAAGAATTTTTTATGGAGATTCGAAAAAGTCTTCCGAGATTTTTATCGATTTTGTTTATCGTGGCACTTGGAACGGCTTTTTATTCCGGTATTCAGTCGTCCTCACCGGATATCCAGTATTCCGGAGATGCGTATTTTGATGAAAACAAACTGCTGGATCTTCAGGTTAGCGGAACCATGGGGCTGACAGAGAAAGATGTGGAAGCTCTGCAAAGTCTTCCGGAGATTGAAAAAGCAGAGCCATCTTATCTGAAAGATGTATTGACAGAACGGAATGGACAGAGAAAAGTACTGCGTATTTTGTCCATGCCGCAAAAGCTGAATCTGGTGACAGTGGAGGAAGGACAGCTTCCGAATCAAGAGGGTGAGTGTCTGTTGGATATCCAGTATGCGAACCAGAATGGGTACAGGCTCGGTGATACCTTTCAGATCAGTGAAGAACTGAAAAAAGACGAAGATGCGGCTTTAAAGACGGATACATTTACCATTAGCGGATTCTGCAGCAGTCCGCTCTATATTTCTTTCAGCCGCGGCAGCACCAATGTTGGAAATGGTGAGATTGCCGGATTTGTGTATGTACCGGAAGAAACATTTGCTGCCGATTGTTACATGCAGATTTATCTGGAGGTGAAGGGGGCAGAAGCACTTACTGCATATACGGATGATTATGAAAATATCATAGAGAAAGCAAAAACACAGGTAGAAAGCATCGAGCAGGAACGCTGCGATGCACGTTATGATGAGATAAAGGAAGAAGCACAGGAAAAAGTGACGGATGCCAGAGCAGAACTTTCAGATAAAAAGAAAGAAGCGGAGCAGAAGCTTGCCGATGCCAGAAAAGAACTGGACGATGCCAGAAAAAAACTGGAGGATGGAAAGCAGGAGCTGGCAGATAAAGAAAAAGAACTGGCAGACGGAAAGAAAGCGCTGGCGGATAAAGAAAAAGAACTGGCAGATGCAAAGAGTCAGATCCAGGATGGTGAAAAAAAGCTGAAAGAAGCGGAAGAAACGCTTTCAAAGAAAGAATCAGAATTTCAGAAACAGAAAAAAGCAGCACAGAAAAAGATTGCGCAGGGAGAAAAAGAACTGGCAGAAGGTCAGAAAACCCTGAAAAAGAATAAAAAAGCCTTTGAACAGCAAAGAGCAGAATTTGAGCAGCAAAAGCAGAGTTATCTGAGCAGTCTTGCACAGTATGAGCAGAATCTTGCGGAATATGAGCAGAATAAAAAACAGGGGATTCCGGAGAGTGTGCTTGCACCGGCAAAGGCACAACTGGATGCAGCAAAAGTGCAGTTAGATGCAGCCGGAGCACAGATCAGTGCAGGAGAACAGCAGATTTTCCAGGCAGAAGCACAGTTAAGCAGTGCAGAGGATAAGCTGAATGAAAATCTGGATAAGCTTGCACAGTCAAAACAGAAGCTTGAGTCGGGAGAAGCAAAGTTAAAGAAAGCGAGAAAAGAACTGACAGCTCAGAAGAAAAAACTGAATGATTCCAAAGCACAGATCACAGATGGAGAGCGTCAGATATCCGATGCAAAGAAAGAGCTGGCAGATGGTGAAGCAAAGATCGCCGATGCCAAAAAGACCATCGAAAAGAATGAGAAAAAGCTTGCAAAAGGCGAACGCAAGTATGAAAAAGCTAAAACAAAGGCAGATAAAAAGATTGCAAAAGCAGAGAAAAAAATTGACGATGCACAGAAAACGGTGGATGATCTCAAAAAGCCGGAATGGACGGTCGGAGACCGCAGTGATGTGCTGGAGTACACCAATTATGGGGATAATGCCATACGCATGAAAAATATAGGAGAAGTCTTTCCGGTCATTTTCTTTCTGGTGGCAGCACTGATCAGTCTTACTACGATGACGCGAATGGTCGAAGAAGAACGTACTCAGATCGGAACGATGAAAGCACTGGGCTACAGCAAAGCGGATATTGCGGCAAAATATCTGCTCTATGCACTGTTTGCGACGATGGGCGGGAGTATCTTTGGTATCCTGATCGGTGAAAAAATCCTGCCGTATATCATCATCCGGGCATATGGGATCATGTATTTACATATGAATACGATTCGTATTCCATATAATATGAAATTTGCACTGATCGCGTCAGGAGCAGCCGTTTTCTGTACGATGATTGCTACCCTGGAGGCATGTATCCGGGAACTGCGCGCATGGCCGGCGGTTCTGATGCGTCCGCCTGCACCGAAGCAGGGAAAACGTGTCTGGATTGAAAAGATTCCATTTTTATGGAAACATTTAAGTTTTACCTGGAAATCTACGGTACGGAATCTGTTTCGTTATAAGAAACGTTTCTTTATGACAATTATCGGAATCGGCGGCTGTATGGGACTTCTGCTTGTCGGCTTCGGACTGCGTGATTCCATCATGGATGTGGCGATTCTGCAATATCAGGATATACAGATATACGATGGCATGGTGATTCTGGATGAGGATGCAGATCAGGAAGAACAGGACAAATTGCAGCAGGAACTGGCAGATGATGACAGTGTGGAAGCATTTGCAGAAGTTTCCATGAAAAAAGTAGAATTTGCATCCGGAAACTCCAGACTGGATGTGTATCTGATGGTGGTTCCGGATGATGTGCCGATCGATGAATTTGTGAAATTCCGCAGTAGAACCACAAAAGAAGCTTATGAACTGGATGAGCAGGGTATGCTCCTGACTGAAAAAGCCGGAAAACTGCTTGGAGTCTCTGCCGGGGATTCGCTGGAGATGACCGGAGAAAACCGTGGTGTGGCAATCCCGGTCAGCCACATATGTGAAAATTATATGTCGCATTTTGCATATATGACAGATGGCATGTACCGCAGGCTTTATGGAACTGCACCGGAGTATAACAGTATTCTTTACCGTGTGGCGGAGCGCGACGAGAAAGTGGCAGAGAAAGCAGGAGAACGTGCCATGCAGATGGATGCGGCACTGAGTGTTACCTATACTGGCAATACAAAGAACCAGCTTGACAATATGCTGACTGCACTTGATTCTGTTATTGTTGTGCTGATCCTTTCCGCCGGTATGCTGGCATTTGTGGTGCTGTATAACTTAAACAACATCAATATCAACGAACGGAAACGAGAGCTTGCAACCATCAAGGTGCTTGGATTTTATGACAGGGAAGTAGCGGCTTATGTTTACCGGGAAAATATTCTGCTGACCATACTTGGAAGTATTTTCGGAGCATTTCTTGGTATGCTGCTGCACCGTTTTATCATTGTGACGGTGGAAGTGGATCTTTGTATGTTCGGACGAAATATCAGCCTGCTTAGTTATGCGGTATCAGCACTGATAACCTGTGGATTTTCCATCCTGGTAAATGGTGTGATGTATTTCAAACTGAAAAAGATCGATATGGTAGAATCACTGAAAAGTGTGGAGTAAAAACGGATAAAATATAAAGCAGAAGGAGAATGGAACTATGTATTTGCCGGAGGCATTTCAGAAAAAAATGAAAGCAATTTTGGGTGAAGAGTATGATGATTTTCTGGCTGGATTTGAGAAACCGCGTCATTATGGCCTGCGTGTAAATACAGCAAAGATCACCGTTGGGGAATTTAAAGAACTGGCGCCCTTTCATCTGACACAGATTCCTTGGGTGGAAAATGGATTTTATTATGAAGAGGAAGATGCACCGACCAGACACCCGTATTATTATGCAGGACTTTATTATATTCAGGAGCCGAGTGCGATGACGACGGCTTCGAGACTTCCGGTAGATCCAGGGGAGCGTGTGCTGGATCTGTGTGCCGCCCCGGGCGGCAAAGCTACGGAGCTTGGTGCAAAACTCTCTGGTGAAGGACTTCTTGTGGCGAACGACATCAGTTCTTCGAGGGTAAAAGCTCTTCTGAAAAACATCGAAGTGATGGGGATTCCGAATTCCTTTCTTTTAAATGAAGTGCCGGCGAAGATCGCCGAACAGTTCCCGGCATATTTTGACAAAATTCTGGTGGATGCTCCCTGCTCCGGAGAGGGCATGTTCCGTAAAAATCCGGAGGCGGCACGCGTCTGGACGGAGGATAAGCCGCTGGAATGTGCAAAAATGCAAAGGGAGATCGTAAAACAGGCGATTTCCATGTTAAAACCGGGCGGCATGATGATCTATTCGACCTGTACCTTTTCACCGGAAGAAAATGAGCAGATCATCGCATGGATTTTGCAGGAATTTCCGGAAATGAACCTGATCCCGATGAAAGGATATGAAGGATTTTCCAAAGGCAGACCGGATCTTGCGAACGGCAATCCGGAGCTTAGGAAATGTGTGCGTATCTGGCCGCACCATATGGACGGGGAAGGCCATTTTGTGGCATTGATGCAGAAGAAAAGCGTGCCGGAAATGGATGATATATTATCAGGAAAAGTAGAGTATATTCCGGAAGCAGACGAAGAACAGGCAGATCGTGATAACGCAAAAAGGAAAAAGAAAAAAGCAAAAAGAGGACGAAAAGATCAGCGGGAGGGCAATAAGGCGGAAGGATGCACCAGACAGGAGAGGACCGTTCTGGAGAGCTTTTTTGCGGATGTAAAGGCTGAGGTTGACTGGAAACGCATTGAGGTGCGAAAAGGATTTGCCTATTACCTGCCAAAAGGAGTGGAGGGCAAAAAAAATCTGCTCTTTGTGCGAAACGGACTGTATCTCGGGGAAATACGCAAAGAGCGTTTTGAGCCGTCGCAGGCATTTGCAATGGTATTGCAGAAAAAGGAATTTGCCTCCAGTATTGATTTTCCGTCAGACGATGAGAGAGTGATCCGCTATCTGAAAGGGGAAACAGTGGATGTCTCAGATCTCGAATGTGGAAAAAACAAAGGCTGGCAGCTTGTCTGTGTGGATGGTTATCCGCTCGGATGGGGAAAACTGGTAAATGGAACATTAAAAAACAAATATCTTTCTGGATGGAGAATGAACGCAAACATATAGAAAGATACAAGAGGTGGAAAAGGAAAGTACTATGTACGCATCCGATGCTATAAGATCATAGACGGACAGAAGCATTTTGGATCTTACAGCACAAGAAAAGCAGTCCGTGTAAAATAAAGCAGATTTAGGGAGGAACATAGAGATGAAAAAAGTATTATGTGCAATATTCCTGTTTGTGGCAGGTATGCTGTGTTTCCGGCAGAATGTGATGGCGGCCGGAGCAGCGACCGTTACGGTAAAAGGCGATACCTTAAATGAAAACAGTACAGACTGGAAAGTAACCTGTGCGATAAGCGGTGATGCAAAGATTACAAACGGCAAGATACGTGTGACTTACGATGGAAGCAAATTGAAGCTGGTTTCAGCAGCTGCCGGTTCTCTGATCAGCAATGCACTGCCAAGCATCAATGATCCGTTAACAGGAAACAAGCAGGAAGGCGAAGTGGTTCTGGTATTTGCTTCCGCTTCGGAGATGGATGCAAATGGCGAACTGTTACAGCTTACGTTTCAGGCAGTCTCCGGACAACTGAAAAGCGGTGATGCCATTACTGTATCAGCAGCAACAGAAGAACTGGCAGATAATACAGAAAACATCAGCGTGACAGATGTGCCTCTGAATGTAACGGTCGGAAGCAGTACAGACAATATCTCCGGAAATGTAACGGATCATGGAAGCGGCACAGTTTCCACAGAGGAACAGACAAGAGGTTCGGGCAGCAGCACTGTGCAGAGTCAGACGAATGCCGGAATCGAGACACCGGAGACTTCTGCAAATGCAGGCACCGGAAATGTATCTCAGGGCAGCAGCACATCCGGCACAGCTTCCGGATCCCAGACAACCGGAAACAGCAGCAATTCTGCTTCTTCCACGCAGAGTGAGACGACACAGACAGTCCGGTCTGCAAAGACAGGGGATAACACGAACATCCTGCGTCCGCTTATTATAGCAGTGATCGCACTGCTGGTGCTGGCAGGCGGATTTATATGGTCAAAGAAAAAGAAATAAGAACAAAAAAGGAGGCACGCGGATCATCTGCGTGCCGTCTTGCGGAAAAAATCTGAAAAAGAAAAAACAGGATACCAGAAAAACATTATGGAAGCAGATTTCCGAGGCGGATATGTTTCTGAAGAATCTCATCGATTACTTCAAATAATTTCACAGAGCCATCTTTGGTCTTGCTCTGCCGCCCGTATACCTGCGCTGCTGTTACCTGATGTTCCCGCCAGTCACCGCCGCCATTGCTGTTGTTGAGCATGAGAGGCTGTAGGTTGTCCATGGCATGGGCAAAGCGGGATTCCGGTGTTTCATTTGCTTCAAACTCATCAAACAGGGCAGACAGTTCTTTTTTCTGGTCTTCCGGAAGCAGCGAGAAAATCCGTTCTTTTGCAGCTTCTTCTCTTTCTTTCTGGGTTTTCAGCCCTTCGGCATCATAGGCATAGGTATCGCCTGCATCGATCTCCACAATGTCATGGATCAGGCACAGGATCATTACGCGTCCGATATTGACTTTTTCGTTAGCGTATTCTTTCAGAAGATATGCCATGATCGCCATGTGCCATGCATGTTCAGCATCATTTTCCCTGCGTCCGTGTCCGGATAAATGTGTCTGGCGCAGAATGTTTTTTTCTTTGTCGATTTCCAGTGCAAAGTCCAGTTGTTTCTGTAAGCGTTCGTTCATATGAAATCCTCCCATGGTTGAAGTAAAAGCTATTGTGGATATTATACACCTGTTTCGGGTATTGGGATAGAGTGATGCAAAACAAAAACAACAGGATACGGTTTCTCTTCTTCGTGCAGCAGCAGAAATGGAAAGTTTTTCAGAAGAAGATGCAGCAAGTGCAGATGTGAATGATGATGGCATGGTGGACACCACGGATGCAGTTTTGCTCCTTCGTTATACATCGGAACAGATCAGTGGATTCTGAATTGGAAAATGAAAAAATAAGGAAAAAACGGACAGCGGGAGAAAAACTTCCGCTGTTTGTTTGTGAAGAACAAAAATGTTTGACTATTCAAAATCCAACGTTTATAATAAAACAGAAACAAAGCAAAAGAAACGAAAAAGGTTTCGCATTATCCATTATCAAAGGAGAAAAAGAAGGATCATGAAAAGTGAAACAAAAGACAAAAGTGTTTTTTGGATGACAGTCTGCGCACTGTTCTTTTTCTGTTTTATGCCGATCCGTGCATATGCAGCAGAACAGCAGCTCTCTTACATCGAAAAACTGTATGTAACGGTGAGTTACGGAAGTGGTGACACACAGACAGAACAGAAAGTAAACTGGCAGTATGCTGACAAAGATGGTTATTATCTGTGTATGCCGGCCGGAGCAGATTTGAGCAATGTAAAGCTGCATTTTACAGAAGGAAACAGCACTGGAGCAGAAGTTACGGAAGATACTGAAAGTTATGTGATGGCAGGCGGTCAGAAAGTCCATTGCGGAGAGACACTGGATCTTTCCGGAAAGAGCACACTGCAGATTTCCCTTTCAGGAGGCAGAAGTAAGACAGTCAATATCATACAGTCTGCAGAGATTCCGGCGATGTTTATCCAGACGGCATCAGGTACACTTGATAAGATCCATGCGAATAAAGCCAACAAGGAAGCAGGTACGATGGCTCTGGTAAAAGCAGATGGCAGCGTAGATTTTAACGGCGATCTGAAACAGATCAAAGGCCGCGGAAATTCAACATGGGATTTTGCTAAAAAACCTTACAATATCAAACTGAAAACTTCTTCCGATCTGCTTGGCATGGGAAAAGGAAAAGGCTGGTGTCTGCTTGCCAATTATACCGACCGTTCCCTGCTTCGAAACCGTATCGTTTATAATCTGGCAGAAGAAGTGGGTATTCCATTTACCATGGACAGCCGCAACATTGATCTTTATATCAATGGAGATTATATGGGATCTTATCTTATCACAGAAAAGATAGAGATCGGAAAAACCAGAGTCAATATCACAGATCTGGAAGCCGCTACAAGTGAAGCGAATGGTGGTGCAGATCTTGCGGATTACGAGCAGAAGAGTAAGAACGACAGCAACGAATATCAGGAAGGTCATAGAAAATGGGTGGATGTTCCAGAAGATCATAATCCGGCAGATATCACAGGAGGATATCTGTTGGAAATGGAACTGCCGGAGCGTTACAAAGATGAGATCAGCGGTTTTGTGACCACGGGCGGCCAGGCGGTTACTATGAAATGCCCGGAATGTGTATCGAAAGCCCAGATTGACTATATTGCTGATTTTTACCAGAAAGTGGAGGATGCCCTGTATTCAAAGGATGGATATTATACAGATGGCGATGGAAACAGACATCCGCTTTCTGAGTATGTAGATATCGAGTCTTTGGCACGGATGTACCTGATTCAGGAATTTTCCATGAACCTGGATTCCGGGATCACCAGTTTTTATTTCTATAAGGATTCTTATATAACCGGAGATGGAAAACTTCATGCTGCACCGGTATGGGATTTTGATGTAGCACTTGGAAACTATCCGTCACGTGATGGCACAAACCTGCAAGATCCGACACAGTGGTGGGCAAGACATTCTACTATGTATGATAACCAAAACAAATATAACGTGATGGCACAGGCAGCACAGAATACAGAAGTATGGGCAAAAGTAAAAGAACTGTGGCAGAGCGAATTTATGCCGGCAATCAAAGTACTGCTGGGAGAATCAACGGATTATGAAGCAACGAAGATCAAATCCCTGGATGCCTATAAGGCAGAAGTTTCTGCATCCGCAGCGATGAACTTTATCCAGTGGCGTGATCTGCTGGAGAATCCGTGGAATCACAGTGCAGAAAGCTTTGTAAATACCGGAACAACGTATGATGCAAACATTGAGTATCTGAGAAAATTTATGACACAGAGACGCAATTTTATGAACAGCAATTTATCGGAAAATGGAGGAACCAATCCGGATCCGGCTCCTTTTGCAAAAACGGTGGAGATCGGAGACGATACTATTTTCCGTGCTGCAGAAAACATCAGCAGTTCCTATGGAGATGTAAAAGTGGAAGAAACAAGCGATGAAGGCGGCGGAGAAAGTCTTGGATACTGTAACCAGGGAAGTTATACGGTTTACAAAATAAAAGTAAACAAAACAGGCACTTATAAAGTAACAGCACGTGTGGCATCTTCTGATGGAAGCGGAGGATTTGCTGTTTATGTGGACAGTGATAAGCAAGCGGCACGTTTCCGTGCAGTCAATACCGGAGCATGGCAGACATGGGCAACAACAGAAGAGCAGACCGTTTCGCTGGAAGAAGGCGAACATGAGATGCGTATCTACTTTACCGAGAGCGGCATGAATCTGAACTGGCTGCGTTTTGTGAGAGATACCAGTAAGGATCCGGTCGATCCGACACCGACTCCGGATCCAACACCGACTCCAACACCGGATCCATCCAAACCATCACAGGATCAGAATAACAACAGCAATACCAATCAGGGCAGCACTCAGAATACTACACAGAATACTACACAGAATACTACACAGGATACTACACAGAATACTACACAGGATAATACACTGCCTGCAAAGGGAACAATCCTTCAGGATGCAGCCGGTATTCTGAAATATCGTGTGACGAAAGCAGATGCAAAAAATGGTACAGTGGAAGTTGCCGGAGTTTTAAAGAAAAAAGCGGCCGTTACGATTCCGTCAACGGTAACGATAGACGGCATCACTTACAAAGTAACCGGAATTGCAGAAAAAGCATTTCGGAATAACAAAACGATCAGGAGCGTTGTGATTGGTGCAAATGTGAAATCTATCGGCAAGCAGGCTTTTGAAAAATGTAAAAAACTTTCTTCCATTACATTCAAAGGTAAGAAAGCACCTGGCATTGGCAAAGCAGCTTTTAAAGGCATCAAGAAGAAAGCGAGTGTTCAGGTGGCGGACAGTATAAAAAAAGGCCAGGTCAAAAAATTGCAGAAACGCATGAAAACCGCAGCACCTTCTGTAAAGATTACCTATAAGAAAAAATGACCGTTCGTTTTTAAATAAAGAATAGTAAGAAACATGCCATAGCATACAGAAAATGATTTTCTGTATGTTATGGTTGTTTTTCTTTTACGGAAAGTGTGGTAGTATAGTGGTGAAATGAGAGGAAAAACAGGCGGTGGAACAGTTTATGGCGGTTGAAGAATGAAATTTCAGGAGACAATGAAAGGATGGAGTATACGGAGAAAAAGTATAACAGAATATGTAAAAGGAGGCATCTTATGAAGAACATAAACTGGGCGGTACTTGGTACAGGTGTGATTGCAAATGAAATGGCAGTTGCCCTGAAAAAGAATGGAAAAAATATCTATGCAGTTGGCAATCGAACCCATGAAAAAGCGGTCGCTTTTGCTGAAAAATATGGCATCGGCAAAGTCTATGCAGATTATAATGAAATGTTTACCGATCCTGACGTTGATGTGATCTATATTACGACACCGCACAATACCCATCTGAGTTTTATGAAAAAGGCCATTGAAAATGGCAAGCATATACTGGTAGAAAAATCAATTACACTCAACAGTGACGAACTGAAGGAAGCATTGGCGCTTGCAGAAGAAAAGGGCATTATTGTCGGAGAGGCAATGACAATTTTTCATATGCCGATTTATAAAAAACTGAATGAACTTCTGGAGAGCGGTGTACTTGGAAAAGTAAATCTGATCACGATGAATTTCGGAAGCTTCAAAGAGTACAATATGAGCAACCGCTTCTTTAACCGCAAGCTTGCCGGCGGTGCGATGCTTGATATTGGTGTTTATGCACTTTCTTTTATTCGCTGGTTTATGGATTCGAAACCGGATCAGTTGTTGTCACAGGTCAAGCCGGCACCGACGAAAGTGGACGAGCAGGCAGGATTATTGCTGATGAATAAGCAAGGTCAGATGGCATCGGTTATGCTTTCCCTCCATTCCAAACAGCCAAAACGCGGCATGGTTTCCTGCGAAAAGGGTTACATAGAAGTCATGGAATATCCAAGAGCCTGGGAAGCAAAAATTACTTATACAGACAGTGGGAAAACAGAGATTATCAAAGCTGGTGAAAATGCAGATGCACTTGCATACGAACTGGCAGATATGGAAAAAGCAATAAACGGCGACGTATCCTGTATGCATCTGGATTATACAAAAGATGTCATGGATATGATGACAGAATTTCGGAGATCCTGGGGATTTACCTATCCGGAAGAGGAAAAATATATTCCGAGCCAGCAGAAAAAAATCAGGAACGATAGTTAAGAAAATATTTGAGGAGAGAGCATGAAAGAACAGATAAAAAATTCAGGAAGTTTTGCAGGGTTTTCCGGGAATCAGTTGAAAATGTTTGCAATCATTGCCATGGCAGCAGATCATCTGGCATGGACACTCTGTCCAGGTTATGCACATAAAGAAGGGTGGATTCTGCTGATCCATTTTTGTGGCAGGCTGGCGGCACCTGTGATGTGGTTTATGATTTCGGAAGGTTATGAACATACCGGAAATTTCAGAAAATATCTGCAGAGATTATTTGTGTTTGCCGTCATTTCGCATTTTGCATACAATTTTTGTTTTGGAATTTCGGTCATACCGTTTCAAGATTCTATATTAAATCAGACCAGTGTAATCTGGGCACTATTTTGTGCGGCATTGGCCTTGTATGTAGATGACGATGAAAAAAGGACATTTCCGCTTCAGAACTGGCAGAAGACAGTGCTGATTATTTTGCTGTGCGTTCTGGCCTTTCCATCTGACTGGTCCTGTTTTCCGGTTCTTTGTACATTACATATCCATAAAAATCGTGGAAATCTCAAAAAACAGGTTCTTGGCATGATGGCGTATATTACAATGTATGTGGCAGTATGGTGTCTGGCAATTGATGCTGTCTATGGGCTGATCCAGTACGGAATTATTATTGTCTGGCCATTTATGCATTTTTATAATGGTACAAGAGGAAAATGGAAAGGCATGAAATGGTTTTTTTATTTCTTCTATGCCGGGCATCTGATTCTGTTGGGAGTGGTGAGGATTTTGTTGTATGGGAATATAGCAACGATTACGGGATAAATAAGAATTTACGGTGATTTCCTGGCAGGTGTAAGGTGTTGAAATGCCGGGTGTTCTGACAGGATGCTGTCAGCAAAAAGCCAGAACCCGTGACCCACTGCGTTTCCTACTCGATCCGTGCATCGAT
>OHKK01000514.1_pt1 | contig 19603 bp, 18 predicted proteins | sample 1568811 | NCBI WGS metagenome assembly OHKK01 (sample SAMEA3879568, study PRJEB24766) | human gut metagenome | biome: human-associated habitat; feature: feces | place: USA | collected 1985/1987
GCAGGCTTATCCTAAGGACAGCCCGTTTGCAAAACGGAGCACCGATGACAGGAGGCCTGCTGCATGACGAGAGAACAGCTTTGGAGCATATTCTGGGAGACGGGCGCACCGGAGGCGTGGCTGCTGTACCGGCAGGAGCCGGCGCGCGGCGAGGCCTCGGCGGGGCAGTGAGCCGTCCCGCAAAGCCCGGCAGGAGGTCGGAGCATGTACATCAAAACAGACGGCATCGTCCTGCGCGAGGTCGCCTATCAGGACAGCGATAAGCTGCTGACCGTGCTGACACGCGAATACGGCAAGCTGACTGTGCGGGCGCGCGGCGTCCGCAGCAGCCGCAGCCGCAGCAAGGCGGCCTGCCAGCTGCTGGCCTATTCCGAGTTCACGCTGCTCGAGCGCGGCGGGCGCTATGTCGTCACGGAGGCCACGGCAAAGGAGATGTTTCCGGAGCTGCGGAACGATCTGGAGCTTTTGTCGCTGGCGTCCTATTTTGCGCAGGCCGCGGACGTGCTCAGCCCGGAGGGTGAGGAGAATCCGCCGTTCGTATCACTGCTGCTCAACGCCCTCTATGCGCTCGGCAGGCTCGGCCTGCCGCAGAAGCTCGTCAAGGCGGTCTTTGAGCTGCGCGCCATGTGCCTGAGCGGCTATGAGCCGGACCTGCGCGGCTGCGCCGTGTGCGGAGCGCCGGAGCCGGACCGCTTCAATATCTCACAGGGCGTGCTGCAGTGCGCTGCCTGCCGCACGGAGGAAGAGAACGACATCCGTCTTCCCATGAGTGCCGGGACGCGCGCCGCCCTGCGCTATCTGGACTCCGCGCCATCTTCGCGCGTGTTTTCGTTCCGACTTGCGGAGCCGTCGCTCTCCGAGCTGGGGCAGATCACGGAGAGCTATCTCTGCACGCGGCTGGAGCGCGGCTTTTCCACGCTGGATTTCTATAAATCTCTATTTCTTTGAATCCATATCTGAGGTATCTGTACCATGACAGAACTGTACGAAAAATCCCTGCGCAAGCTCGAGCTGGACAACGTTTTGGCTCAGCTTGCAGACTGCGCGAACTCCGAGGACGGCAAGGACCGCTGCCGCGCCCTGCTGCCGCTGGACGATGCGGAGGAGATCCGCCTGCTCCAGCAGCAGACGACGGCGGCCTGCGGCATGATCGTCCGCAAGGGCGCGCCGGGCTTCCATGAGCTCAAGCCCGTGGCAGCCAGCCTCGAGCGCGCTGACCGCGGCGGCTGCCTGACGCCGGTGGAGCTGCTGCGCATTGCGGGTGTGCTGCGCTGCATCCGCAATGTCAAGGCCTATTACAGCGAGGACGGCGAGCCGACCGTGCTGGACGTCTATTTTCAGGAGCTTTCGCCGAATCGCTATCTTGAGGAGAAGATCACGAACTCCATCCTCTCCGAGGAGGAGATCGCCGACGCAGCCAGCAGCGAGCTGGCGGATATCCGCCGCCATATGCGCATCCAGAGCGCAAAGGTCAAGGATTCGCTGCAGAAGATCATCTCCTCGCCGAGCTTTTCCAAGTATCTGCGTGACCCGATCATCACGCTGCGCGGCGACCGCTATGTTGTGCCGGTCAAGAGCGAATACAAGAGTGAAATTCCCGGTCTGGTCCACGATGTGTCCTCGACGGGCAGCACGTTCTTCATCGAGCCGATGTCCGCCGTCAATGCGAACAACGCCCTGCGTGAGCTGCTGATCCGCGAGAAGAAGGAGATCGAGCGCATTCTGGCCGCACTGTCGGCCGAGGCGGCCTCGTTCCGCGATGGCATCTGCCACAGCTATGAGATGCTCGTGCAGCTCGACTGCATCTTTGCCCGCGCGCGCCTGGCGCACAAGATGGACGGCATGGAGCCGGAGATCCGCACGAACGCCAGTCTGGAGCTCGTGCGGGCGCGCCATCCGCTCATCGACCGCAAGAAGGTCGTTCCCGTCTCGCTGCGGCTCGGCTCGGATTTCGACACGCTCATCATCACCGGCCCAAACACCGGCGGCAAGACCGTCACGCTCAAGACCATCGGCCTTCTGACGCTGATGGCGGAGTGCGGCCTGCACATTCCGGCGGACCACGGCAGCGCCATTTCCGTCTTCCGGCAGGTTCTGGCGGACATCGGCGACGAGCAGTCCATCGAGCAGTCGCTGTCCACCTTCTCCGCCCACATGAAGAATATCGTCGACATCGTCGCTGACTGTGACCGCGACACGCTCGTGCTGTTCGATGAGCTGGGCGCGGGCACGGACCCGGCCGAGGGTGCGGCGCTCGCCAATGCGCTCATCGAGTTCTGCCGCCAGTGCGGCAGCCGCGTGGCCGCCACGACGCACTATGCCGAGCTGAAGCTCTATGCCATGCGCACGGAGGGCGTCATGAACGCCTCGTGCGAGTTCGACGTGGAGACGCTGCGGCCGACCTACCGCCTGCTCATCGGCATCCCCGGCAAATCGAACGCCTTTGCCATTTCCCGCCGCCTCGGCCTGCCGGAGCCGATCATCGACAAGGCAAAGAGCCTTGTGAACGAAAACGACCGCAACTTTGAGGACGTCCTGAACCAGCTCGAGCAGCAGCGCCAGCAGATGGAAGCCGCAAAGCTCGAGGCAGAGCGCCTGCGCCAGGAAACGGAGCAGATGAAGGAGAAGTCCGAGGCCTATTACGCCGAGATCAAGCGCGAACGCGAAAAGGCCGTGCGTGCGGCCCGCGCCGAGGCGCAGAGCATCATCGACGATGCCCGCCGCACCTCGAACGAGGTCGCAGACGAGCTGAAGCAGCTGCGCAAGCAGCTGCGGGAAAACGCGGACGTGCAGGGCTCGAACGCGAAGCAGACCGAGCTGCGCCGCAGGCTCAACGAGGCAGAGGACCGCCTTGCCGGGCATGACGACACGCCGAAGCCGCGTCCCCAGGCGGCGCGTGCCATCCGCGTCGGCGACACGGTCGAGCTTGTCCGCTTCGGCACCCGAGCGAGCGTGCTGGCCATCAACAAGGACGGCTCTTATCTGCTGCAGGCTGGGATCATGAAGGTCACGGCGCAGCCGGACGAGGTATATCTCATTGAGGAGACGAAGCAGCAGACCAAGAAGATCATCGAGCGCAGCCAGCGCGCCTTCCGCAGCGCGGGCGCCTCAACGGAGCTGGACCTGCGCGGCATGTCGGCTGACGAGGCCATTGCTACGCTGGATATCTTCCTCGATAACGCCATGATGGCCAATCTCGCCTCCGTGCGTATCATCCACGGCAAGGGCACGGGCGTCCTGCGCAAGGCCGTGCAGGACGAGCTGAAGCGCAATCGCTGCGTGAAGCGCTACCGCCTCGGCGTCTACGGCGAGGGCGAGGACGGCGTGACCATCGCCGAGCTGGCTTGACGGGAAATCCCGGCAAACTTGAGAAAACAGTTGACAAATGCCCCTGTTTTGTTATATTCTAAGAGAAGCATATCACCTCGCGCAGCCTCAAATTTGAAGGAGTGACACAGGATGTATACAGAAAAATCGGTGGTCAAGTGTGAGTCTGGTCTGCACAACAGACAGGCTACGTTTTTCATTCAGAAGGCCAATGAATTCCGTTCCAGCATCTGGATCGAGGTCGACGACCGGAAGATCAATGCCAAGAGCCTGCTGGGCGTACTCTCCATGGCCATCACCACGGGCACGGAGGTCACGCTGATCGCCGAAGGCCCGGACGAGGAAGCGGCCGTCAAGACGCTGGCGCAGATGCTCGTCAAGGATATTTTCTGATCCGCTCAACATGAACGGCTGCCCCAAACGCACGGAATCGGCGGCGTTTGGGGCAGCTTTCTCGTCAGAATGGAGCAAGCATGACCCGTGAGGAATTGAAGCAGGCCGCGCTGTCGCTGCCCTATGAGCCGGGCGTTTATCTGATGAAAAACGCCGCCGGGACCGTGATCTACGTCGGCAAGGCAAAAAAACTGAAAAACCGCGTCAGTCAGTATTTTCAGGATACGGCGGCGCACAATGCAAAAACGCGCAAAATGGTGTCGAATGTCGATCATTTCGAGACGATCGCCGCCGCGACGGAGTTCGAGGCGCTCGTGCTCGAATGCTCGCTCATCAAGCACTATATGCCGAAATACAACATCCTGCTCAAGGACGATAAGGGCTATCCCTACCTGCGCGTCGATCTGCGCGAGGACTATCCCGTCATCACGCTGGCCACGCGCGTCACGGACGACGGCGCGCGCTATTTCGGCCCCTACGGCAGCCGAGGGCGCACACAGCAGGTCATCGACGCCCTGCGTACGACGTTCCGCCTGCCGGGCTGCTCCAAAAAATTCCCGCGCGACATCGGCAGGGAGCGGCCCTGCCTGAACTATCAGATGGAGCGCTGCGACGGCTGGTGCAGGCCCTGCATGCAGCAGGCGGACTATCACGCGCGGCTGGAGCAGGCCGTCCTTCTGCTCGAGGGCAAGCACCAGAGCCTGTGTCAGGAGCTACAGGAGAAGATGGAGGCCGCGGCCGAGGAGCTGCGCTTTGAGCGCGCGGCGGAATACCGCGACCGTCTGCGCGCCATTGAGCTGCTCGGGCAGAAGCAGCTCGTCACGGCAGGCACGATGGCGGACACCGACGTCATCGGCTGGTACCAGACGGAGGCGAAAGCCTGCTTCGCGGTGCTGCACTTTATCAAGGGCAACCTCATGGATAAGGACTATGAGGTCCTGCCTGTGCCGGAGGAGCCGGACGACGCGCTGTCGTCGCTTGTCAAGCAGTACTATCTGACGCGCAAGGCCGCGCCGCGCCGCATATTCCTCCCGGCAGAGATGGACGACGCCGCACTGTTCGAGGAGCTTCTGTTGCAGGAGCTCGGCAAGCATGTGCTCATCCGCACGCCGCAGCGCGGCTACGGCCGCAGGCTCGTGGAGCTGGCGGAGAAAAACGCTCGCGAGGAGGCCGAGCGTGCCACCTCGAAGGCAGAGCGCCTGAGCGGCACGCTCGTGCTGCTGCAGGGCATGCTCGGTCTGCGCGAACCGCCGCGCCGCCTCGAGGCCTATGATATCTCGAACATTGCGGGGACGGACATCGTCGCCTCCATGACAGTCTTCGAGGACGGCAAGCCGAAAAAGAGCGATTACAAGCGCTTTCAGGTGCGCGGCCTGACGGATCAGGACGACTACGCCTCCATGCGGCAGGTACTCTGCCGCCGCTTCCGCCATTATCTCGACGGCGACAGCGGCTTTGCTGAGCGGCCGGACGCCCTGCTCATCGACGGCGGTGCCGTGCACGCCGAGACGGTCCGCGCCGCCCTGTCCGAAATGGGTGTTTTTCTGCCGATCTTCGGCATGGTCAAGGACAACCGCCATCGCACGCGCGCCCTTGTCACGCCGGACGGGCAGGAGATCAGCATCCAGAGCAGCCCGGCGGTGTTCGCCCTCATCGGGCGTATACAGGAGGAGACGCACCGCTTCGCCATTACCTATCAGCGCACCCTGCGCAGCCGCCATGTGCGCGGCTCGCAGCTCGATGCCATCCCCGGCATCGGGGAAAAGCGCCGCAATCAGCTCCTGCGCCGCTTCCGCTCGCTCGCGGCCATCCGTGCCGCCAGCCGAGAGGAGCTGCAGGAGGTGCTGCCCGCGCCGCAGGCGCAGGCGGTCTATGACCATTTTCACGGACAGGAGCAAACACAGCCATGAGAGTTATCACCGGAACGGCGCGCGGCACAAAGCTGAAAACGCCGGAGGGCATGCTCACGCGCCCAACGACGGACCGCGTGAAGGAAGCCCTGTTCAACATCATCCAGTTCGACATTGCGGGCGACGTGCTCGACCTGTTCGCCGGAACGGGCCAGCTCGGCATCGAGGCGCTCAGCCGCGGGGCCTCACGCGCTGTTTTTGTCGACCACCGGCAGGATGCCGCTGCCCTCGTGCACGAGAATCTGCGCCGCACGCATTTTGAAGACAGGGGAGAGGTCGTGTGCGCGGATTTCACACAGTATCTTGCGCGGTGCAGGCGGAAATTCCGCCTGATCTTCCTCGACCCGCCCTATGCAGAAAAATCCCTCGAAACGGCGATTCAGCGCCTATCGGAAATTGACATTTTGTCGGATGGTGGTATAATTATCACAGAAAGGCCCCTCGGCAAACCGCTTGCGGAGGAATTTCCGGGCTTGACCCGCTCAAAAGACTATCATTACGGAAAAACGACCATCACCCTGCTCCGCAAGACCGGGGCGGGCGGCGGCAACGATTAGGAGGCAATATCATGAACGAACACGGCATTGAAGAATTGATCGGCACCCTGTATGAAATGGTGCAGGACGCACGCTCCGTGCCGTTCAGCAGCGATAAGTGCGCTGTTGAGCGCGAAAAGGTCCTCGACCTGCTCGACGAGATCAGCAACCAGCTCCCCGGCGAGCTGAAGCAGGCCAAGACCATCGTGGATTCCCGCAGCGAGCTCATTACGAACGCAAAGCGCGAGGCAGAGAATATCATGAAGTCCGCGCAGGCACAGGCCCGCCAGCTCGTCTCGCAGGAGGCCATCTATCTCGAGGCCAAGAATCAGGCCAACGATATGGTGCGCGCCGCGCAGGATAAGATCAAGGAGCTCAAGAAGGTCACGAACGACTACGTCGACGATTCCCTGCGCCGCACGGAGGAGGCTGTGGCCGAGGCTCTGAGCGAGATCCGCAATTCCCGCTCGAAGTTCCGCGCCCTCGTCAATCCGCAGGCCAAGAACAACTCCGCGATCATCGAAGACGTGTAAACCGGCGCCATGAGCCGGAACCGTATTCTCATCACCGCCGTCGCGGCTGCGCTCCTTGTGGTCTGCGGCATCGGCATTTTCTTCGCATCCAACCGCGACCATGCGGCAGAGCGCGCCGACGAGTGGACCATGCAGGGCATGACCCTCGCACCGGACGGCTCGGCCACGCCGTGCACCGTGCGCATCGCGGGCACGTCTCGCTCCTATTTGCTCGGCGGCAGAGTCGGCGCGTTCGAGACGGGGACGGACGGCGGCATCTATGTCGACGGTACGCGCGTCTGCTCCGGCGTTATCCTGCCGGACGACGCCTTTGACCCGTGGCTCACGATGCAGGCGGATACCGATCCGTTCTGGATCGCAGCCGACGGCAGTACGCTCGTCCTGCCGCTTCCCGGCACGCAGTCGCTCGTCGTCGCTCCGGCAGAGTCAGAGCAGGCGGCACAGGAGCTTTTACAGTCGCTGCAGGAAGCGCTCCCGGATGAGACAAAAAACGCGATCTCCCCTTATCTCAAGTGACCCGTAGTTAACGATTACCCGGTTTATGCTGAAAAGGAAGGTGCTATATGAAAACCGCAGAGAACAGAAAGCATGCAGCTGCCATTGCCGCAGCCTGTATTGCGCTTGCCGCGCTCGTGATTCTCGGGACCGTGATCATTTCGTATTGGAACACGCCGATCGCCAAGGCGGAAAGCCGGACGATGCAGGCGATCGCTCTGCAGGAGGATGGCTCCGCGGAGCCATGTACCGTCCTCATCAGCGGCATTTCGTATCACTACCTTTTCCGGAATCACGCGGATTCCTTTGAAGCTACCGAGCCGGGCGGTGTCTTCGTGGATGGCAGCCGCATCATGGACAGCCTGATCCTGCCGTCGGACATCGACTCGGATTGGATGTTCTGGCAGGACGATATGCTCTGGTGCGACGCGGCCGGGGAGCAGCTCATTGTGCTGCTGCACCGCGATGCGGACGGCGCGTTTGCAGAGACCGGCACGCCGGTGCTCGTCATCGCTCCGGCGGAGACGGAGCAGGAAGCGCAGGCCCTTCTGCAGTCCCTGCGGGAGACGCGTGCAGACGATGCGGAAACGCAGCGCCTGATCGAACCTTTTTTGAAATAACCGGACGACACAGCGCCCCGTCCCATTGGGGCGGGGCGTGTTACTACATAACTTACAGGAGGCTGAAATGACGGAACTGGAACGTTATCAGCAGTGGTGCGAGCAGGCACCGCTGAATGAGGCCGGGCGCGCTGCGCTGGCCGCCATGCAGAACGACGAGACGGAGCGCAAGGGCTGCTTCGGCGCAGAGCTGCAGTTCGGCACCGCGGGCATCCGCGGCATTATGGGCATCGGCACGAATCGCCTGAACGACTTCACCGTTCGCCGCACGGCGCAGGGCCTTGCCGCATGGCTGACCTCGACGGAGCTGCCGCAGCGCTGCGCCATCGGCTATGACTCCCGCCACAACTCCCGCCGCTATGCGGAGCTGTGCGCCGTAGCCCTCGCGGAGCGCGGCGTGCATGTCTATGTCTATCACGAACTGGCCCCGACGCCGATGCTCTCGTTTGCCGTGCGCCAGCTTGGCTGCGGCTGCGGCATCGTCGTTTCCGCCAGCCACAATGCGGGCATCTACAACGGCATCAAGTGCTACGGCCCGGACGGCTGCCAGATGACGGACGAGCCGGCGGCCCGCGTGTTTGCCGAGATCGAGAAAATCCCGTATTTCCTCCCGGCGGAAAAGAGCTTTGAGGACTTCCTTGCGGAGGGCGGCGTGGAATTCATCGCGCCGGAGCTGTGGGAGCGCTACTATGAGACCGTTCTCGGCGAGCGCCTTGCCACTGTCCCGTCTGATAACCTGAACCTGCTCTACACGCCGCTGTGCGGCACGGGCAACAAGCCGGTCCGCACCGTGCTCGGCCGCATCGGCGTGAACGTCGCCGTCGTTCCCGCGCAGGAAAAGCCGGACGGCGATTTCAAGACCTGCGAATATCCGAACCCGGAGACGGACGCCGCGCTGAACGAGAGCTACAAGATCGCGCGCGAGACGCACCCGGACCTCATCCTCGGCACGGACCCGGACTGCGACCGCGTGGCCGTGGCCGTCCCGGTGGAAGGCAGCTTCCGCAAGCTTAGCGGCAACGAGCTGGGCTGCCTGCTGCTGGACTACATCCTCGGCACGATGCAGAAGGCGGGCACGCTCCCGGCAGACCCTGTCGCCGTGCGCAGCATCGTCTCGACCCCGATGGCAGACAAGATCGCCGCAAGCTACGGCGTGAAGATGCGCAGGGTCCTCACGGGCTTCAAGTACATCGGCGGCGAAATTCTCGCCCTTGAGCAGAAGCACGAGGAGAACCGCTTCGTCTTCGGCTTTGAGGAGAGCTGCGGTTACCTCAAGGGAACGTATGCCCGCGATAAGGACGCCGTCGTTGCCTCCATGCTGACTTGCGACCTCGCCGCCGCGCTCAAGCGCGAGGGCACAAATCTGGCCGAGCACATGGACGCGCTCTACAGCCGCTTCGGCTGGCATGAGGCGCGCGTGCTGAGCTGCGAGCTGCAGGGCCCGGACGCCATGGAAATTTCCGCTGGCTTTATGGCGCAGATGCGCCGCGAGCTGCCGAAGGCCGTGTGCGGCATTGCCGTTACGTCCGTCACAGACTATCAGGCGCGCGTCACGCGCGATCTCGTCCACGGCACGGAGGAAGCGGTCACGCTGCCGAAGTCCAATGTGCTCGTGCTTCAGCTCGGGGAAAAGGGTACGGTCATCCTGCGTCCGTCCGGCACGGAGCCGAAGGTCAAGATTTATCTGACCGCCGTTGACGCCGACCGCGCAGCCGCCATGAAGCTGCTGGACGATATGGCCGCCGAAATGAGCGGCTATCTGCCCAAAAACGCTTGACAACCGGCCGGTTTTCGGCTATCATAACCGCATAGTGAAAACGCATGGAAGAAGAGGAGTATCCCATCCGCGCGCTGCAGAGAGGGGGCGGCTGCTGAAAGCCCCTGCGCAGGTCGGGAGAAGGTCGCTTCGGAGCGGGCGTGCCGAACCTGCAGTAGGCCGCACGGGTGCTCCCGTTACAGAGCAAGAGTGCCCGCCCATGGCGGGAATTCAGGTGGTACCACGGTAATCTGCATCGCCCTGAGCATATGATGAAGCTCAGGGCGATTTTTATCGTCAAAAAGGAGAAGACTATGAAAGAACTGCCAAAGACCTACGAGCCGCGCGACGTTGAGGACCGGCTCTACAAATTCTGGGTAGACAACGGCTATTTCCATGCCGAGCGCGACCCGGACAAGAAGCCCTTTACCATCGTCATGCCGCCCCCCAATGTCACAGGCCAGCTCCACATGGGCCATGCCATGGACGCCGCCATGCAGGACGTGCTCATCCGCTTCAAGCGCATGCAGGGCTATTCCGCCCTCTGGATCCCCGGCGTGGACCATGCCGGTATCGCCACGCAGATCCGCGTGGAGGAGGAGCTGCGCAAGGAGGGCAAGACCCGTTATGACCTCGGCCGCGAGAAGTTCCTCGAGCGCGTCTGGGCCTGGAAGCATCAGTACGGCGACCGTATCGTCGAGCAGCAGAAGCGCCTCGGCGCGTCCTGCGACTGGGACTGTGCCCGCTTCACGATGGACGAGGGCTGCTCGAAGGCCGTCCGCGAGGTGTTCGTGAACCTGTATGAGCAGGGCCTTATCTACAAGGGCAGCCGCATCATCAACTGGTGCCCGCACTGCGTCACGGCCCTGTCCGATGCCGAGGTCGAATATGTCGACAAGCCCGGCCATCTGTGGCATGTGCGCTATCCGCTGGCAGATGGCTCCGGCGAGGTCATCATCGCGACGACCCGGCCCGAGACCATGCTCGGCGACTCCGGCGTGTGCGTCAACCCGAACGACGAGCGCTACAAGGACATCGTCGGCAAGAACGTCATTCTGCCGCTCGTCGGCAAGGAGATCCCCGTCGTGGCGGACGACTATGCCGAAATGGACTTCGGCACCGGCTGCGTCAAGATGACGCCGGCTCACGACCCGAACGACTTTGAGGTCGGCCTGCGCCACAACCTCGAGGTCATCCGCGTCCTCGACGACAAGGGCGTCGTCAACGAGAACGGCGGCAAATATCAGGGCCTCGACCGCTATGAGGCGCGCAAGCAGATCGTCGCCGACCTCGAGGAGCAGGGCTACCTCGTGAAGGTCGAGCCGTATAACCACAATGTCGGCACCTGCTACCGCTGCCACCGCGACGTCGAGCCGATCATCTCCGCTCAGTGGTTTGTAAAGATGAAGCCGCTGGCTGAAGAGGCGCTGCGCGTCGTGAACGACGGCGAGACGAAGTTCGTGCCGGAGCGCTTCACGAAAATTTATACGAACTGGATGGAGAACGTCCGTGACTGGTGCATCTCCCGTCAGCTGTGGTGGGGCCATCAGATCCCGGCGTGGTACTGCGCCGACTGCGGCCATATGACCGTCTCCCGCGAGGATGCGACCTGCTGCGAAAAGTGTGGCAGCAAGCATATCACCCGCGATGAGGACGTGCTTGACACCTGGTTCTCCTCGGCGCTTTGGCCGTTCGAGACCCTCGGCTGGCCGGACACAAATGCGGAGGACTTCCGGTACTTCTATCCGACGGACGTGCTCGTGACGGGCTATGACATCATCTTCTTCTGGGTCGCGCGCATGATCTTCTCGGCCTGCAAGCAGACGGGCAGACCGCCGTTCCACACCGTGCTGATTCACGGCCTTGTCCGCGACGACAAGGGCCGCAAGATGTCCAAGTCCCTCGGCAACGGCATCGATCCGCTCGAGATGATCGACCGCTACGGCTCGGACGCCCTGCGCATGAACATGCTCACGTCCAATTCGCCAGGCAACGACATGCGCTTCTATATCGAGCGCTGCGAGGCCATGCGCAACTTTGCCAATAAGCTCTGGAACGCCAGCCGCTATGTCATGATGAACCTCAGCATCGACAAAAACGAGCTGCCCGCCCTGTCCGAGCTCGAGACGTCCGACAAGTGGATCCTTTCGAAGCTCAATACGCTCATTGCCGACGTTACGGAGAACCTCGACAAGTATGAGCTCGGCGTCGCCGTCCAGAAAATTTATGACTTTATCTGGGACAGCTACTGCGACTGGTATATCGAGCTGACAAAGGCCCGCCTCTATGGCGAGGACGAGGCTCAGAAGCGCTCTGCCCAGCAGGTGCTGCTGTATGTGCTCGACCAGATCCTGCGCCTGATGCACCCGTTCATGCCATTCATCACGGAGGAGATCTGGCAGGCCATCCCGCACGAGGGCGAGGCGCTGATCGTCGCCGCTTGGCCGAAGTTCCGCGAGGATCTCTGCTTCCAGGCGGAGGAGGACGGCATGGAGAGCATCATGCAGGCCATCCGCGCCGTGCGCAACCGCCGTGCCGAGATGAATGTACCGCCTGCGCGCCGCACGACGCTTTATATCGTCACGGAGAAGCAGGACCTGTTCTCTGCCGGTATCCCGTTCATCACCCGTCTGGCCTATGCCGAGCGCGTCGTCGTTCTGGGTGAGGAGCCGGAGGGCCATGGCTCCATGGTGTCCTGCGTGACGCACGACGCCAAGCTGTTCCTGCCGATGGAGGAGCTTGTGGATGTGGACAAGGAGCTCGCCCGCATCGTCAAGGAGAAGGAGAAGGTCCAGAAGGGCCTTGCCGGTGTGCAGGCTAAGCTTGGCAATCCGGGCTTTGCCGCAAAGGCACCGGAGCAGGTCGTCCGCGCAGAGCAGGAGAAGGCCGAAAAGTATGCCGCCCTGCTGCGTCAGCTCGAGGAGAGCGAAGCACGGCTGAAGGATCTCTGATTTTTATCGACCGCCATTTCGGGGCTGCTGCATGGATTTGCGGCAGCTCCGTTTTTTGGGCTTTATTTCTGGAACGAGTTGGTGTATAATTTATCCTGAATGAATGGCGGCCTGCCGCCAGACAGGAAGGATGACTTTGATGGAGAATTTCGACGCGGAGCAGCCGATGGAGGACCTGCAGGAGCAGACTCCGAAGAAGGAACCGAAAAATCCGCTCTATGACTGCTACTCGCTTTTGCATGACCTTGTCTATATTCTGGCCGCGATCACGATCGTGTTTGTGTTCTTCGTCCGTCTCGTCGGCGTAGACGGACCGTCCATGATGCCGACGCTGCAGGACGGCGACTATGTGGCGCTGCTGAGCAATCTGTTTATGGGCGACCTCGAGCAGGGCGACGTCATCGTCGCGCGCAAGGAGAGCTTTGAAAACGGCGAGCCGATCGTCAAGCGCGTCATCGCCACGGAGGGCCAGACCGTGGATATCCTCTATGACGGAAACGGCTATGGCACGGTCTACGTCGACGGTGAGCCGCTGGACGAGCCCTATATCTTGGAACCGATGGTGCTGCCCTACTATGACCGCACGAGCTTCCCCCTGACCGTGGACGAGGGCTGCCTCGTCGTGATGGGCGATAACCGCAACCGCTCTGCTGACAGCCGCTATGCCTCCATCGGGCAGATCGAGGAATCACAGGTCATCGGCAAGGTGCTGTGCATTCTGTTCCCAGGCTGCGGCGAGAGCGCTTCGCGCGACTTTGGACGGATCGGAGCGCTGGACAATGGATGACCGCATGAATATCCAGTGGTATCCGGGCCACATGACCAAGACCCGGCGGAATATGGAGGCCGACCTTAAGCTCGTGGACGCCGTCTGCGAGATCGTGGACGCGCGCATCCCGCTTTCCAGCCGGAATCCGGACATTGACGCCATCTGCGGGCAGAAGCCCCGCATGATGATCCTCAACCGCATCGATCTGGCCGATCCGGCCGCCACGGATGCCTGGCAGAATTACTGGCAGGCGCAGGGCATGACCGTTGTGCGCACGGACTGCAAGAGCCGCCGCGGCATCGACCGCTTCGTGCCCGCCGTCCGCTCCATGCTGGCGGAGAAGCTGCAGCGCTATGCGGACAAGGGACAGACCGGCCGCGCGCTGAAGCTGATGATCGTCGGCATCCCGAACGTGGGAAAATCGACCTTCATCAATCAGATCGCCGGGCGCAAGGGCGCAAAGGCGGAAAACCGCCCCGGCGTCACGCGTGGCAAGCAGTGGGTCACGGTGGACAGCGGCCTTCTGCTGCTCGACACGCCGGGCATCCTCTGGCCGAAATTCGACGATGAGGAGGTCGGCCGCAGGCTGGCCTATACCGGCGCGGTCAAGGACGACGTACTGGATGTGGAAACGCTGGCCTGCCATCTGGCGGCCATGCTCTGGGCGCGTTACCCCGAGGCCATGCGCGCCCGCTATAAGCTCGACCCGCCGGAGGACGCCTCCGGCTATGATCTGCTGACCGAGGCGGGCCGCCGCCGCGGCTTCCTGCTGGCGCGCGGCGAGATCGATACGGAGCGCATGGCGCGTGTGCTGCTGGAGGAATACCGCAGCTGTAAGATCGGACGCTTTACGTTGGAGGACCCTCCGGAAAGGACAGAGGCATGCGCTACGAACTGATTCGCGAGATCTTCAATCTCTGCAGCAACAACCAGATGCGCGACGTGTTCGTCAGTGAGGTGGAGACCTCGGACCCGGAGGCCGTCGCGCGGACATACTGCCGCGGTAAGGACGTCACGATGGACCGCACGGACAACGAAGACGGCAGCATCATATTCGACGTGGTGGCGGACGGCCTGCATCAGCGCCTGAGCTTCACACCGGATGACTAAGGGCAACACTGCATCATTCTCCTTCGGCCTTCGCCAGACATTTTCCGCCGAATGCACTTGCTGAATTGTGCGGTATTGCCTAAGATAAATGAGGAATTGGCATGACGGAACTTTGGAATTACGAAAACCGCTGCTGGGAAGCGGGCTATGAGACGGTCTGCGGCGTGGATGAAGCCGGGCGCGGCCCGCTGGCCGGACCGGTGTGCGCTGCGGCAGTCATCCTGCCGCGCGGGCTGGGCATTCCCGGCCTGAACGACTCGAAAAAGCTGACGGCCAAGCGCCGCGAGGCGCTGTATGACATTATCACGGAGAAGGCGCTCGCCTACGGCATCGCGTTTGCCTCCGAGCAGGAGATCGACGAGATCAACATCCTGCAGGCGACGTTCCTCGCGATGCGCCGCGCCATGGACCAGCTCCAGGTGCGGCCGGATATCGCCCTGATCGACGGCAACCGCGAGACGGACTTCGGCCTTCCCGTGCAGACGATCGTCAAGGGCGACAGCCTGAGCGCCAATATCGCGGCTGCGTCCATTCTGGCCAAGGTGACGCGGGACCGCTTTATGCTGGAAATGGATGAAAAATATCCGCAGTACGGCTTTGCCACGCACAAGGGCTACGGTACGCGCGCGCACTATGCCGCGCTGCGCGAATTCGGTCCGTGCCCCATCCATCGCCGTACCTTCCTGAAAAACCTCCATGCGGAATGACCTGACGGGCCGCTGGGGCGAGGAGACTGCGGCGGCCTATCTGCGCCGCAGGCACTATACCATCGTGGCGGCGAATTACCGCTGCCGCCTCGGCGAGATCGACCTGATCGCGGAAAACCGCGACTATCTCGTCTTTGTCGAGGTCAAGCTGCGCAAAAGCGCCGCATTTGCCGAAGCGCTGGAATTTGTCGACCGGCACAAGCAGGAACGCATCCGTCGCACGGCGGAGCTGTACTTATGTGAGCACCCGGAACAGACGAAGCAGCCGCGCTTCGATGTGATCGAGGTCTACGCGCCGAACGGCACGCAGACGAAGCGGCCGGAGATCCGGCATCTGGAGGATGCATTTTCATGAAGCTGTTTGACGGACACTGCGACACCGCCTATGAGCTCTGGACGCGCGGGGAGGGGTTGGAACGGAATTCCTGCCACATCGACCTGCAGAAGGCGGCCGGACTGGAGGCCTATGCCCAGGTCTTTGCGTTCTGCAGCAACGCCGGCCGGCCCGGCGGCGGGACGGAGCGCCTGCTGACGGAGCCGCTGGCCCTCCTGTGCCGCGAGGTGGAGAAGAACCGCAGCCGCATCGGCTTTGCCGCAAACGGTGCGGAGGCCCTGCGCCTGACGGAGCAGGGGAGGACCGCCGCGCTGCTGTCCGTGGAGGGCTGCGAGGTCATCGGCTGCGACCCGGGCAGACTCGAATGGCTGCGGGAGCAGGGCTTCTGCATGCTCACGCTGACGTGGAATGCCGACAACGCGCTTGCGGGCTGGCACGGCTCCGCGCTTGGCCTGACGCCGCGCGGGCGCGACTTTGTCCGGGAGGCGCAGCGGCTCGGCCTACGGATCGATGTGAGTCATCTGTCCGAAGCTGCGTTCTGGCAGCTCATGGACTGCACGCAGGCCCCCATTCTGGCCAGCCATTCCAACTGCCGCGCTTTGTGCGACTATACGCGGAACCTGACGGACGATCAGCTGCGCGCGCTGGCGCAGACCGGCGGCACGGTCGGCCTGAACCTCTATCCGCCGTTCCTCGGCGGGAGAGCGGATTTCGACACGCTGCGCGCCCATCTCGAGCACATGCTCACGCTCTGCGGCGAGGACCATGTGGCCCTCGGCGGCGACCTCGACGGCTGCGACGAGCTGGCGCGCGGCTTTACGGACGTCTCCTCGTGGGCTTCGTTTTATGCGTATTTACAGGCTGCGGGCTATCCCGCGGACCTGCTCGACCGGATCTTTTTCCGGAACCTTCTGCAACTGCTGCAATGAAAGGAGCGTGAGGGATGGCCCTTTACGCGATTGGAGACCTGCATCTTTCCCTCGGCAGCGACAAGCCGATGGACGTCTTCGGCGGCGCGTGGGTCGGCTATGTGGACAAGCTCCGCGAAGGCCTGTCCGTCATCGGGCCGGAGGACACGACCATCCTGCTCGGGGACCTGTCCTGGGCGCTGGACCTGAACGGCGCGCGCGAGGATTTTGCCATGATTGCCGCCATTCCGGGGCGGAAGATCATCGTCAAGGGAAATCATGACTACTGGTGGACAACGGCCGCGAAATTCTACCGCTTCTGCGAGGAAAACGGCTTTCCGGACCTGTATTTGCTGAATAACAACTGCTATTTCTATAACGGCATCGCCCTGACCGGCACGCGCGGCTGGTTCTTTGAAGAGGACGCGCCGGACGGCAGTCATAACGATAAAATTTTCAAGCGGGAGCTGCTGCGTCTGGAGGCCTCGCTCCGCGCGGCGGGAGATACGCCCGAAAAGCTGTGCTTTCTGCACTATCCGCCGCGCTACCGCGGCTACGAATGCCCGGAAATTCTGACGCTCCTCGAGCGCTACGGCGTGAAGGAATGCTGCTACGGCCACCTGCACGGCAGCAGCCACCGCCTTGCCATCGAGGGCGTGCACCACGGTGTGACCTACCGGCTCTGCGCTGCGGATTATACGAATTTTGCCCCGATCCGGCTTCGCTGAATATTTTCCCTGTAATTTTCCTGCGGAAAAACCGAAAATTCACAAAATCGACTTGTTTTTTTGTGAATAGTCTGATAAAATAGTGCGGATTCATCAAGGTATCAATGCGCGCCGACCGGCGCAGCACATAGGAGGATGTTAGAAATGAATGTCAAAAGCGTAGAGAAAGAAGCGACCCGCGCATCCGTTACGGTGGAACTGACCCGTGAGGAGCTGGAGCCTGCCCTGAACCGCGCCTATCTGAAGTACCGCAAGGATATCATGATCCCTGGCTTCCGCAAGGGTCATGCTCCGCGTATGGTCATCGAGGCTGCCTATGGCAAGCATGTCTTCTTTGAGGACGCTGTCGAGGATATGTTCCCGGATATCTACAAGGATGCCGTCCTGACGCAGGACATCCGTCCCGTCGGCCGCCCGAGCGTTTCCAAGATGGACATCGCCGACGACGGTGCCGTCACGCTGACGATCGTGACGGATCTGTATCCCGTTGCTGAGCTTGGCGAATATAAGAATCTCGAGATCGAGAAGGCCGAGGTCGAGGTCAAGGAGTCCGAGGTCGAGGCCGAGCTGGACCGCATGGCCCAGAACGTTGCCCGCATCACCACGGTCGACCGCCCGGCACAGGAGGGGGACACCGCCGTGATCGACTTCGAGGGCTTTGAGAACGGCAAGGCCTTTGCGGGCGGCAAGGGCGAGAACTACGAGCTGAAGCTCGGTTCCCACACCTTCATCCCCGGCTTTGAGGAGCAGGTCGTCGGCATGAGCGCCGGTGAGGAGAAGGACATCGACGTCACGTTCCCGGCTGACTATCACGCCGAGGAGCTTGCCGGTAAGCCTGTCGTCTTCAAAGTCAAGGTCCATGAGGTCAAGGAGACCGTCGTTCCCGAGAAGGACGACGAGTTTGTCAAGGACGTCTCCGAGTTCGACACCGTCGCCGAGCTGCGCGCCGACATCGAGAAGCGCATCCGCGATGAGAAGCAGGCCGGGATCGACCGCGCGTTCGAGAACGCCGCCGTCGAGAAGGCTGCCGCCAACATGACCGTCGAGATCCCCGACAGCATGATCGACGAGGAGCTCGATCAGGAGATGGAGCGCATGGACTATGAGCTCCGCTCCCAGGGCGCTTCCCTGCAGGCCTATGCCCAGATGATGGGCGGCGACATGAACGCCATCCGAAACAGCCTGCGCCCGTCCGCTCAGGCCGCTGTCCGCACGAACGTCCTGCTGGACGCCGTTGCTGCCGCTGAGAACATCGAGGTCAGCGAGGAAGAGTGCGAGGAAGAGTACAAGAAGCTCGCCGAGAGCTACAAGATGGAGCTGGACGACGTCAAGAAGGCCCTGAACGCCGACGGCCTGAAGAGCGATCTCAAGCTGCGCAAGGCTGCCCGTCTCATCGCCGACTCCGCTGTCGCCGTTGCAGCCAAGGCCCCTGAGGCCGCCGAAAAGGCTCCTGCCTCCGAGGAATAATCCGCCTGCAGAGCGGTTAGAATGTTTCTGATTCCTGCTGCGGCAGGCGATCCGCACTCCCGCCGGTGACCCCGGCGGGAATGCACGCAGAAAGGAGCATGATTATGAGTTTGGTTCCCTATGTCGTCGAGCAGACGAGCCGCGGAGAGCGTTCCTATGACATTTTCTCCCGCCTTCTGAACGACCGCATCATCTTCCTGTCGGAGGAGGTCAACGACACGACCGCCAGCCTGATCGTCGCCCAGCTTCTCTATCTGGAGGCGCAGGACCCCGACAAGGACATTCAGTTCTACATCAACAGCCCGGGCGGCGTGGTAACGGCCGGACTTGCGATTTATGACACCATGCAGTATATCAAGTGCGATGTTTCCACGATCTGCATCGGCATGGCCGCGTCCATGGGCGCGTTCCTGCTGTCGTCCGGCACGAAGGGCAAGCGCCTCGCCCTGCCGAACGCGGAGATCATGATCCATCAGCCGTCCGGCGGCGCGCAGGGTCAGGTCACGGATATCGAGATCCACGCCCAGCGCATCGCGGATGTGAAGCGCCGTCTGAATGAAATTCTGGCGAAGAACACCGGCAGACCCGTTGAAGAGGTCGCCCGCGACTGCGAGCGCGACCATTTCCTCACGGCCGAGCAGGCGAAGGAATACGGCATTGTGGATAAGGTGATCTATCAGCGCTAAAGCCCAGAGGAGGAAGTAAATTTGGCAGAAAAACTCATCCGATGCTCCTTCTGCGGCAAGACACAGGCACAGGTCAAGCGGATCATGTCCGGGCCGAATGCCTATATCTGCAACGAATGCGTGGAGCTGTGCAGCACGATCCTGCACGAGGAGATGTATGAGACCGGCAGCTCCGAGCTGGCCGTGCCCGATCATCTGCCCACGCCGAAAGAGATCAAGGAATATATGGACGGTTATATCATCGGTCAGGATGAGGCGAAGATCGCCCTGTCCGTGGCGGTGTATAACCATTATAAGCGGATTTATTTCGGCTCCTCCGGGGAGACGGAACTGGGCAAGAGCAACGTGCTTCTGCTGGGTCCCACCGGCGTTG
>OHKK01000548.1_pt1 | contig 18357 bp, 10 predicted proteins | sample 1568811 | NCBI WGS metagenome assembly OHKK01 (sample SAMEA3879568, study PRJEB24766) | human gut metagenome | biome: human-associated habitat; feature: feces | place: USA | collected 1985/1987
CGGGATCTGCGCCGGGTCATATGTCGAGGTGAATGTATCGTAGGCGCGCGTGTAGAGCGCGACGTTCATATTTTCCTTCCCATAGACGCTCACGCCCTTTTCGAGCGCGGCGCGCGCCTCCTCCTTCGTCATGCCGCTGAGATCAACGCCTGCGACATAGAGGTTGTTGACGATCCTGCCGTCGTCGCGCAGGAACATATAGCCCACGCCGCAGCCGACGAGCACGACGGCTGCAGCCAGCAGCGCGACGATCAGGCCGAGGCGGGACTGCTTTTTCTGCTTTTTCTTTTTCGGCGCACGCTGCGGCTCGGCATAGGACTGAGCCTGCGTCGGGCGTTTGCCTTTTTCAAATTTACCCATTTGAATCTCCTTCTCCGGTGGTTCTACGGCAGAATGCCGCCTATTCTCCAGACGGCATCCGCCGCCGTTTGTTCCTATCCTATTATACCGGGAAGCCGCCAAAATGCAACAACGTTTTGCCAACAAAAGCGTTACAATTGTGAACTTTATGTAAACCGCCTGAGCAGGATCCTGGCGGCTGCCCCCCGAAGTGCCGCTGCGAGGCCGCGGAAAGTGGTATCATAAACGGACACTGACTTTCGGCTAAGCAGGGCCTTGAGAGTCTAAGCAGCCCCACAGAAACACTTCTGTGGGGCTGCTTTTGCACGTTGTTTTTTGTCAAGCCCTGGGGCTTGCGCCGTGCTCACCGCGGGGCAATACGCCCCCGGTAAGCACGCCGTTTCGGATAGAAATCAGTGAATGCTCTGGCAGTATCTGGCGACCACTGCCGCAAGCTGAGCACGGGTGGCCGTAGCCATGGGCTCCAGCTTGCCCGTTTCTGTGCCGAGAATGATGCCGTTGGCAACAGCCCACTGCATGGATTCCACAGCATAGGAGGAGACACGATCTCTGTCAGAGAAGCTGCTTAGGTCTTCGGACACCTTTTCATAGGCGCCGGTCACCTTGGCATACCGAGCGAGGAAGGAAACCAACTGCTCGCGCGTCACGCAGTCGTCAGGCGCAAAGGTATCCGCGCTGACACCGGTGGTGATGCCGTTCTGGTAAGCCCAACGCAGGGCGCTGCCGTACCAGCTCTCCAGATTCACGTCGGTGAAGGGCAGGGCCTTGGAATCATCCACAGCAGGTTCTCCCGCAATGCGATAGAGCAGCGTCACCACCTGGGCACGGGTCGCGGTCTCATCGGGGCGGAAGGTGCCGTCGCCGTAGCCCTGCATAATGCCCTTAGACAACACATAGTCCACGGACTCATGATACCAAGCCGTTGTGCTGAGATCCCGGAATTCCTTCGACGGGCACGGATCATCCCGGTTGCTGTTTGCCGTCAGATGCTCCACCTCATCGATATGCTGTTCATTTCGCTCTGTCTTTTGGACCGTGAACCGGGGATCGGCGTCCTTGCCGGCATTCGTCTTGGTGAACGTCAGCTCTGCGACCTGTTCTCCGGCAGGCATGCTGTCCACGGAAACATAACCAAGCGTTACCTTTCCGGCTTCAGCCTTGTAGGAGAAATACTGCGCGTTTCCAATGACATTCTTCAGCTCCCAGCCGGCAGCATCGTAGCTGACGCGCATAAGCCCGTTCGTGGTGGGGGCCGTTCCTCCCGACACCAGCTTCAGGGTGACCGTGTTCTGATCCTCCGAGGTAATGATCTCCGAGGATGCAGGCTGTTCGCTTGCGATGTCAGCCGCCGGTTTCGCCGATGCGGTTTTTTCTGCTGCTGTATTGAGCGCACCATAAGACGCGGCCGTTTCTTCAACCGCAGCAGATTTGAGCATGTCTGTCAAATCCTGAGACTGTACCGTGTGGGAGCCCAGCGGCAGATTGCTTACGATCTGCTCCAGCTCCGTCTGGTTGGCCTCATGATTGTCGATCTTCAGGATCGTTGCCGGATATACATTCTCGCCGAAGCTGGCCAGCTTTTCGCCGGTCCAGAAGTTCTTGGCGGAATCGTATGTCAGACGGTAGAGCTCATTGGCCTTGCCGGTAAAGTAGGACAAATACAATGCCAGCTGTCCATTGACCGTCGTGGGAACCATAGAGCACAGCGGCGTGCCGTTATCGTCGCCCATGAAGTACATTTTAAATGCACTGGTCAGGTTAGACTTTGCAATCTCATATTTGCCTGTCGCACTGCTGTAGTCGATCCCGTCATAAATCTGGAAGGTCCACACGTTGCCGCGGTTATCCAGCAGCAGCAGCACCTCCGCATCCGTTTCCGCAGTGCCGTCCTGATCCAGATCGAGCTTTGTCTTGCCGAGCGAGGTCATCGCCGTAAACTTATCGGCTCCGTTTCCGTAAAGGAAGAAATCCATGAACAGCATGAAGCCGTCCGTGCGAATGCTGCCCAGTTCCGCAGGCTTGTTGAGCATAAAGCTATAGATACTGTAGCAGGCCGGAATGTCGCCCTTGGTAAACAGCTCGCTGTATTCCAGATCAAACAGCGGCACATTAAAGTTACCGCCCGCAACGGCATCATAGTCCGCCAGAACCTTGCCGCTCTCCATGTCGACCTGATGGAGCTTCCGTTCATTTCCGTCAACCACAATGGCATTGTTGCGATCCGTGTCATATGCGGTAGAGGTAATGCCCTCGACATCCATCACAGCCCCCGGCGTCCATGTAGTATCATTTTCCATATCCCACGTATAGAACTGGGAGGTGGAGGAGCCATCCATCAGCGCGCCGGTCAGCGTAACCTTCAAAACCTCAACGGTAACCGTGCAGGTTGCGCTCTTGGTGGGATCCTTTACAGAGGTTGCCGTGATCGTGGCAGTGCCATCGCCAATGCCGGTAACCGTACCGTCTTCGTCCACGGTAGCCACATTCGTATTGTCGCTGGTCCAGGTCACCGTATCGGGATGGATGCCGAAAGGCGTAACTTCCGCCTCCAGCGTCGCCGTGCCGCCCTTGAAAAGCTTCAGCGTGCTGCGATTCAAGGAAACCGCAACAGGATCATTCAGCTCAGACTTGTTCAGATTGATCTTGTAGGTTCTGCAGTTGTTTGCGTAGTCATATACCTGCAGCAGCAGATGTGCTGCATTTGCTGTTCCGTTTGCATCCAACGACATGGTAACAGCCTCGCCGCGGCTTGCTCCCTTCGGAGAACCGCCCGTCCTCGCAAGGATTTTCCCGGTCGAGTAATCGTACAGCACCGCTGCTGCAACATATCTGTTGTCGGAGGCCGTAACGGTCATGACCCGTCCGTCGTTGATCAGGTCCTCGGAAAGCGTAATGTCGGTCAGCGTAGGAGCAGTCTTGTCAACAAACATCGTATAGGTCTGACTTGCTCCCTCACCAAGCGCATCCCAATCCGTCGAAAGCGTCGAGCCGCTGTAATCCACATAATACTCCGGCGCCATGGTAAGCTTCACAGTCAGCTTTTCGCCTTCCGCAGCATCCGGCGCACAATCCACGGACAAGCCGCTCTGCACCTGCATCCACGTCTTCTGGTTCGAGAAATAGTAGGCGCCAATGATCGGAGCCTGAGTCTCCTTGTTGAGATATACCGTACCGTCCTCGCCGGTCACAGTGATCCGGCCATTGGCCGCATTTCGGATCAGGCAGAAATAAATATCAGAGATCTTTGCGGTATCCGGGTTGATGGAGTAACGGTCTGCATCGTAGAATCCGTCGTCTACATACAGATTTCCGCCAAGGGAATAGGAGTCATCCACGCCTTTGTATTTTATGGTCAGCGACTGGAGCTGCGCTGCCTGCTGAATTGCAGCGAGCATGTAGGGAGGACGGGTCTCCATGCCGTAGTGATACTGAATAAAGCTGCCGACATCAAACATGGAGGCATCGGTCCAATTTCCGTAGTAGCCCAGCACCGGGATAGAATGGCTGGTCCCTTCGACACCCTCTTTGCTGCTTACCTCGTTGGCAAATACATAACCCTCGACATAAGCGCCTGCACCGCCGTTCTTTTCGTCGTAGCTGTCCAGACCAAGGACCTTTGCACGAATCGTGACGTGAATCTTTCCGTTTGCAGGCACCGTCACGGCAGCGCTGCTCAGGCGGGAGAAGAACAGGTAAGCATCATAGGTATCGATGTCTCCGTCCTTATCCAGATCCGCACGGCTCTTGCTGCTGATCTCGGTCCGCACGCCGGTCACATAGTCCAGCAGCGCCTGACCGTCATCCGCGGTTACCTTGCCGCTTCCGTCAAAATCGCAGCCGTCCAGCTCCGCAGGCATTTCCGGCTTCAGCGTTTTCCCATCCACGTCCCAGACAACGTCCGCGGCTAATGCGGCAGTCTTTTTGTCCGAGAAATTCATGACTTGCCCGTTCCCGTTATTGAGCTCGCCCTGAAGTGCCGCCTGCGTAAAGAAATCAGCGCTTAAGGTAAACGTGCTGTCCGTATTCTCCAGATTGTACAGCGTAAAGCCAAAGGAATACTCACCGGTGCGCTGGGGATCGTCTCCCAGCTCGGCTTTGATCTTTCCGTCTGCATACGAATCTGTTGCATCCTGATCCATCATCAAATAGCTTCCGCTATTTACAGCCGCGCCGATATTTGCAAGGCCTGCACCCTGCTGCAGAACAGAGTAGTAACCCTCCAGTGTCTTCCCCTGCTCATCAACACCCTGCTTCTCAACGATCGGCTGAGCAGTTGACATCAGCAGGCTTTGGGCCAGCGTACGCACAGCCAGTCCCGTCTTTTCGGCCAGATCGTTCTGCTTGATGTACTCAGCGACCAGCGCCGCCATTCCGGCTACCTGCGGAGAAGCCATAGAGGTACCGGACATATTCTGATACTCTCCGCCGTCCTTCAGGGAGTAGATCCGGCCGCCGGGCGCCGTGATCTCCGGCTTCATCGTCAGGGCGCCGGGAATGCCCCAGCTGGAGAAGCTGCTCATCGTATAGTAGTCTTCTCCCAGATCCCAAGACTCCCGCTCGGAGCTCACAAACATCTCGCCGCTATAATACAGAACACTGCCATCCTGGCTCGTCACCTTCGTGGAGCTTTCACGCAGGAACGCGCCATCCGTCTGAGAAATAGAGACGCAGGGCTCCGTTTTTTTATAATCGGTCAGATCCATATAATTGGAGCCCGGCTGATTATTGACGATAATGGTCGCAATTGCGCCATTGGCAACCGCGGCTTCTGCCTTCTCGTAAAATGCGGTATCGCCTCGATTGCAAATTGCAATTTTTCCTGCCAGGACATCCTTTACTGCTGCGAACTCTTCCGCGGTACCGATCTTGTCCAGATAAATATACTCATGGCTTCCGCCGATGGTATAGATCGGTTTGTTCTGATAGCTTTTTTCCGTGTAGGTCATGTTATGACCTTTCACCTTCAGATAATTGTCTGTAACGCCCGCGTTATCGACGGAGGCTACACACAGCGAGTTAACATAGGAGCCGGGGCTGCCGTTTGTAGCCCAGTTCACACTGCCCGCATAGGGAAGGCCAAACGCAGTTTGGTCAAACCAGCTGCCGGAATTACCTGCAGAAATTGTGACAACCATGCCGCTGCCGACGATTTCATCAAGAATATGACGGTATTTCTCTTCCGTATACTCGGAGAAGCCCGGGAAGCTTCCGCCCAGGGAGAGGTTCGCTGCGTCCGCGCCCAGCACCATGGCGTCTTCAATCGCGACCATGTAGTCTGAATCATAGGCGCCGCCGCCCTTGCCGAAGACCTTCATCGTCAGGATCTGCGCATCGGGCGCCACGCCCTGCGTCATGACAGAGTCCAACGCTGCGACATAGTTTCCGGCTTCGTCCTTAACAAAACGGTTTCCCGCCGCGATGCCGGTCACGTGCGAGCCGTGATCGCCCTGCGTATCATTATCATGCGTGATATCCGTGTCCGCATCCACATAGTTAAAGCCAAACGGGATTTTCTCGTTGACATAAAAATCTGCTGCGGTCAGTCCGGCCTTGCGAGTATATGCATTTAGCTGATTCAGCACCTCATCGGTCAAGTCAGCCTCCGTCATGATCGTCGCATTACTCCCCTGCAAGGCATATTTCAGCGCATCCGGATCCAGAGAGGGATGATCCACATCGGCGCCGGTGTCGATAATTGCGATCCGGCTTCCTGCGCCGGTATAGCCTGCCGCCCACGCAGCGCTGGAGCCGATCATCTTATCGGAGGTAGCCATATTGGGATCCGCCGTCTCCTCCTGCTTCACCACGCAGGGCTCATACCGGTTCTCAAGAATGACCTCCTGCACACCGGCAACTTCCTTGATTTTCTCGATCTGTCCATATTGGACATTTGCAGAAATCATATTGGCTGCCAATGTCATATTCCAAACAACATCCAGCGTTGCACCATTCAGTGCCTGCTTGGAGATGGCGGCAGCCATGCTGTCCTGCTGCTTCTCCAGCTTCCGCCGATATTGCATGGCGCTGCGATCAGCAGCTGCAATCTCATCAGAGGTAAAGCCCTTTTCCAGGGTAGAGGCGTCCTTTAGAATAATGGAGACACGAACCATATCGGTGTCTTCGTGTTCTACCGTCTTTTCCACTACGCCGGTATTCGCCTGAATGGGGGACTCTACCTGAACAGAGCTGCTGTCTATTTCCTCCCAAGTCAGCCCATTGCTGCCTGATTTCGAGACGCCTGTTTCCTCAATTGCCAGAGATGGCGTAGCTAAACTAACAGCTAACACCACGGCCAGCAATGCAGCCACAATGCGTTTTCTTAAGTGTGTGCTTTTCATAAACCTGCCTTCTTTCTTTATTTTGGTATGTCCACAAGCCGGGCATGCGGCCGCTTCCACACCAATGGCGTTCTATATATATTATCACAAACATCCGCTATATGCAATTAAAAATACACATACAGAGGTGCCGTGTTGTTCTAAATCTCGGCCGAAAACATGTCTGATTTTTTTCCATTTTTTACAAATTCTGACAGGATTCCAGCGTTGCTGCATAAACGCCGGCACCGGCCGGCAAAGGCTTGCCGTTATTTCGTAAATCCGAAAAGCTGCCGCTCCAGCTCCTCATATCATAAGAGCTTTTTGCTTCTCCCGGTGATGTTATTTGCCCTTGCCGCGCCGGACAGACTGTTTTGTTCCATGCTTCGTTATCAGTCCGCGGCATTCGATGCGCCTTTTCTATTCGAGTTTGTTTGTTCCGACAAGAGAATACGGTCATTGTCCAGGGCCTTGCCAGCACCGCTTTTGAACTTAGCCAGCAGGTCCTCCACGGTCATGCCCGCCCGTTCCGCTCCGGTAACATCCAGAATGATATGGCCTCTGTCCATCATCAATGTGCGGTTGCCAAGCTCCAGGGCCTGGTGCATATTGTGGGTGACCATGAGGGTGGTGATACGGTTCTCCGAGACGGTCTGACGGGTGATTTCCAGCACTTTTTCTGCCGTGGCGGGGTCCAGAGCAGCGGTATGCTCATCGAGCAGCAGGAGCTTCGGCGGCTTGAAGGTGGCCATCACCAGCGTCAGCGCCTGACGCTGGCCGCCGGAAAGCAGCCCCACGGGCTGCTTCATCCGGTCCTCCAGGCCCATGTCCAGCTGGGCCAGCTTTTCCCGGAAGGCGGCTTTTTCCGCCCGGGTCACATGGCTGAGCCAGCCGCCGGAGGCCGCCGCCAGAGAGAGGTTTTCCTCAATGGTCATGTGGGGGGCGCTGCCGCGCATAGGATCCTGGAACAGACGGCCGATTTGGCGGGAGCGCTGATATTCCGGCAGGAAGGTGATATTTCTTCCGTCCAGATAAATGCTGCCGCTGTCGGTGAAAAAGCTGCCGCTGATGGCGTTAAGGAGGGTGGATTTGCCTGCGCCGTTGGAGCCGATGACGGTGACGAAATCCCCGGGGAGCAGGTGCAGGCTCAGGCCCTGCAGGGCTGCCTTTTCATGAATGGTGCCGGGGTTGAAGGTCTTGGATATTTTTTCAATCTTCAGCATGAAGGCGGGCCTCCTTTCGCGCAGCCATGCGGCGGCGCAGCATAGGCAGCTGCCTTTTGAAATAGGGGGTGGCGATGGCCAGCACCACGATCACCGAGGACACCAGCTTCAGCATGAAGGCGGGCATATCCAGCCGCAGGGCGATGGTATACACCAGACGGAAGGCAAAGGCACCCACCACCATGCCGATGGCCCGCTTGAGAATGCTGCCCTTGCCCAGCAGCACCTGACCCATGAGCAGGGAGGCCAGGGCGATGGTCACCATGCCGGTGCCGATGTCGATGCTGACGGATTTTTGACTTTGGGCCAGCAGGCAGCCGGACAGACCCGTGAAGGCATTGGCCACGCACAGGCCTACGATGGTGGTAAAGGTGGGATTGATAGAGGAGGAGCGGACCATGTCAGGATTGTCGCCGGTGGCGCGGATGGCCAGACCCAGGCGGGTGTGCAGAAACAGGGCCAAAAAAACTACCACGGCAATCACGGCGATGGCCGCCACAAGCAGCTTATACTGCTCAGCCAGGAAGGTGCCCTGCAGCAGAGCCCGGGCCTTGGTGAATACGGTCTCGGTTTTGTTCATATTCAGCAGGGAGGAGCCGCCCATGACGGCGATATTGATGGAGTAGAGCCCGGTGTTGACGATGATGCCCGCCAGGAGGCTGTCAATGCCCATTTTCGTTTGCAGCAGGGCGGTGATGAAGCCGGAGAGGACTCCGGCGCCCATGGCGGCCGGAATGGCCAGGTAGGGATGCCCGGCAATGGCTACCATAGCACCCACAGCGGCACCCAGAGTGAAGCAGCCGTCGGTGGAAAGGTCGCATACATTGAGCATGGAGTAGCTCAAAAACAGTGCCAGCACGGTCAGCGAGCAGATGAGGCCCAGCTCCAGGGCGGTTTGGACCAGAGATAAAATGTTCATGAGAGGCTTCTCCTTTCATGCGCAATGGGTTTGTTTACGCAGTGGGCGGTGCGAGGGTCATCAGCGGGGGCCCGCTGATGGATGCTTGATTTCTTATTCATTCAAATCGTCGAAGCTCTCGGCGGTGACGATGGACTGGACCTTGGTGCACAGAGGGGCGAAGGTCTTGGCCAGCTCGTCATAGTTCAGGCCCAGCTCCCTGCAGATGTCGGTGTTGATGGTGGCGGTGCCATTGTCGAAGGTCAGCACGGGGGTGGCGGAGGGCTTGCTGCCGTCCAGAAGAATGCCGGAGACCATGTTGGCGGTTTCCACGCCCAGGTTGGCATAGTCTACGCCGTAGCCCAGGAACGCACCGTTCAGGGCGAAGGAGTCAGCGCCGGTGTAGTGGGGGATGTCGGCCTTGGCCAGAGCCTCGTAAATGGCCAGCTCTGCGGTCATCACGGTGTTGTCGGTGGGGGTGAACACGGCGTCGGCCTTGTCGGCCACGATGCTGCTGACGGCCAGGCTGATCTCGTCGGTGGTGGTGCCGTTATACTCCTTGTAGGACACGCCCCTCTTGTCCAGGTACGCCTTGGCATTCTTGATGGGAGCGGCAGAGGAGTCCTGCCCCAGGTCATACAGCAGGGCGATGCTCTTGGCGTCAGGGTCGGTGGCGAAAATCAGGTCCAGGATGGCATCGGTGTCCAGATAGTCGGAGGTACCGGTGATGTTGGCGCCGGGGGCCTCCAGGCTCTCCACCAGACCCGCACCCACAGGGTCGGACACGGCGGCAAAGACCACGGGAATGTCAGTGCCCTCGGTGGCAGCCTGCATGGCCACGGCCACGGGAGTGGCTACGCCGATCATCAGGTCCACCTTGTCGGCCATGAAGTTGGCGATGATCTGATTCAGCACGGCGGAATCGGTGTTGCAGTTATCATAGCTGATCTCGAAGGTGACGCCCTTCTCCTGGCCGATGGCCTTGAGCCGGGACTCGATGTTGTCCACGATCTGGTTCAGGGATGCATCGTCCGCATAGCTGCAGATGCCGACCTGATAGGATGCGGCACCGGAGGAGCCGGTGGAATTGTCATCGCTTTTTTTGCCGCAGGCGAAGAGAGACAGGGCCAGCAGGGCGGCCAGGGCCAGAGTCAGCACACGGCTCAGCATGTTCTTTTTCATTTTTTGTTTTCCTCCAAAATTTGATATGGGTATTTTGGGCGGCGGATGGAGGGACCGGTGCCGGCGGCCTGGATTTTAAAAACAAAAAAGGCTTCTGCCCCACATGGGACAAAAGCCTTTGCTTCTGCGATACCACCCAAATTGACATCTTGCGATGTCCACTCGCTTTTACGCACCATCATGCGTACCCCACGGATAACGGGAGGGTTCCCGTCGGACCCTACTTGGGAAAATTTCCCGTTCAAGCCGCCCTCGGAAGGCCATTCACACCGCTGCGCACCGCTCCGATCTCACCACCCGAAGCTCTCTTGGGATGCCCTGTGCTGTGCTACTCTTCTTCCTCACAGGTTTGTCGTTTGAAATTAAGTGCATTATAATCATATTTTTTGCCTTTGTCAAGAGGGGAAGGCGAAGAATTTTTTGAGAAAATCTTCGGGGCGGTAAGCAAGAAAATGCCATGTACAGTGCAGCAATATGGTGAGCATATCTGCAAAAACAATGTATACAGCATCCTGCATCGACGCGGCTGCATCTGCATTGCGGAGTCCCGGAGGTGCAGGGCGCTCACGCGGTCCGAGAAGGATGCCTGCAACGACATGTGGCAGGCGGATCTCAAGGGCGGGTTCGGGATGGAGGACGGCAATTACGGCTTTCCGCTCCCCATTGCGGACGACCGAAGCACGTTATGATTCACCGAACTATCGCAAGACAAGGAATTGTGCACCGTGTCTGTACACCGCTGTATCCCGTGTTGCTCTTGCCGCATGGCTCGGTGCTGCAAAGCGTGCAGCTTCTATTCTCCTTGATAGGTCTTCACGAACCTCTCCGCGGCCTGCAGGGGATCCTCCTTCGCGGTCAGCTGGAGCGTGATGGCAGGCTCGTCGCTCTTCGGCTCGACGAACATGCGCTTCTGGTACTGCCCGGCCACGCGGGAGACGACGGCAAAGTCGAACTGCGCCAGCCGGAAGCGGAGCGTGCGGCCCTTCTGGGCGATGTCGCGGATGCCGGCGGCGCTGGCGCGGGCGCGCAGCAGGGCGATGTCGATGAGGTTCATGACGCCCCTGGGCGGGTCGCCGTAACGGTCGACGATCTCGTCGAGCAGCTCGTCGGCATCGCTCTGCGAGCGGATGCCCGCCATGCGGCGGTAGAGGTCCATGCGCTGCTCGCCCGAGGTCACATAGGCCTTGTCGATGTTCGCCGTGACGTCGAGGTCGGCCGTGCAGGCGCTCTCCTCCGGCGACGGCTCGCCGCGCTCCTCGAGCACGGCCTCCTCGAGCAGCTTGAGGTAGAGGTCATAGCCGACGGAGATCATGTGGCCGGACTGTGCCGCGCCGAGCAGGTTGCCCGCGCCGCGAATTTCGAGGTCGCGCATGGCAATCTTGAAGCCGGAGCCGAACTCCGCATAGTCGCGGATGGCGTTCAGCCGCTTTTCGGCGACCTCCGTGAGGACCTTGCCGCGTCGGAACGTCAGGTAGGCATAGGCATGGCGGCTGCTGCGGCCGACGCGCCCGCGGATCTGATGCAGCTGGGCAAGGCCGAGCTTATCGGCGTCCTCAATGATCAAGGTATTGACATTCGGAATGTCGATGCCCGTTTCGATGATGGTCGTGCAGACGAGGATCTGCACCTCGCCCTCGTCCATGCGCTGCATGACGTCGCTGAGCTCCTCCTCGCTCATTTTGCCGTGGGCGACGGCGATCTCGGCGTCCGGCAGGGCGCGCTTGATGCGCGCGGCGCACTGCTCGATGCTCTCGACGCGGTTGTGCAGATAATACACCTGCCCGCCGCGCTCGATCTCGCGCCGCATGGCGTCGATCAGCACCGGCTCGGCATATTCCAGCACGAACGTCTGCACGGGGTAACGGTCATGCGGCGGCTCCTCAATGGTGGACATGTCGCGCAGGCCGGACAGGGCCATATTGAGCGTGCGCGGGATGGGCGTGGCCGAGAGCGTGAGCACGTCGACGCCGCGGGCCAGCTCCTTGAGCTTTTCCTTGTGCGTCACGCCAAAGCGCTGCTCCTCGTCCACGATGAGAAGGCCGAGGTCGTGGAACTCCACGTCCTTCTGCAGCAGCTTGTGCGTGCCGACCACGAGGTCGAGCGTGCCCGTGCGCAGGTCGGACAGGACCTTGCGCTGCTGCTGCGGGGTGGAAAAGCGCGAAAGCGCGCCGATGTTCACGGGGAAGCCGCGGAAGCGGTTGAGGGCCGTCGTGTAGTGCTGCTGCGCCAGCACGGTCGTCGGCACCAGGATGGCGACCTGCTTGCCGTCGAGCACGGCCTTCATGGCCGCGCGCAGCGCGACCTCGGTCTTGCCGAAGCCGACGTCGCCGCACAGCAGGCGGTCCATAGGCTGCGGCGACTCCATGTCCGCCTTGATCTCCTCGATGCAGCGCAGCTGATCGTCCGTCTCGGCGTAGGGGAAGTTATCCTCGAACTCCGCCTGCCACGGCGTGTCGGCCGCGAAGGCATAGCCCATGCGGCGCCTGCGCTCGGCATAGAGCTGGATGAGCCCGGCGGCAAGGTCCTTGGCCGCGGATTTTGCGCGGGCCTTCGTCTTCTGCCACTGGTCGCCGCTGAGCTTGTTGAGCCTGACGACCGTGTCCTCGCCGCCGCCGATGTATTTGGAGATGAGGTCGAGCTGCGTCGCCGGGACATACAGCGTGTCCGTGCCCTGATAGGCGATCTTGACATAGTCCTTGACGATGCCGTCGACGCGGATCTGCTCCATGCCGACATAGCGGCCGATGCCGTGGTACTCATGCACGATGAGGTCGCCCGGCGAAAGGTCCGTAAACGAGCTGAGCTTCTGCCGATTGGTCGCTTTTTGATGCTTTTTGCGCGGTTTCTGAGCGGTCTGCGCCAGCAGCTGGCCTTCCGTCAGGATGGCAAAGCGCAGGTCGGGGTATTCCATGCCGAACGGAAGCGCGCCGTCCGTCAGCAGGATCTGTCCCGGCGCGGGAAGCTTTGCCAGCGGGAAGGCGAGGAAGGCGGAAAGATGCTTCTCCCGCAGCTGCTGGGCGAGGATCTCGCCGCGGCGGCGGTTGCCGCACAGCACAAGGGAGGCATAGTCATTTTTCTGATAGAACGCGAGGTCCGAGGCTGCCGCATCCAGATTGCCGCCGTAGGACGGCAGCTGCTTGGCCGTGACATTCACGAGCAGCGACGGCTGCAGGCTCTGCGGGTAGCTCGCGGCGAGGAACGAGTCGAAGAACGCCGCGCCGTGCCCGGCCACGCGGCCGCACAGCTGCTCCCAGTCTGCGGAAAAATCGCACAGCTCGCCGCACAGCAGGCCGGACTGCAGCAGGCTGTCGAGCATCATGCCCAGCTCCTCCTGCGCGCGCTGCGCGCTGCGGCGGAGGTTGCCGTGGTCGCAGAAGAACACCAGCGCCTCGGCGGGCAGGTAGTCCGCCGCGCAGGCGAACTCAGGATAGATGAGGGCCTGATAGCGGTCGGCCGCCGAGAAGGCAAGGCCGCCCCGCAGCGCGTCGGCGTCAGCCTGCAGCGTGCGCATCAGAGCCTCGTTCGGCGTTTTGCGGCGGCGCTGGCGGGCCAGCAGGCCGTCCAGCTCCCGCGCCAGCCCCTCGATGCCGCCGGGGTGCAGGGCAGGCAGCGTCTCGGCCACGGGCAGGATGACGAGCTCATCGGCATTTTCGACGCGCCGCTGCGTGACGGGGTCGAAATAGCCCATGGTGTCGATCTCGTCGCCGAAGAATTCCAGACGCACCGGGCGCTCCTCCGCCGGGGAGAAGATGTCCACGATGCCGCCGCGCACGCTGAACTGGCCCGCGCCCTCCACGAGGGAGCAGCGGGAGTAGCCCGCGTGCACCAGGCGGGAGATCAGCTCCTCCAGCTCGAGCTGCGCGCCGGGCAGCAGGCGCATCGCGGCGGAGAACAGCTGCGCCTTCGGCATCGTGCGCAGGGAAAACGCCTCGAGCGTCGTCAGAAGCAGGGGCGTTTTGCCGCGCGCCAGATCGTAAAGGCAGCGCAGGCGCTGCTGCTCCCAGCCGCGCGAGATGGCGGAGGCGTCATAAAACATCAGGTCGCGCGTCGGCAGGATAGGGGCCTCCGCGCCGAGGAAGGCGGCAAGCTCACTCTGCGTGCGCCGTGCGGCCATTTCATCCTGACAGACGACCACGGCGGGCCGGGCCGTGTCGCGGCAGAGGGCCGCGATGAGATGGGAACGGTTGATCTGCGCCGCACCGGACACGCCGACGGCCTGCGCGCTCTCCAGCGCGGTCCGCAGGCGGGGATAATCGGGCAGCCGCCGCAGAAGATCGAGGATCAGCTCCATGATACACCTCCGGAAAAAGGAATTTTGAGCATGTCAAAATGCGGAAAGCAGGGATTTTCCCACTTTCCGTCAGAATTTCAGATATGATTTGTTTTGTAGGGGAGGGGACAGCCAGGCCCGGCGGTAAACCGCCGATTCGAACCGGCTATCGTAAAAACGGTAGGGGCCCCCGATTTGTCATTGCGAGGAGGCCAACGGCCGACGTGGCGCCCTGAGCGCGAAGCGCGAGGAAGTGCCCTTGGGGTGCAATCTCGGGGAGGCACTCATGGTTCGTACCGGCTGCCGTGAAAACGCTGTGCACCGATTGCGTCTGTAGCGGCGCTCAGTGAGCGCCTTTAGCAGTTGCAGGTTTTGAAGTGTGAATTCCGTGGCACAAGACCTTCAAACTTGTCATTCCGAGGAGCGAAGCGACGTGGGAATCTCTTGCAACCGGTTACGTTTTTTGCCGAGGCCCACTTGTTATCCAACATGGTACTGCGAGATTGCCACGGGCGCAAAGCGCCCTCGCAATGACAATTCGGGGGCGTTCACCATGATGACGTTACCCTGTACGAGTTGCCAGCGCAGTGCCGGGTCTGGCTGTCCCCGCCCCTACGATCGTTTACTGCGGGCCCGCGCCGTTATAATCATTTGCGGCGGCGGGGACGCCGCGGGCGATGATCTCCAGCGCGGCCTCGGCGGCCCGGGCGGCCGCCTCGGTGATGAGCTTGTCCTCCGGGCCGGTAAAATTCGACAGAACCCAGTCCGCCAGATCGTAATCGGGATGCGGCTTCGCGCCGACGCCGATCTTCACGCGGGGAAAGCTCTGGCTGTTCAGCCCGCCGATGATGGACTTGATGCCGTTGTGGCCTCCGGCGGAGCCGTCCGCGCGGATGCGCAGACGGCCGACCGGAAGGGAAATGTCGTCAAACAGAACGAGCACGCGCTCGGGCGGCAGCTTGTAGAACCGCGCCGCGTCCATCACGGACAGGCCGGAGTCGTTCATGAACGTCTGCGGCTTGAGCAGCAGCAGCTTCTCGCCGCCCGCGGATGCCTGCGCGGTCAGGCCGCGGAAGCGGGCGCGGTCGATCTTCACGCCGAGCTTTTCCGCCAGCGCATCGACGGCGCGGAAGCCGACGTTGTGCCGCGTGCGGGCATAGTTCAGGCCGGGATTGCCCAGACCCACGACGAGCCAGCCGCAGGCGGGCGCTTTGGAAAACAGCATCAGAACAGGCTCGAGATCGACGTCTCGTTATAGATGCGGGTGATGGCCTTGGCGAAGATCGGCGAGGCATCGAGCTGGTGGATCTTCTTACCGGTGTAATCTGCGGGCAGCGGGATGGTGTTGAGCACCATGAGCTCCTCGATGCAGCTGTCCTCGATGCGCTGCGTGGCGTTGCCGGAGAGCACGCCGTGGCTGGCGCAGGCATAGACGGCCTTGGCCTTGCCGATGGTCTTGATGGCCTCGGCGGCGTTGCACAGGGAACCGGCCGTGTCGACGATGTCGTCAAACAGAATGCAGGTCTTGCCCTCGACGTCGCCGATGATGTTCATGACCTCGCACATGTTGGCGCGCTGACGGCGCTTGTCCACGATGGCAAGGCCCATGTGGACCTTGGCCGCGAACGTGCGGGAGCGGGCGACGGAGCCGACGTCCGGCGAAACGACGCAGAACTCATCGTGGTTGAAGAGCTTCTCGTCGAACTTGGACATATAGTAGCGGGTGAACAGCGGGTTGCCGAGCATGTTGTCCACGGGGATGTCGAAGAAGCCCTGAATCTGCGCGGCGTGGAGGTCCATCGTCAGCACGCGGTCAGCGCCCGCGCGGGTGATGAGGTTCGCCACCAGCTTGGCGGAGATGGGGTCGCGGCCCTTGGCCTTGCGGTCCTGACGGGCATAGCCGAAGTACGGAATGACCGCGGTGATGCGGCCTGCGGAGGCGCGGCGGAAGGCGTCGATCATGATGAGCAGCTCCATCAGGTTGTTGTTGACGGGCTTGCAGGTGGACTGCACCACGAACACGTCGCAGCCGCGGACGGATTCGTTGATGGAGACGGAGACCTCACCGTCTGCAAAGGCGGTCACGGTGCTGTCGCCGAGGTCCAGCCCCAGCTCGGCACAGATTCCTTTTGCGAAGGGCACGTTGGCATTCGCAGTGAAGACCTTGATCTCTTTTCCGTGAGCAATCATTTCGTTACCTCTCTATTTTCCGAGCGCCGCATCCGCACGGCGCTCAATATTTTGCGAGCGCGATGGATTATTTCTTGTGCTTTGCGGCCCATTCCTTCTTGTTGGACTGGCGGGCGCGGGCAATGCCGAGCGCCTGCGCGGGGACGTCCTCCGTGATGGTGGAGCCTGCGCCGATGTAAGCACCGCTGCCGACCTGCAGCGGGGCGATGAGGGCGGTGTTGCAGCCGATGAAGGCGCCCTCGCCCACGACGGTCTCGTGCTTCTGCACGCGGTCGAAGTTCGCGGTGGCCACGCCGCAGCCGAAGTTGCAGTTGGCGCCGGACTCGGTGTCGCCGAGGTAGGCCAGATGAGGCACCTGGGTATTTTCGCCCAGACGGGCGTTCTTCAGCTCGACAAAGCTGCCTGCCCGGACGCTGCGGCCAAGCTCACAGCCGCCGCGCACGCTGGCATAGGGGCCGACGACGGCATCCTGCCCCACGCGGGACTCGCGCACCTGCGAGGCGTTCACCACGGCGCGCGCGCCGATGACGGAATCGTCGATGACGCTCCACGGGCCGATGACGGCCTCCTCGCCGATGACGGTTTTGCCGCGCAGCATCGTGCCGGGCAGCAGGCGCGCGCCGGGAGCGACGCGCACGGACGGCTCGACATAGCAGCTGGACGCGTCATAGATCTCCACGCCCGTGCGGGCGAGGGCCAGCAGGCGGTTGCGCTGCAGCAGGCCCGCGATCTCCGGCAGCTCGGCCGGGGAGGCGACGGAATACATGGCCTGCTCCTCGTTCATGGGGGAGCCGTTGTCCAGCAGGAAGCGGGCAAAGGAGAAATGCTCGTCGAGCGCCTGCATCAGCTCCTCGCGGGAGACACCGTAGACGCGCGGGAAGCGCCCTGCGGCCTGCGGGGCGAGCTGCGGCAGATAGACGGCCGGGCCGGTGACGACGGTGATGGTGTGCTCCGCGTCCTCTGCGGTGGAAAGGAATACATGCAGCAGGTCCGCGGGATCGCTGTCCATCGTGGTCATGACCTCCGCTTCGGCGGGCAGGCACGCGCGGGCCGCCTCGACATAGCGGTCGTGACAGACCAAAAAGAAGCGCCCGACACCGCTGTCGAACAGAGCGTTCGCCAGCCACGCGAGCAGCGGCGCGCCCATGACGCTCTGCAGCATCAGGGGCTGCGGATATCCGGTTTTTGCCGTATCGTCCGGAATAAAGATCACTGCGGACATTCCAATCATGGCATACGGCTCCTTTCACATGGGAATACGGCCCCATTATATCAAATCTTTCCGCATTCGTCCATATGTTTTCCTCCGGAAAGCAAACAAATTCCTGCGGCGGGCCGTCTCCTTTTTTGTCGGAACCCCATAACGGCATTTTTGAACAGGCCGGGGCACGGCTTCCTGCACAGGCTGTGGAAAACGCCAAAATTTTTGCCGCTTTGTGGGCAAAGTCCCCGGATTTCGGGCGGGGAGACGGCCTGCACAGCCCAAAATCCCTGTGTATAAACCTGTGCAAACTGGGGATAACTCAAGGAAATGTGCACAGGCCTGCAAACAGGGCGCGGGATTATGTCTACCAACGGGGCATGCGCTCCACTTTGCCTCCCCACGCGGCGCAGGCCCGGCTCTGGTGAAATTGCCGAATCGGCCCGACATTTTTCGGCGAAATTTCCCGCCGGATTGTAGCATTTTACTCAGGGTTTATGCTATAATAAAAATCGAACATTTATCGGGCTCGTACGGCCTTTTCGCACGGGCCATTGTAGGGGAGGGGCATGCCCCGCGTCGCACCATCGATTGGTACAGGGCATCGATAAAAGGTACAAACCGATTGCGTCTGTAGCGGCGCTCAGTGAGCGCCTTGCAGGGGAATATTCAACCGCAGAAGGGCTCTGGTGCACCGCCGTACCTCCCTGATGTGT
>OHKK01000564.1_pt1 | contig 18148 bp, 11 predicted proteins | sample 1568811 | NCBI WGS metagenome assembly OHKK01 (sample SAMEA3879568, study PRJEB24766) | human gut metagenome | biome: human-associated habitat; feature: feces | place: USA | collected 1985/1987
ACGAAAAATATTATTTAAACGAAAAATATGATTTAGAAGAAATTTTAAATCCATTATATAATACAAAGCAAAAATATTATGAATGGTGTATAAAAAGAGATATAGAAGATTATTCATTGATATTTGTAATTGATCAAATCAAGGCTTCGTGCTTAGGTCCAGCATATAATTATAATCGGTTGGTAGATGAAATTATACAGGATTTGTTTTGGGATCAGATAAAATATACGATTTCTGAAGAACAATGGGTATCGATGGGGAGGAGGACTGAACAAATCATTATTGCAGTTCAAAATTGTTTAATATCAATAAAGATAGCGTTAGATAGATTGATAAAAATAATCCGCTTATATAAGAGTGGAATTGCAGAATATACAACTTTTGGTCATATAGATGAAAAGACTAATAAAGCAAAAGGTTTTATGGCACAAGTTGCTCGAGATAGGGAAAAGGATGAAATATTACAATATATTTATCAAGAATATGACAAATGGATTAGAAAGTGTGTAGAACCGAGAGATGCAATTATTCATTATGACGATATAACGATAAAGTATTATTTTGAAAATATGAAGGAAATTCCAGAATTTATATGTCGGAAAAAGGAAAAACAAATTAGCTTTTCATTTGAGGATATTACTTATTATGTACAGTCGTTTTATTCTTTTTTAGAGGTGGTAGTCAATAAGGTATATAAAAATTTGAAAATGCGGGAATAGAAGTTATATCGGAACTTTAGAATTGAATTTCGGGAAATATTGATGTAGAGATGAAAGACCGAGAGGAAAATTGTGCTAATAATGACAGAAGTCAATAAGCAGTGGGGGAGAAGTGCTTTTTGAAAATGGAAAGGTATCCCCTTTTTGTAATTTTAAAATATTAAAGTTTTTAAGCCTGGAATGACAAGTAAACAGAAACTGTTTTTGTGGTTTTGAGGAAATTTACAATTATAAATGAAGGTATAGAACACGAGATATACGTTAAAATAAAAGGAGTAATTATAACTGTAGGAGGCAAAGTCTGTCATACATTTTCCTAAATTGAAAAATCCTGAGCCGGAATTTACTTTTTTATTTAGCCGTGATAGGATAGATAAAGATAAGAGAATAATCGTACATTTTTAGAAAAATAAGAGGCGGAAACGGTGGAAGTTTTGCCTTGAGTTGCAGAAATTGTTGATTTGTAAAGATATGATAAAGAAGGACTTAAAATGGGGGGAGTATAAATGGCTAAGAAAAAAGATTTGATTGATGTGGCACACCCTCATACAATTCGAAAGTTTGAATTAATTGAGGAATATATAAAATCTTGGGCTCAAAAGTTGATGTTAAACGACAGATGTAATTCAATTGTTTTTATAGATTGTATGTGCAATTGTGGTGTTTATAAAGATGAAGATGGCAATGAGGTGGAAGGAACTGCTATAAGAGTTGCAAAAGCATTACTAGATGTGGCACGTACATATACAAATAAGAATATTCAATTATATTTCAATGATCTGTCTCAAAAACGTATTGATATATTAAAGGAACATTTGCCTCGGGAAGAAAGAAATTATCAAATTGCAATATCTTCCCAAGATGCGGGGGAACTTTTGAGAACCATAGGACCACAGTTATATACTATAGAACATATGCATTATTTTCTATTATACGATCCTTATGAGGCGTCTATTGATTGGGAAGCACTTATTCCGTTCTTTAGAAATTGGGGTGAGGTGTTGATTAATCATATGGTGTTAGATTCAGTAAGAGCGATTTCAAATGCAAAAAAGAAAACAGCCAAAGAAAAATATGAGAATACATATCTTGAAGAGTTTGAAAAACTTCTTCCGTATGGGAGTAATAAAGAAGCATACGAAAAGCGAGTTGAAGAAATTATAGAAGAGCTTAAAGGCGATCGAAAATATTATGTATCAGCATTTCCGTTCTATAATTCTAAAAATTCGCAGATTTATAGCCTTGTTCATTGTACAAGTAACATTGCTGGGTTCAAACTTTATAAAAAATGTGCGTGGAAGACATTTGGAGGACAGTCGTCTACAAAACGAAAACCAGTAGAATATAAACAACTTTCACTGAATTTGGATCCTAAAATTGATAGCGTGATTACAGTAGAAACTGATGAATCATGTTACACTAAGTATGATATTGCAAAATATCTGCAGAAAACATTTACTGGTAGGAAAAACGTTCGATTAGATGAAATCTGGAAAAAGTTAGATGAACATCCGATTTTTCCATCAATATACAAAAATGAAATTAAAACAGAATTAGTAGATATGTATGGTGCACAGAAAATAAGAAGGTACAATCCTGAAACAGGGAAAAATGAGGAAACAATATCATTTAGATAGAACGGGGTGATTTTATGGCAGCATTACAGAAATTTGGTGGCGAGTGGACGGAAGAAAAGCTTAATATTTTTACATGTTATTTAGAGGCATATCTGGTGGCATTGCAACATCAAAAATTTAAGAAAATATACATAGATGCTTTTGCTGGTACTGGAAAGATTGAGACTAGAGATGGAGATCGATACCTTGAAGGTTCGGCTCAGTTAGCATTATCAGCTAATAAAAAGTTTGATCAGTATTTTTTTATTGAATTTGAACAAAAAAAGGCTAAAGAGCTGGAAAATATGATAGATACGCAATTTCCCGAGTTAAAGGCTCGTACAAAAGTATATTGTGGAGATGCAAATATAATGCTGGAAAAAATCATTAAGGAGATAGATTGGCGTTATAACAGAGGACTGCTATTTCTTGATCCGTATGCTACACAGGTACATTGGATAACTTTAGAAAATGTATCAAAAACAAAATCGATTGATGTATGGTATTTGTTTCCGTTTTCTGCGCTCAACAGGATGTTACCGAAGAATGGTAAATATGAAACCTGGGAAGATTGTATTGATCGTCTTCTGGGAGATGGAAGTTGGAGAACGGAGTTTTATAAGGAAGATCCACAGATATCGTTATTTGACTATGGGTTTATCGAAGTTGACAAGAGTGAGGAGCGCCTAGTTAAAGATGCCACACCAGAACATATAAAAGAATACATTCTTGAAAGATTAAAAACAATATTTCCATGTGTATCTAAGAATCCGCGTATTTTTAGAAACAAAAATAATTCGCCAATGTTTTTATTCTGCTTTGCAATATCAAATGATAGTGTAAAGGCACAGGGCTTAGCATTACGGATTGCGGATCACATATTAAAAAATAAATAGATAGGAAGAAAAGACTTTGAAAACAATTACACGAAAAACTATGCTTTATGAGACGGGAGTTGAGTATGGCGATTATACAATGAATCATGTACAAGGCTGTGCTCACGGCTGCAATTTTCCGTGTTATGCATTCTTGATGAAAAAGCGATTTGGACAAGTAAAAACTTATGAGGAGTGGTTGGAACCTAAGTTGGTATCCAATACTTTAGAGTTGTTGGATCGAGAGATACCAAGATTAAAAAAGAAGATACAATCTGTACATCTTTGTTTTACGACGGATCCGTTTATGTATGGGTATCCGGAAGTAGAACAGATGAGTATAGCAGCAATCGAAAAGCTGAATTCTGCGGGAATAAAATGTACTACGTTAACTAAGGGAATATTACCAGCAAGTTTAGCGAATATGTCTAAGGAAAATGAATATGGTATCACATTGATTTCTCTGGATGAGGAATATAGAGAAAAAATGGAGCCTGGTGCTGCACCATATAAAGATAGATTGGCCGCATTGAGAGCACTTCATAATGCTGGATGTAAAACTTGGGTAAGTATGGAGCCTTATCCTACTCTGAATTTAATAGAACAGAGTATAGAGAAATTGTTGGAAGCAGTTTCTTTTACGGATAAGATTATTTTTGGCAAGACAAATTACTGTAAAAAAGTAAGTTCTTATAAAGGCTATAAGGATTTTTATAATAAATCGGCTGAAGAAGTTATTAACTTCTGTGAAAAACATGATATTCAATATCACATAAAAAACAAAACGATAACGAAAGAATGAGGTGGATACGATGGCACTATTACAAGATCTTATCCAGCAGATAGATGATCTTGCATTAAGAGAAAGGATCATGCAGGAGACAGACAAATTGATAAAACAGAAGAAATTCGGACTGGTTTTTGAAGAACATCTGCCGGAATGTACACCATTGTATGACATGCCGATTAAGGTTGGGGCAAAGGTCGCAAAAAAGACAGGATACGTGAGAGATATCTATACTGTGATTGAAATCAAGGACGAAAAAGTGTTATGTGATTGTAGAGAAACTCATGAGCAGGAATATTTTGAGCTTAAGGATATGGTGGCCGTAGCTGAATTTGGAGAAGCAATCTATCCAACGTTAAAGATGCTTGACATGGTGGAAAATGATCCAGACAGCGAACTTTGGCATACTTTGATTGAAGCAGATAATTATCATGCCCTTCAGCTTTTGGAATATCTTTATGCTGGCAAGGTGGATTGTATTTATATTGATCCTCCGTATAATACTGGTGCAAGAGACTGGAAATACAATAATGATTATGTTGACGGCTCGGATTCATATCGTCATAGTAAGTGGTTATCTATGATGGAGAAAAGATTAAATCTTGCAAAAAATTTGCTTAATCAAGAAGATTCTGTACTGATTGTGACTATTGATGAAAAAGAATATTTACATCTTGGGTGCCTGTTGGAAGAAATTTTTCCGGATGCAAAAATGCAAATGATTACATCCCGTATAAACAAAAAGGGCTCTACTAGAGCTGGTCAGTTTGCTAGATGTGATGAGTATATATTCTTTTTACAATTTGGAAAAATGAATATCACGAAAAATAGTAATTCAATGCTTGATGTTACAGATAATAGTAATCCGAATGCAAAAAAACCAAAGACAGATACTATATGGAATAGCATGCTTCGTAGAGGTTCAAGTGGATCATCACGGAAGGAATCACCTAATTTATTTTATCCTGTATGGATTGATGCCAAAAAGAAAAAAATAGAATTTGTAGGGGAACCGTTAGCACTTTCTACAGATCGGCATGATGTGGAGAAAAATCCTCCGATGCCTGGACTTAAAGCGGTTTGGCCAATTAGAACAGATAATAGTGAAGGTAGATGGCAGTTGGGGTATGAGACGTTACGTGCTTATCTTGAACAAGGAATCGCTAAATTGGGGGCTTATAATAAGAAACGTGATCAATGGGCTATTGTGTTTTTGAAAAAGAAACAAAAAGAACAATTACGAGATGGAATTTTAAGGATGACTGGTAGGGACATAGATGGATCGTTAATTCTTGAATGGAATGAACTTGTGGAACAAGACAGAGAACCTAAAACGATGTGGGTGCGAGATTGGCATGATGCAAGTACTTATGGTACTAATCTTATTGAAAAAATAATTCCTAAAAGAAATTTTCCATTTCCAAAGTCTTTATATGCTGTGCAAGATACTCTTAGATTTTATGTGGGGACCAAGAAAGATGCACTAATTGTGGATTTCTTTTCTGGTTCTGGAACAACTTTGCATGCTATTAACCTACTCAATGCAGAAGATGGAGGAAAGCGTCGCTGTATTATGGTGACAAATAATGAAGTTGCTGAGAGAGAGGCAAAATCTTTGACGCGGATGGGATTTCATGCAGGCGATGAGGAATGGGAAAAACTTGGAATTGCCCGATATATAACTTGGCCACGTACTATATGTTCTATTGAAGGTCATGATACAAGTGGGGCACCTTTGGAAGGGAAATATTTAGGATTAGATAGGCCAATGTCGGAGGGATTTAAAGCAAACGCCATATTCTTCAAGATGAATTTTCTTGACAAAACATCTGTTGCACTTGGTAGGCAGTTTAAAGAACTTATCCCGGTTCTTTGGATGAAAGGTGGAGCCATTGGTAGATGCCCAATGATGGACGTAGGAGAACTTCCAAATATGATGATTCTTCCGAAGAATAAAATGGCAGTGTTGATTGATGAAATTTATTATCCTGAATTTGATAAAGAAATCAATAAATATTCAGAGATCAAGACGATATTTATTGTGACGAATTTTGAGTCAGCTTATCGTAAAATGATTAAGAATTATGAGGGCAAGGCTTGTTATCAATTATATAGAGATTACTTGGATAATTTTCGAATTAACACGAGGAGGTAACGGAAATGAAGGTTGAATTATTTCCATTTCAAAAGAGAGCGCTTGCTGATATTCGCATGAAGACAGCAGAAGCAATGGGGAGCTATCACAGAACTCATGCATCGCAGGTGGTTTCTTTTACTGCGCCTACTGGAGCCGGTAAGACAATTATTATGGCATCACTGATTGAAAGTATTTTCTTTGGGGATGAGCTTTATGAGGAACAGCAGAAAGCTATTATTATTTGGTTGTCCGATTCACCTCAGTTAAATGAACAATCTAAGCTAAAAATTGAAGCTAAAGCAGACAAAATTCGTATTAATCAGTGTGTGACTGTAAGTGAGGATTTCTTTGATAAAGAAGTGTTTGAGGATGGACGTATTTATTTTCTGAACACACAGAAACTGTCTAAGAGTTCAAATCTTACGAAGAAAGGTGATGGAAGAACATATACTATTTGGGAAACTATAGCTAATACTATCAGAGAGAAGAGTGATTACCTGTATTTTATTATAGATGAAGCGCATCGGGGGATGCAGGGATCTGAAGCTGGTAAGGCAACAACTATCATGCAGAAATTTATCAAAGGCAGTGAAGAAGACGGGATTTCACCTATGCCTGTTGTTATTGGTATGTCTGCAACAACACAGAGATTTAACATGATTGTAGAGGGAACTTCTTCGACTATTCATAAATCTGTTGTTACGGTAGAAGAAGTGCGTGCTTCTGGATTGTTGAAGGATAGAATTATCATCACTTATCCAGAGGATGACTCGAACAACAGTGATATGGCGATTTTACAGGCGGCTGCAGATGATTGGAAAGAAAAATGGGATCACTGGACTCAGTATTGCTTTGAACAACATTATGCTTATGTTAATCCCGTACTTGTGATACAGGTTCTTAATGGTAGTGGAAATAGGCTAACAGATACAGATCTTGGAGAATGTCTTAATAAAATCGAAGAGCGTATAGGTTCCCGATTTGAAAATGGTCAAGTGGTACATACTTTTGGACAGACAAAATCAGCAATTAAGATAAATGGACTTGATATTCAATATGTAGAGCCAGCTAGAATTTCTGATGATAGAAATATCCGTGTTGTTTTCTTTAAAGAAAATCTATCAACGGGATGGGATTGCCCTCGGGCAGAAACCATGATGTCATTTAAGCATGCAACGGATGCTACGTATATAGCGCAGCTTCTTGGACGTATGATTAGAACACCAATGCAAATGCATATTCAGGTTGACGATATCTTAAATGATGTACATCTTTATTTGCCGTATTTTAATGAGAATACAGTTAAAGATGTAGTCGAAGCATTACAAAATGCAGAAGGTGGAACTTTACCTACAGACATTTATGGAGAACCTTTATCTGGTAAAAAATTTGAAACGCTAACCGTAAAAATAAAGAAGAAAAAGCAAGAAGCACAGATTCCGGGACAAATGACACTGGATTTATATGGTATGGGAAAAACATCATCTAACTCGGAATTAAGAAAGTTTAATATAGAAAATAATCAAGAAAGTTCGAAGATTAAATACAAATATGAAAAAAAAATCACAGTAAAAAGTGCAAGTGACCATTATTCTGCAGAAAATATTCCATGTATTGGGGGAAATCAAAAGATAGAGTTTCCTGAGAGTACCAAAACAGAAGAAAAGCCGATTGGCAATAGGAGTAATATTGAGCAGCGAATACTAGCGCAATCACTAGGCGACATCGAACAGAAAGAAAATGTTGAAGAGGATTTGTTTGATCGAGAAGAGGTGATGAAATTTATCAATAAATATGGCTTGCTTACATATAATGTGCGTACTATTCGCATTAACAATTATTTGAAATCTCTTTTAGAGATGGCATATCTATTGACCATGTCAAATCTTAGAAAGACAGCTATTCGTGAAGTGCAATCTGAAATAGTGGAAATGATTCATAATTATATTTGCAAGTTGAAGGTAGATGGACTTTATGATGAACTTGTGTTACAGGTAAAGCAATTTAAGCTGGCTACGCAGATTTTTGATGCCTTTGGTGAAACTGTGGATAATTTTGCTGTGCATGATTTGTTTACTACGACAGATACAGATGTAGATAGACAATTTCGTATAGCAGAGAAAAAACTCGGGAATGGAGGCATCGGTAATGTTTATGGAAATAAATATATAGACGAAGAGCATCCAAATGACTTTAAAATTGATGTGATTCTTTTTGTGGCCGATGCTGAATGTATGAATCAACTTACTAACTATGCAGAAAAACGATTTCATGGCATGAATGATGATTATCGTCGTTACATAGCTAATATTGATTCAGAAAGTATTCGTAAGCAATATGACAAAATCGTTTCTAACGGTGATGTAGTTAGTGAGCATAACTTCCGTCTCCCGGAAACTATTCAGGTACCATATGAAGATGGAGGATTAGAGTACCGTACTCATTTGTTTGTGAGTGAAAAAACTGGTTGTGCAAAAATCAAGTTAGGCACTTGGGAGGCCGGTGTTATAGCGGAGGAAGAAAAACGAAACGACTTTGTTTGTTGGATTCGTAACCCATCTAGAGCTTCGTGGGCATTGTGTATTCCTTATAAAAGTAAAAATGAGTTTAAAAGTGCATATCCGGATTTTATTATTGTAAGAAGAAATGACAGTCTTGGATATGTAATAGATATTCTTGAACCGCATCGTTCAGACTTTAAAGATAATCTTGGAAAAGCGAAGGGCTTTGCTGAGTATGCGCGGAAAAATCCAGGTGTTGGTCGTATTCAGTTAATACGTGAAATGAAGGATGCAACTGGAAATAAGCGCTATAAGAGACTTGATATGTCTCAAAGTGCTGTTCGTGATAAGGTATTGTGTGCTACAACAAACGATGAAATAGATCATATTTTTGATACTGACGGATTCTTTATGTGAAAATGGGTATTGTATATAAGTAATGTTTATTGCTATAAGATGGAAAATACAAGTTATCATGCTTATAAAAATGCACATAGACAAATCTTTATGAAGAAGAATTTTAATAGCAACTTAATGAATTGAAAGAATAAAAGGAGAGTGTCAGAATGCTTTGTGAATATTCCGGCTTAGATGACCTTGCTGTCCGGTGATTAGGAAACCGATTGGCAAGTATGTAGAATACAAGAAATTTCACCATGTAAAGCCGACTAACGCCTCGCAAAGCGGCTCTGGGCTTGACATTGGCTCTATTTCTTATTAAAAGCAGTCAAGCCAATCAAAGGTGGTTTCCGTGTCCGGAATTGTGGTTTCCACAACGCCGGAATCATGGTTTCTTAGGACAAGAATATTCACTTTGTATTATGGACACAAGATTGAGCTGTTTCTGGACAATTTATGTAATTAAAAATTGGATAATTTAAGGAAGCATAAACAATATATAAAGTTGTTTAGAAAGACGAAATATTGATAAGGGGAGGAAGTACTATTTATGAAGATAAGTGAAATATATAATCTGAAAAAATCACAATATGAGTTGGATTTCGTTGATATAAATCCAGATATTGATATACCACTATTTTTAGATCCTTACTATATTTCTAAATGTGATTTTCCTTTTGCTATAAATGCATATGAATCGATTCGTTCATATTTTGAATTCTTATTAGCATTGTTAAAAGGAAAAAAGATCGAGCAAGCTAGAGAATTATTTTCCTATTTAGGAGAAAGTAATGATATATGTATGGGGATGTCTCGTGATAAACCTAGTGGACATGGGATGGGACCAAAAGATACCGATGCTATATTCAAAAAATTGTTGAAAAGTCAGGCGATAAGATCTGGAATAATGGAGGACATAGAGGATTTTAGAATTTTTGTACCGAATGTTGACCGGGATAAAGTGTCAGATATGACTGCTAATATTATTAAAATTCATTTGATTAATTATACGAGAGAACAATGCGAATTGCATAATATACCGCTTATTCAGAATGTTCCATCTGGAATGTATTGGAATTTAAAAACAAAAAAATGGGAAAATCAATATGTAGATAGATTAGTTATTGATAATAAACCTATATTACTTGTACCTAAAAGAATTGTGTCGTTTACTGATAAGTATACAACTAATGAATATAAACAACATTTTGTTCTTAATTATTTACAAAATGAACATTTAAGAATGGGAAGTTCTTTGGTAAAGAAATATAAAAGTGGAGAAAAATATGTTACAAAAAAAAGTATATTAGAAGATGAGCCAATTATTGATAAAGAATATTTAGCAAGATTTACAGAAGCACATCCCGAAGTGTTCCAGGATTTTAAGAAAAAAACTGTTAATAAAATTGATAAAATTGAAGGAAGTGTATTAGAAGAAGTCGATGCAGTTGAGATTTGTAATTACCTTATTAGTAAATTGGAATCAATACCTTCAGGAACTCAAAATGCATCAAATTACCATAACCTGATAATAGGAATTTTGGAACTGCTATTCTATCCGAATTTATCTTCACCTAAAAAGGAAAAAGAAATTCATGAAGGAAGAAAACGTATAGATATTATGTTTAATAATTCATCGGAAACGGGATTTTTCTTCACAACCCCTAATCATAATATTGCTTTACCATGTCCATTTGTGTTTGTTGAATGTAAAAATTATACCGGTGAGGTTTCGAATCCAGAAATAGATCAGTTAAGTGGAAGGTTTAGTAATAGGAGAGGAAGAATAGGAATTCTTGCTTGTAGAAATTTTGAAAAAGATTTTATCAAACGTTGTGCGGATACGTATGAAGATGAGAGAGGATTAGTAATTCCTATTGGAGATGATGACTTAAAAAATGCATTGAGAAATTATCCACAACAAGGGGTTGAGGCAATCGAACAGATTATTCAAAAAAAATATGAGCAAATTACATTTGAAAAATAAAAGATAAATAAAATTTATGAAATGCTAGTTTATTTAATGTATTTCTAAAGGAGCAGTAAATGAGCACCCCACACATCACCACCCTACGAACCGCCCTGGAAACCGCCTACATTAACGGCGCCACAGCCTCAAGCCTGGCCTACCGGCCGCAGTTCGTATCCAACAATCACAAAGAAGGAAAGAAAGTTCTCTCATCCGTCGAGGATGAGCTCTTGGCGTGTGATCAGTTTCAGATCAGTGTAGCATTTATCACAATGAGCGGAATCACGCCGCTTTTGCAGACGTTAAAAGAACTGGAAAAGAAGAATATTCCGGGAGAGATTTTAACAACGAACTATCTGAATTTCAGTGAGCCAAGAGCCTTGAAAAAGCTGAACGAGTTACAGAATATCACTTTGAAAATGTACGATGTAGAAGCAGCAAAAGAAGGCTTCCACACCAAGGGATACATTTTCAAAAAAGAAGAGATCTACCGGATTATCATTGGAAGTTCCAATATCACAAGTGCAGCGTTGACCTACAACCGGGAATGGAATACGAAGATCGTGTCAACGGAAGATGGTGAGATGGCACGGGAAATCGTACAGGAATTTGATTCGCTGTGGAATTCGAAGTATGCACTGGATTTTGACACATTTTATGAATCATATCGGGAAAAATATAAGATCATCAAGCATCAGCGTGATGTTGCGAAGCTGGATGATATTACATCGATTGAAAAATATAAATTAGAGCCAAATAGCATGCAGGTTGGCTTTATCAAGAACTTGAGGAAGATACAGGAAGCAGGCGAGAGAAAAGCACTTCTGATATCGGCAACAGGTACCGGTAAGACCTACGCCTCCGCATTTGCCATGCGTGAACTGGGATTCCAGAGAGTGCTATTTCTTGTACATAGAAATCAGATCGCGAAGCAGGCGAAGAAGTCATTCCGTAAGGTATTCAGTGGACAAGTTTCGATGGGACTGGTGACAGGAAAATATCAGGAATATGACAAGGATTTTATCTTTGCAACGATCCAGACATTGAGCAAAGAGGAGAACTTGCACCGCTATGAGAAGAACGCATTTGATGCAATCGTAATCGACGAAGCCCACCACAGCGCCGCCAACAGCTATAAAAAAGTCCTGGACTATTTCGAACCAAAGCTGTGGCTTGGTATGACCGCAACGCCAGATAAACGAGACGACAATCTGGAAGGCAGGAACATTTACGAAATCTTTAATCATCAGATTGCATACGAGATCCGCCTGCAGGATGCAATGGAGGAGGATCTATTGTGTCCGTTCCACTATTTTGGAATCACGGATCTGGATATTATTGCAGATGCGGGAAAATCATCCGAAGAAAAGGTGGAGAACTTCCGCTATCTGACATCCGAAGAGCGTGTGGAAAATGTCATGAAACAGGCGGAATATTTCGGATACAGTGGCGACCGCGTGAAGGGGTTGATTTTCTGTAGCCGGATTGATGAGGCGAAGGAATTGTCGAAGAAATTCAATGCTAAGGGCTGGCGGACGCTGGTGCTGAGCGGTAGTGATTCGGAAGAAGCGAGAGCAGCAGCGATCGAACGGCTGGCAGGAGAAGAATCCGAAGATGCCCTGGACTACATCATTTCCGTAGACATATTTTCCGAAGGTGTGGACGTGCCGGAGATTAATCAGGTCATCATGCTTCGTCCGACAGAGTCGCCGATTGTGTTCATCCAGCAGCTTGGCCGGGGACTTCGAAAAGCCGAGAACAAAGAATATGTCGTTGTACTGGATTTCATCGGAAATTACCGGAATAACTTTATGATTCCGATTGCGCTGTCCGGCGACCGCAGTTATAACAAGGACAATATTCGCCGCTATGTCACGGAAGGCGGCAGAGTGATTCCGGGTGCGAGTACGATTCACTTCGATGAGATTTCCAGAAAGCGGATTTTCCAGGCAATTGATAATGCGAACTTCAGCGATATCAAATTAATCCGGGAGAATTATACGAATCTGAAGAATAAGCTGGGGCAGATTCCGGAACTTGCGGATTTTGATAAATATGGGGAAATGGATGTGCTGCGGATCTTCGATAATAACAGCCTGGGTTCGTATTACAAATTCCTTGTGAAATACGAAAAGGAATATACCATCCGGCTGTCAGAAGACGAAGAAAAAGCAATCGAATTCATTTCCAAAAAGCTGGCAAGTGGCAAGCGGATTCATGAGCTGGAATTATTGAAACGTACGTTGCAGTATCGCCATGGAATCATTGGGCGTCTGCGGAAGCATTTATCCGAGAAGTATTATTGTGAGATGGACGAGCATTGTACGGAAAATGTGATCAATATGATGACCAATGAATTTCCGACGAGCGCAGCAAAGAAGACTTACGCACAGTGTGTATTTCTGAAGAAGGAACAGGATGATTACGGCATTTCCGATTCTTATGAGAAAATGTTACAGAATCCGGAATTCTGTGCGATTTTGGAGGAATTGATAGATTTCGGAATCTCGAGATATAAGGTTAATTACAGTCATCATTATCAGGATACGAATCTGGTATTGTATCAGAAATATACATATGAGGATGCCTGCCGTCTGCTGAACTGGGAGAGAAATGAAGTGCCGCTGAATATTGGTGGTTACAAATATGATAAAAAGACTAAGACATTTCCGATATTCATTAATTACGATAAGCAGGACAATATCAGCGATACCACGAAATACGAAGATCATTTCGTAGCAGAGAACCGGCTGATCGCGATTTCCAAAAGCGGAAGAAGCATGGATTCGGAAGATGTGCAGAATTTCCTGAACGCAACAGAACGTGGCATAGATGTGCAGCTGTTTGTGAGAAAGAATAAGGATGATAAGATATCCAAGGAATTCTATTATCTGGGGCGTGTGATCGCGACTGGGAATGCGAAGCAGTTCGTGATGCCGAATACGGATAAGACGGCGGTGGAGATCGAATGGGAGCTGGAGACTCCGGTGAGAGAGGATATTTATCAGTATATTGTGAATGAATAGAGATTGTTACAGGAAGATTTTTGACGGGAGATAAATGGTAAGATGAAGACGATTAGAGTTGTGGCAGCAGTGATAAAGGCAGTAAAGGAAGACGGAAGAACGATGATATTCGCAACGCAGCGCGGATATGGCGAGTTCAAAGGCGGATGGGAATTCCCGGGCGGTAAGATCGAAGCCGGGGAGACGCCGCAGGAAGCGTTGAAGCGTGAGATCATGGAAGAACTGGATACGGAAGTTGCGGTTGGCGAGTGGATCGAGACAGTGGAGTATGATTATCCGGGATTTCATCTTTCGATGGATTGCTTTTGGTGTGAGATTGTGAAAGGGGATCTGGTGCTGAAGGAGCATGAGGCAGCCAGATGGCTGACCAGGGAGGAGCTTACGGATGTGGAGTGGCTGCCGGCGGATGTGGCTGTTGCGGAGAAGATTGAAGAAGAGATGGACTAGAAAATATAGAGAGGAATAAGTGGACATTGAAAATGAAAAAGAACTCAAATTTGAAGTATAAATTTGAGTTCTTTTTTAGTTCATAAGAATAATATTTGAGTTTCTTGCATAAACTTAAATATAGTGCTAGAATCTAAAATATAAATGGAGGAACTAAAATGACAACAGAAGAATTATATGACAAACTAAAATTAATTCAAAAAATGAAATGCGAAACGCAGAATTTGGAATTGAAATCAGCGGAGCAAGGATGTCCGAAACGATTATATGATTCTTTGTCAAGCTTTTCTAATCAGGATGATGGTGGCATTATTGTTTTTGGAATTGATGAGAAACAAGATTATAAAGAAGTTGGTGTTTATGATGCTCAGGACATTCAAAAGAAAATTAACGAGCAATGCTTGCAGATGAATCCGGTTGTACAGTCGCTTATTACAGTTTTGGAGAAGGAAAATAAAAAATTTGTTTCTGCTGAAATTCCCGGAATAGATTTGGCAGACAGACCCTGCTATTATCAAGGACGTGGAAGGTTGAAGGGGTCCTATACCCGTATTGGGGATAGTAATGAACCGATGACAGAATACGAAATATATAGTTATGAAGCATATAGAAGAAAATATCAAGACGATATCCGTGAGGTTCCGAGAGTAACATTAATGTCATTGGATCAGGAAGAACTGAATCGTTATGTTGAATTGTTAAAGAGAGGAAAACAAAGATTAGCAACACTTGATAATGAAAGTATTTATGAACTTATGAGCATAAAGCGAGGAGAGAAAGTAACGCTTAGTGCGACTTTGCTTTTTAGTCCATATCCACAGGCATATTTTCCACAATTGTGTATTACGGCAATTGTAATTCCTGGGAGAACAATAGGAAGTCTTGGCGACATGGGGGAAAGATTCTCGGATAATCAGAGAATAGAAGGAACAATTCCGGAAATGTTGGATGAGGCATTATTATTTGTGAAACGCAATATGCGGACAAAGACAATTATAAGTCCGACAACCGGACGAAGAACTGACAGAACAGACTATCCAATAACAGCGGTTAGAGAAGCTATTATAAATGCATTAGTACATCGTGATTATAGTATTCATACAGAAGGAATGCCGATTCAACTTATAATGTTTGAAGACAGGATTGAAATACATAATCCAGGTGGATTATATGGAAGAATCACTATTGACCAATTAGGAAAAATTCAACCGGATACAAGAAATCCGGTACTTGCATCGGCACTTGAAACATTGGGAATAACAGAAAACAGGTATTCGGGAATTCCAACAATCCGGATGGAAATGGAGAAATATAACTTAAGACAGCCAGAATTCTTGGATGAAAGAGGAAGTTTTATTGTAAAACTATATAAAGAATCAAAGAATGATTATGAAGATATGTCAAATGATGAAGAAACAAATAATTTAATAGTATTTTGTAAAACACCGCGTACAAGAAAGGAAATTTGTGATTATCTGGGTTTAAATTCTGTTACTTATGCTATACAGACGTATGTAAATCCATTAGTAGAAGCTGGCGTAATTAAGTTGAGTATTCCAGATAAGCCAAAGAGTCCAAAACAGTTATATTATAGCGTAGAAAGAGAAGAATGAGAGAGGAACAAGGATGAACATACAAATATTCGGAACCAAGAAAAGCTTCGACAGCAAAAAAGCTGAACGATTTTTCAAAGAGCGCGGAATTAAGTACCAGTTCGTAGATATGAAAGAAAAAGGTCTGAGTAAAGGTGAATTCAATTCGGTATGCCAGGCTGTCGGAGGATATGAAAAACTGATCGATCAGGAGTGCAAGGATAAAGATCTGCTTGCACTGATCACTTATCTAGCAGAGGAAGATAAAGCAGAGAAAATTTTGGAAAATCAAAAAGTAATCAAGACACCGATTGTTCGTAATGGAAAGCAGGCAACGGTAGGATATCAGCCGGATGTGTGGAAGAATTGGAAATAGATGCATATGGAGAGTGCGAGAAGATGACATATTACAACCGAGAAGACCAATTCCTGCGACAACGCTTGCAGAAAGAAATCCCGATTTTACGGGCATTAATACAAAATCTATATGAAGAACTGGACAGAAAACTCCATTTGAATGGTGCAAAAGTGCCGATAACATTTGGATATGACACGGACACACTGGGATCTTACACTAGACGAAGTGCACATGAAAAAGAGCATTTTCATTTTTCTCTGTTGTTTATTGCATATGGTGTGAAGAATCCGCTGTCCAAAGAGGATCGCATAGATTTATTCAAACACGAATACGCCCATTACATGCAGTACAATATGCAGATTCCCGAAAAGTATAAATGGCAGGCGGGAACACACGGAAGTGCGTGGAAATACTGCTGTTCTCTAATCGGAGCGGCGCCGACGCCGTATTATAAGGCGGGCGAAGCGCTTATGAATCATGACTACGATAAAGTATTAAAGAACAGGATTCATGATAAGTCCGTGCCGGTCCGGGATACTTATCAGCAACTGAAGACTGCACAGAAGAAAAAAGATGAAGTGGTTCAGTATAAGCTTGGCGATGCAGTGACACATCCGAAATTCGGACATGGAATTGTGGAGAAGATTAATCAGAGATCTGGCGGGGTGCATTTACATATCCGGTTTGATGGGGAAGTGAAGTGTATTGATCAGAAATGGCTGTCGCGGAAGAAGTATATGTGAAAAGATTCAGTAAAAACAAATAAGCAAGGTAGTGAAGTATCTGAAGAGGATAAACGTACACGAAGAACGTTAGAAGATGAGATGACATTTTTCGTGTGCGTAAATTTATATATTGACATACTATCAAAGCGATACTAACATAAAGATAATAATATAGGACGAAAAAAGAAAGAGGTAGTAATCATGCGGAAAAAATCAGAAATGCAAAAGGCTAACGAAGAATTTGTAAAGACTTACGATGATTCAAAATATCCAAAACCATCCGTAACTGCAGATATCGTCATTTTCGGAATGTTTGACAAAGAAGAAGATAATTACAGAAAAATAGCCGAGAAAGAGTTAAAGGTACTTTTAATCCAGAGAGGTGCGGCACCATATGAAGGCTGTTATGCCCTTCCGGGCGGATTCGTTGGTCCGAAGGAAACCATCGGCGAAGCCGCAGAACGTGAATTAAAAGAAGAGACAAACTGCAACTGTAATTTCCTGGAACAGTTCGGTACCTACAGCAATCCAGACCGTGATCCGAGAAGATGGGTGATCAGCAATGGATACATGGCACTTGTCAATGCTGGACAGGAAATAATCCAGGCAGGAGATGATGCTTCAGATGCAAAGTGGTTTGATGTGTCATTTCAGGAAGAAGCCGGTATATGGAATCTGTGTCTGACACATGGGGATGAGAAGCTTCATGCAAGATTAGAAGAGACAACTTCGAAGTGGGATGTAAAGAAGAAATTCAAGACGATAGAAAGTGATGACCTTGCATTTGACCACGAGCTGATTCTTGCAGATGCAATCGTACAGCTTCGCAAGTGGATTACGGAGACGCATATAGCGTTCCGGCTTTTACCGGAGAAGTTTACATTGAGAGAATTGCAGCAGATTCATGAGACGGTGCTGGATGCGAAGCTTCTGGTTCCGGCGTTTCGAAGAAAAGTGGCTGATCTGGTAGAAGATACCGGGGAGATGACGGGGGATG